>Ga0315533_1003048_pt1 | contig 11298 bp, 5 predicted proteins | sample SalMarSW160130MG_FD_203081 | JGI IMG/M metagenome (GOLD analysis project Ga0315533, IMG submission 203081) | Salt marsh sediment microbial communities from the Plum Island Ecosystem LTER, Massachusetts, United States - Salt Marsh Sediment SW1601-30 ...
GGGGAGAAGATCCTCATCTGGAACGAGGATATGGCCTGGGTGTTCGACCAGGACTTCTACGACTGGGTGCCGATAGATCCCTATGGGTCCATCATCGACGGCTGGGTAGTAGGCCACAAGGTGATCGTCTGGACCGAGGACGAGGTCTATGTCTATGATCAAGCCGCAGAGGAGTGGTTCTCTTCTCCCTGGTAAGCTCGTCCAGTAGGCAAAGGGTTAAGCCCTTCCATCTCAATGGTGGAGGGGCTTTCTATGCTGCAGAGTTAGCGAGTGTGCGGTCAGATCTTTGCTTTTAACTCCTTTGATGTGATTACTGGACGATCCGACTGAATGGGCACAGTTGCTTCAAGCGGAGAAGACCGTATCTGTTCTCTGTGGATGTTGCCTCATGCCGTAGTCGTCACAAGCTTGGCAGCAATCCCCCACCAGCCAGATCCATCACCTACCCTATGATCAAGTGCGTGTCCCGGATTTGGGAGGAGTGGAGAGGAATGGATCCTGGTTGAGGTAGTTGCCCGGTGGCGAGAACTGACGTACGAAGACACATGGTACAATGACCTCAGGCGACGCTTCTGGGAGACGCCAAGTTGTCTCGCAGCTTGCGCTTTCCATGGAGCGGTTGACGCCCTACTATGAAAGAAACGAAAGGAGGTCGGATTGAAGACTCTAGCGGGACTTTCCCAGTTAGGGCTGATCAAGTATTGGCGGGAGAAATAGGATAGGCAAACAGAGAAAGGAAACTTTGGGAAACACGTAAAGGAGGTGATATCCATGTTTAAAGCTAAATTTTTGCTAACTGGTTTTCTTATGGTGCTTGTTCTCGTTCTCACACCGGGGATCGCCTCAGGAGGAGCGGACCTCCCTCCTGAGATCACTTACGTTGACTTCCCCAAGGAGGTCAACGCGGACGGGACTCCTGTGCAGGGGACAGTTGGTTTCAGGGACTCTAATGGCGATCTCCTCAAGGCGATCTTCGCCGTTGTAGCCGCCGTTGATTTCCAGCCGTTTGAAGTGGATCTTTCTTCATTCCATGGTCAGACCGAGGGCGAATTCTCCTTTGAGATCAGCACGATGACGCCACAGAAAGTGACGTTGAATCTAACACTTTTGGATCAGGAGGGCAATGCCAGCCCCTCCGTCTTCTTCACCTTCGAGGCCATCCAAGCTTGTCAATCTTGGTCCAGAACCTTCGGCGGGAGCGAGAATGATTTAGGCTACTCCGTCCGGCAGACGCGCGATGGCGGCTACATCCTCCTCGGAACGACAGAGTCGTACGGCGCGGGGGATTATGATTTCTGGCTGATCAAGACCGATGCCCAGGGGAACATGCAATGGGACCGGACCTTCGGCGGCAGCGAGGATGATTGGGGCTACTCCGTCCAGCAGACGAGCGATGGCGGCTACATCCTGTTCGGGGGCACATGGTCAGGGTACGGAGATTTTTGGCTGATCAAGACCGATGCTCAAGGGAACAAGGAGTGGGATAGGACCTTCGGCGGGAGCGAGGATGATTGGGGTTGGTCCGTCCAGCAGACGAGCGATGGCGGCTACATCCTCCTCGGGTACACATATTCATACGGCGCAGGGTTGGCTGATTTCTGGCTGATCAGGACTGATTCTCAAGGCAACAAGCAGTGGGAGAGGACCTTCGGTGGGAGCGAAGATGATCAGGGCTACTCCGTCCAGCAGACGAGCGATGGCGGCTACATCCTGCTCGGGGGCACATGGTCAGGGTACGGAGATTTTTGGCTGATCAAGACCGATGCGCAAGGGAACAAGGAGTGGGATAGGACCTTCGGCGGGAGCGAGGATGATTGGGGCATTTCCGTCCAGCAAACTCAAGACGGCGGCTACATCCTTCTTGGAGACACACATTCATATGGCGCAGGGGAAGATGATGTCTGGCTGATCAAGACAGATGCTCAAGGGAACAAGCAGTGGGAGAGGACCTTCGGCGGGAGTAGTCGGGATAAAGGCTGGTCCGTCCAGCAGACCACGGACGGCGGCTACATCCTTCGCGGCCACACATATTCATACGGCGCAGGGTACGCTGATTCCTGGCTGATCAAGACCGATGCCTATGGAAACAAGGAGTGGGACAGAACGTTCGGCGGCAGCGAGACGGATTGGGGCTCCTCCGTCCAGCAGACCGAAGACGGCGGCTACATCCTGCTTGGATGCACAGCGTCTTACGGCGCAGGGGAATTGGATTTCTGGCTGATCAAGTATTGCCCGGAGGAATAGGATAGGCACAGCGCAAAACGGTCATTCCGCGAGGGGCCAAGTTATCTCGCAACTTGCAGGGTTCACATGGAGGACCGAAGGAGGTTGGATTGAAGACTCTAGCGTGCATTACGATGGTCATTGTGCTGCTTTCCGTGAGTAGTGGAATGGCAGCAGCTCGATGGACAGCCCGGCTGCGAGTAGTCCCAGTTGGCCTAGGGCTTAAGGTAAAGTTGGTTTTCCGTGCCCACGGAGGCCCTACGGGAGAAATGACGGATCTGCAATTCGAGTTTCAGAACCTGACTGACGCGCCTGTGACAATAGACTGGAGGCGGTCTTCCCTCGAACTTCCCGGTTTAGGGGGTCACACTGTACGTCCTGCAGATTCATCTGAGGCGGATACACCAACAACCACTGTACCAGCGAGATCGCGGATTACTGTGAAGCTCTGCCCTATCCAGTCCCCACCTGGACCTTGTAGCCCGGCTTGGCTGCGAGGAGCCGTGCTTGTTGAGGACTTCTCGTTGAAGCTGAGTCTCGCAATTGAAACATCTCAGGGAGTGCGGACTGAAGAATGGAGATGGGATTTCGACTATCACGAGGACGTGCCCACAGAACAGCCAGCTTCGCAAGATCACACACTTCTGACTATCGGGCTTGCCGCATCTATCTTCGTGGTTATCTTGCTGCTTCTCTTCCTCTAGCGTGACCCTCTCCTGGCTGCGGTCGTGCTTGTGTACTACCGGATTGATTGATACTGAAATCCCGATCGCGGCAACGCGAAGGCAACTGCCTGCGGGTATGGCACCAGATCTTCGTTCTTGACTTCTTCGGTTTGCTTCAATGCGATCGCTGAACGATCCGACGGAATGGATACAGATGCTCCAAGCGCAGAAGAGCGTATCCGATCTTTGTGGCTGCTGTCTCATGCCGTAAACGTCATACACTCAGAATCAAGTTGCAGTTGGATCCATCACCCTCCCCATGAAGAGAATCGTCCCGGTTTCGATGTCCCGGATGAGGAAGATGAACGGGTGGTCGAGCTTGACCTCAGTAGCCAGTGCACAGGGCATAGGTGCAGCGGTTCCGCCTCCTGCCTCCGTACCATTCTCGTCCACCGAGACAAAGGCCTTGTGGAAGACCCCACCGATGAAGAGCTCCCGGCTTCCGTCCATCCTTGAGAAATCCGCGGCCCCAAATACGAAGGCGTCCGGCATGCCGAGATCAGTGAGGGTTGCCTTTAGATCGAACTTCGAGACATATTCAAATTTCGGCATGTATAGGTGGATCTCTTCCGTATCCTTCATGCTATTCAGGATATCACGAACCTGCTTAGCGTTCAGTCCTTGGGAGAATTTCTCAAACTCACTGGTCTTAGGGAGCAAGATGACCATCGAAAGTTCGTCGCCGACGTAGGGGAGCTCGACCGCTTGATACCCTTCAACCCCAACATAGTTGAACTTCGCGATTTGCTGCATCATCGGGACAGTAACCTGACTGCCATCAAGTAGAGTAAATGTGTTGTTCTTAATAGTGGCGCCCTCATCAAAACGGTGCTTCCATGTGGCGTTGAAGTAGATCGCGTTGGTGAGTACCAGCCGTGTCAAAGGGGTAATTGAGCCTAGAGGGAGCAGATCCTCAATCCTTTCCTCTGTCTCGTCACTGACCCATCTGTTTATCATCATTCGCGCTTGATCCGGTGCGTCGATGAAGTCGGCGGTCCGCACGCCAGCGCCGTAGTTCTCCGCCAGGACGTCGAGGAAATCGGGAAGGAATCCGTAACCATCCTGTCCCCATAGGGCGTTGGCAACGTGTAACTGAAACCGCTCCTCTTCTTTCTTGACGGCAGGATCTTCACCCCGACTGGCGAGTTCTAGTGCCAGGGCGTTGAACGCGGGGTGGAGACGATCTTGTCCAAGGGTGGTGAAACGGAGCGTCTCAGCTATCTGCTCCTCGGTCGCACTTCGAGCGCCGGCGTAGGTCATCGCCAGAGCCAACGAGATGCTGTACGGAGAGAAGAAGAGGTTCCCACCTTCCTGGGAAAGGTTCTGATACAGGTTGAACGCGAATGCTGTATTTCCGGTGACCAGGTCTTCTAAATCGGCTGTTGCTCCATTAGGAGTAGTCTCTTCCTGCGATGGACTTTGATCTCCATTAGTGGCTAAGACGTTCCAACAAAGACTGATCAGCCCTATCGTCACGATCAGGATAGTGAAATCCAAGGTGAATCTCTTGATTAGTGAAGTCATCTCATCCTCCTTTGTTTGGTTTCTCATTGGGAGACCTCTTCCGTCCCCACTGCATTATCCTCAAGATGCTCCTTCACGGGGATCCATCACTCGCCCGATGAACAGAATCGTCCCTGTCTCGATGTCGCGGATGAGGAAGATGAAGGGGTGGTCGGCTACTACCGTGTGATTCGCGCTCTTTCTCATTGTCACTGCAGTAGCTGCTGCTGCTTCGGTCCCGTCTTCATCCACCGAGATGAGTGCCTTGTGAAAGACCTCATCGATGAAGAGCTCCCGCCTTCCGTCCATCCCCGAGAAGTCCGCAGCTCCGGTGAACGTATCTGCCATACCCATCTTCAGAAGCGTTCCCCCTAGATCGAGCTCCGATTCGTACTCAAATCTCGGCAGGTGTATTGCAACAACACCCTGATCTCTTAGGCCTCTTAGGATGACATTGACTCTCTCAGCGTTCAGTCTTTGGGAGAATTCCTCAAACTCACTGGTCTCAGGGAGCAAGATGACCATCGAGAGTTTATCGCCGACGTAGGGCAGCTCGACAGCCTTAAACCCTTCTCCCGTGGTATACCCATACTGGGCGGTTTGCCTCATCATCGGTACGGTGACCTGACTGCCATCGAGCAGGGTGAATGTACTGTTCTTGGTGACGCCCTTATCAAAACGGTGCTCCCATGTCGCGTTGAAGTAGATCGCGTTGGTGAGGACGAGCATCGTGTCGGGTGCGATTGAGCCTAGGGGTAGCAGATCCTTGATCTTCTTGTTGGTCTTATTATTCACCCAGTCGTTGATGGTGAGCCTTGCAGCTTCCGGCTGCCCGGTGAAATCGAGCTGTGTCAGCTCAGCACCGTAGTTTATGGCGAGGACATCGAGGAAATCGGGAAGGAATCCGTAACCATCCTGTCCCCATAGGGCGTTGGCAACGTGTAACTGAAACCGCTCCTCTTCTTTCTTGACGGTAGGATCTTCACCCCGACTGGCAAGCTCTAGTGCCAGGGCGTTGAACGCGGGGTGGAGGCGGTCTTGCCCAAGGGTGGTGAAATGGAGCGTCTCAGCCATCTGCTCCTCGGTCGTGCTTCGCGCACCGGCGTAGGTCATCGCCAGTGCTAACGAGATGCTGTACGGGGAGAAGAAGAGGTTTCCGCCTTCCTGGGAAAGTTTCTGATACAGATCGAACGCGAATGCTGTATTTCCGGTAACCAGCTTCCCTAAATCGGCTTCCGCTGCCTGGGGTGTGGTCACCTGTTCCTCTTCCGATCGTGCGGCTCCTTCCTGTAAGAAGCTCAGCGAGTCTGGGCACACAGAGCCTTTTTGGTTGCCGTCGGGCTCGCCAGGGCCGGGGATGGTGTTGCCGCTGCCAGTGACCTCTCCGGTGAATTCGACTTCGAACCAGTAGAAATCCTCGAGGCAGTCCGGCAGATACGCGCTCACTCCGTAGCCTGCATTGCACAAAATGCGACTGTCCTGGATGTGAACCACTGCCTCTTCTTTGCAGTTTATTCCATTGCCACCGTTATCCGAAATCAGGCTGCTTTCGACGTTTACCTGGCTTAAGCCGGAGACTCCCAGGCCGTCCGATCCGTTGTCAAAGACACTGCAATCCTTGACGGTAACCTGAGCCGCATCGGACACACCGATACCACCCGAACCGTTGTTCGAGATCATACAATCGATAAGGCTTAGCTGTACTGAGGCGTCTGCACGGACGCCTTTGCTCCAATTGCCGGAAATGGTCATGCTTTGAGCAACGACCTGGGCCGATCCGCCAACGTCCAAACCGTCCGAGCTGCCCGAGATCGTGGAGCAAATCAGGGTCACCACGGCGGAGTCGAACACAAAGAGACCGTTGTTTCGGTTATCGGTGATGGTGCAATTTTCGAGGATCAAGGTGGCCGAGTTCCGCACGTCGATGCCGTCCGCATTGCCTGACATGGTACAGTCCCTGACGGTCACCTCAGCGCCGCCCCATACCTCAAGACCATCCCACCTGTTATCACAAACCTCGACGTTTTGAATCGTTACCTTCCGTCCATAGACTACAAGCCCGTCCCGCTCGCTTCCGGCAATCTTCAGATCCTGAAGGTGCACTCTTTCTACCTCTGCCAACACTAAAACGATTACTTTCCCGTCGGGCAATCCTTTTAGGATCGTCTTGTCAGGGCCAGCGCCTTTGATCATTACCGATTTCCAGATGGTGACCCCTTCAATAAAGGTTCCCGCAGAGACGGTGATCGTTCCTCCGGGTACGATGGCGTCGATTGCCTCTTGAAGGCGCGGATAGTCCTCTGGAACGGCGAGTTGATCCCGGTCTGACTGGGGAACGACGGGCGCTCTCAGGCCGGCAGGAGCAAAGCCACCCAGGTCGGTTCCATTGCCGCGAAACACGTTGTTCGTACCGGATATTTGCACCGCTCCGGAACGGACGACGATCCCGAATCCCTCGTTGTTCAGGAAGTGGCAGTCTCGGACCGCTACAATGGCCGTGCCCCACACCTCGAGGCCCTCGTACTCATTATTGGAGATCGTAGAACCGACGAGGGACAACTCAGCCGCGCGGTTAACTATGATGCCATCATAGAGGCTATCACAGATGGTCGAGTTCACGATGGTCACGACAGCCGAGTCGTCGATCTCGAAGCCATACTCGTTTCCGGAGATGGTGGAGTTGCGTACGGTCATCTCAGCCGATTCCCGCACCGCCAGCCCGTAATAGCCGTTATCGGAGATGGCACACTCGGTGAGCGTTACATTGGGCGAGCCGCACACGTCGAGGCCATTCCACCAGTTGCCAGAGATGACCGAATCTATAATGGTCATCTGTGCTGAACCGCTGACCTCCAGGCCGTCTGACCAGTTGTGGGAGACGGTCGAACCCGTGAGGGTCACCTGAGCCGAGCCAGCCACTGTGAGGCCATCACCGCCGTTTCCGGAGACGGTGCAGTTCTGAAGGCTCAGCTGGGCCGATGAACCCACCCACAGGCCATCCTCATTCTCGGAGATGGTAGAATCCTGGAGAACCACCAGGGCGGAGCCTCCCGCTGCGAGGCCGGTCTTGTTCCCATCCACTGTACAGCCTGTAATATCTACCCGAGCCGAGCTCTCTATGAGAACTCCGACCCAGTTTGAAGATACAGCGGAATCCTGGAGGGAGACGGTTGCGGTTCCTCCCGCCCACAGCCCCCAGCGATCGTTATCGATCACCTGAACGTCTCGGATGGCCACGTGATGCCCGTAGATGGCGAGACCTTGCCCATCGCTTTCAGCCACTGTGAGTCCCGTAAGGGTTACCTGTTCCGCTTCCGCAAGGATCGATATTACGATGTGTCGCTCGGGAAGCGCCGTTAGAACCGTCTCTTTGGGACCAGCGCCCTGGATCACCACTGGCTTCCAGATGGTGACCCCCTCAGTGAAGGTTCCCGCAGAGATGGTGATCGTCCCTCCAGGCGCAATGGCATCGATCGCCTCTTGGAGGCTTACGACATCCTCCGGAACGGAGAGTTGATCTCTGTCAGTCTGAAGGGCGAGGGGCGCTCTCAGGCTGGCAGGGGCAAAGCCGCCTAGATCAGCTCCATTGCCGTGAAACGCGTTATTCGTGCCCTTTATTTGGGCGTCGCCAGACATAACAATGACTCCAAATGCCTTGTTGTCCGCGAAACGGCTATCGTGCACCTCCACTTGAGCTGTACCCTCGACCAACAGGCCGCTGACGTGATTTTGGGAGACGCTCGAATCAATCAGGGTCAGGCGAGCTTCGCCTCCTACCGAAAGGCCATACCACCAGTTGTTAGAAATGCAGACGTTCTTGATCAAGACCCGTACTCTGCCGGCCCCCTTTATTCCATCGGCTGATCTTCCCTTTGCGTCGGAAACAGCGAGGTTTTCGATCTTCACCTCGATCTCTCGTTCACTTTCGATCTGGATCACCGGATGATCCTCCATGGCTCCAGTGATTCGTGTCTCCTCTGGTTTTTCTTCCTCCCCACGCAGTGTGAGGTTCTTTCCGATGATGAGGTTCTCCTTGTAGATTCCTGGACTCAGACAGATCACCGCGCCCTCCGGCGCCTGATCGACAGCTTCCTGAATGGACTCGTCGAGTTGCACCAATATCGTGCACTCGGGGACCTCCTGCGCGACAATGACACTTGGGAACGTTAGCCAGGCTACAGTAAGGATGCCCAGCGCCAGAGATACTCCTCGTAATGCCTTTCTCTTCCACATCATCCCCATCACCTCCTCTTAGAGATTCATATTAACCGCTCTGTGACTTACCGCTCTTGTCTCAAGATAGCAGGAGTCTCCACTTGCTGTCAACTCACCGGGGCTGGGCGTGTGGGAGCTTTGCTACTCTGCACTGCTCATTCCGCACAGTCGTGTTCCTCTCCCGGTTTCAGTGTTTCCTACCACCTCTTGTCTGCGAGGCAACCAGCCAGGGGGAGGCGCTCACTTACGCTCGCTGACTCTCAACCACTGCCTTCGGGTTCTCTGTCGCCCGAGCCGCTTTGTATTCCTCCAGAGGCTCCTGTCACAACTTCAAGGAGAGTTTCTACTCGCGTCCAATACCCGTCCCATGAACAGAATCGTCCCTGTCTCGATGTCGCGGATGAGGAAGATGAACGGGCGGGCAATCGTCATCATTGCTGGAAGCGAAAAGGTCATCCCGGCGCCGCTGGCACCAGCGGCCTCGGTTCCTTCCTCATTGACCGAAACGTAAGCCTTGTGCGCTACGTGGCCGATGAACAGATCATGTGTGCCGTCCATCCCTGAGAAGTTGGCAACCCCTGACTGAAACGCATCCGGCATCCCGAGCTGCGCTAGGGTGTTTCCAAGGGAGAACTCCGAGGTGAGCTCGAACTTCGGCATCCTCAAGACGACCTTCTTCAAACGTAGCTGAGCCAGGATCGAGTCTAATCGTTCGATATCGAGACCGGCCTCAAATTTCGCAAATGTCTCGTTGGGAAGGATGATGTCCATGACGAGTTTATCCCCTTTGTAGGGGAGTTCGATCGCCTTGTAGCTCGTCTCCTCCTCCGCGTAGAGGAAATGCTCTTCCACGTTCATCATGGGAACCTTGACCTGGCTGCCGTCGAGCCGGTAGAAAGGAGCGAGTTCTGTTTTTTTCGCATCGAACCGCACTTTCCACGTTCCCTTGAAGTAGATCGCGTTGGCGAGAACGAGGCACGTGTCAGGGGTGATAGTCCCCGGCACCATCAGATCCTCGATCTTGCCACTGGTCTCTTTGCTGACCCAATCGTTGATCTCCGTGCGGGCTTTTTCCGGTGCATCGACGAAATCGGTTCGCCTCAGCGGAGCGTCGTAGGATTCAGCGAGCGTGTCGCGGAAGTCCGATAGGAATGGGTACCCGATCTGCCCCCAGAGCGCATTGGCGATCCTCAACTGAACGCCATCTACACTGTTCGCACGTTGTGCGAGGTCCGTATCCAACCCGTGAAAAGCGGGATGGAGGACCCCTTGAGGGAGCGTAAAGTGGAGCGTCTCTTTCATCTGAACCTCTGTCTCCCCGCGCGCACCGGCGTATGTCATGGCGAGTGCCGTGGAGATGCTATAGGGGGAGAAGAAGAGGTTCCCCTCTTCTTGGGATAAGGCACGATAGAGATCCAAGGCAAACGTCGTGTTGCTATTGACCAGATCGGACTGGACAGCAGCGTAGACCGCTGCGACTTCTGGGCTAACCTGCGGCTCTTCCTTCTCTTGACCTGTATTTCCGAACAGGGCGACACTGACGATCATCAGCGCCATCAACGAATACAATAGGATTGTTCGACAAACGTTTTTCTTCATGGGTCTACCTCCTTATGTGGCTCTGAAGCTGAAGTAGTACGGCTCGCTCTTGTTCCCTTGCCGATCGTAGAGGGTTATCTTTAGCGTGACAGCTTGCTTGGTGGTGCTCCAGATCCGGAAGCTGAAGGAACCGCTGGTTTTACCGCTGACGTTCGGTTCAAAGCTGAACGGCGTGAAGCGAGCCGCGTTCACCACGTCGAATCTCACGGAGGTAATGTCACCATTGGGATCGAAGAACGAGACGTATCCTGTGGTCTTCTCGCCATCCGCACGGATAGCTCCGGGAAACTCGACCCCTGTCACGCGCGGCGCGTTGACCGAGTACCCTATAGCCCCGATCGTGAACGGCACGCTAACCTGGAACCTCCCTGCGATGTAGATATCCACCCGCCATTGGCCAGGCAGGGTTGCAGCTCGCCAGTCACGGACTCTGATGTATCCCCAGTTGTAGCGATCGGCACGCCGTTGGCCTTGGTAGTACAGGACACCTGAGGGGTCGTAGAACCGCCACTCAATTTGTTGGCCGATTACTTCCGAAGCGACCTTCGTCCAGCAGACCGCCCACTGGTCGTTCGGGGTGAAGCCGGTCGTGCTATCAGTCGGCCGGAGGTCATCGATGTTGTGGGTCATCTGATAGTCCTCGATCAAGTGGCTCGCAGCGAATGTGATCGAGATTTCGAGCCGCTGAACCTCGTACACGCTACACAAGGTTCCTGTTGTGATGCGAACGCGGTTGCGGCCGGGGGTGAGCCAACCGGTTACGTCCCACCGGTCTGTTGTAAAGCCGGTCGACCCGGGAACGCCTGCGGGTGGGGAGTAGTACTGGGTGAGGGTTGACCCGTTGATCGTGATAGTGACCGGGGCAAATCCGCTGTTTGCGCAGCCGGGCGCGTAGGCCGAGCGGTGCGCGATCGCGAGGCGCGCTGTTGAGACGTTCTCCGGAAGATCGACCACGACTTCCAGATACCCGCCCGTGCGAACAAGTTGCAGGCACCGTGCTCCGCCACTCCAGCCCTGCGCCTGCCATGCAACG
>Ga0315533_1003053_pt1 | contig 11284 bp, 2 predicted proteins | sample SalMarSW160130MG_FD_203081 | JGI IMG/M metagenome (GOLD analysis project Ga0315533, IMG submission 203081) | Salt marsh sediment microbial communities from the Plum Island Ecosystem LTER, Massachusetts, United States - Salt Marsh Sediment SW1601-30 ...
TTGCAATTGACCAGGTTCAGTTGAATAATGAAACAAATTCAATTTTAATTAAAATAAAAAGAAATCTTGGTGATGGAGAATTTGTTGGAATAAAAGTGATAGTTTTTGATGAGGACAATTCTGAAATTTTTACCATCAATGGCTCTCTGAGAGAATATGAAAGAAAAAGTTATAGTTTTATTTTGCAATTAATTGATGTTGATGATATTGAGAAAATTCAAATTGCTCCAGTTTTTAGGTTAGAGTCAGGAAAAGAAATCACCGGAGATGTAAAAGATACATGGGAGAAATCAGAATCCTCTTTGGGAATTGTTGAAACAACTCCAAATTCAAATAATTCAAATGTGGGATTAGAATGCACTGTTGATTCAAACTGCACTGGTATTGCAAATTCAGGAAATTATTGTTCTGGTGAAAATGTTGTGAGAAACAATTATAATTATTTTTGTAATTCTTTAAATGAATGTGGTTATAATTCAACAACTTCTGTTGTAGAAAATTGTTCAGCGTTGGGAAAAATTTGTTCTGGGAGAATTTGTGTTGAGGAAACTGTTTGTGAAACTCAGGCAGAAGTTTGCATAACAGGAGTTTGCGGAATCCAAACAAATAATTGTGGTGAAGAATTTAATTGTGGAAGTTGTGGTGGCGGGGAAGTTGGACAAGGAGATTTTATTATTTACTTGCAACATGATTTTGAAGATAATACTTTAGGTCATTATTTGGATTCTGAACGGCAAGCAGATTGGAATGATCCTCCATGGTGCAGTCGTTGTGCATATAATTATATTGTGAGAGATACTTTTGATTCAGAAAACCCCACAAAAGTTTTGAGAGTTTATTATCCTGCAAATTCTCTTGGTTCATCGGAGGGTGGTACAAATTGGTGGGCGACCTTGGACAATCCTCAGGATGAACTTTATATTTCATATGACATAATGTTTATGCCTGGATTTCAATACCAATGGGGGGGCAAATTGCCATCGGTTCATGGTGGAAATCCATATGCTCCACGCCCATTAACAGGATATGATTTTTTTGCTGGTGGACTTATGTTTAAACAAAGCGGGAAAATCGTTTTTTATGCGTTTTATACAGATTCAAAATCAAATTCAGCTGGTGCCGGGGATACTTATTTTTGGGGAGCAGAAACAGACCCTAGTTATTGGCTACCTTCGTCACTTGTTATGGAATATAATTCTGGTGTTTTATCTAAATCCAGCCCAGGTGAATGGCATACTATCACTTATAGAATGGTTTTGAATAGTATCAATTCTGACGGAAGTGCCAATTATGATGGCATTCTTGAAGCTTACTTTGACGGAGAGATGCAGACCCAAATTTCACATCTTTTATTTAGGAAAACAGAAGATTTGAAAATTGACACAATGAGGATTTATACTTTTTTTGGGGGAAGCACAGATGATTGGAGAAATCCTATTGATGAGTGGGTAGAGTTTGATAACTTTGTTTTGTATTCTTTTGAAGATGAAGCAAATGTTCCTCATGGAAATCAATTGAGTTCTATTGATAGAATTATTGAAATTCCAGATTTTGATTAGTTAATTTTTATATTTAAAACTTGCATCTTGCACACAATAAAATTTATAACCTTTAATTTCCATCTTATTGAATATAAAAGAGGATGTATGATGCGAAAAAATAATTCAGGATTTTTAATTGCAAGTATTTTTTTAATGCTGTTTGCTTTTTTGTTTGTTGTTTCAAATTATTCTGAATGGGCTGAGGGAGATTCTGTTTTTTTTAATTTGCCGATTACAGGATTTTTAATTGAAAAAAGTTTAGATAATTCTTCAAATACAAATACTATTTATGAAAATAATTTTACTCATTTGAATATTTCAGATAATGATTTAGTTCTCTATATGCCTTTTGATTATAATCATACTTCTGGAATTATTTATGATTATAGTTCAAATGGCAATGATGGTGTTGTTACAAATGTTGTTTATGATACTTCAGGATGTGTTTTTGGAGGATGTTATAGTTTTGATGGGACAGATGATAGAATTACAATTCCTGATAATGAAAGTTTGCAGGAATTTTCTGCTTTCACTTATTCATGCTGGTTGAAATCCGAAACCTTTTCTACTGTGGATAGATATTTTGTTTTGAAAGATTTTCCTAACTTTTATATGAAGGCTGTTACCGGAACGAGAATTTACATAAGGCATGACCAAATTGGTGATGGATCTTCTGATTTTAATCCAATATCTGAAAATCTAAATGATAAAGCTTGGCATCATGTTGTTTTTGTATGGAATGGTTCAAATACTCATCTTTATGTTGATGGAAATCATTACACAGGGGAAGCAGCTACCGGAACAATGGATTTGACTGGTGCAAATTTGTATATAGGTTATGGTTCAAGTTTAGGAGATGATTGGCTTGGATTAATTGATGAAATCGGAATTTGGAATAGGACTTTGAGCCCAACAGAAATTGCGCAAATTTATAATGCAACTTATTCAAGGTTTTATCCTGTTGGTGAGATGAAGTTTGAAAATTTAAATTTTGGAACAAATAATAATACATTAAATATTTCAATTGCTGATTGCCAGACAGTAAATGGAAGCAAACTGTATGGAAAAATTAATGACGGAGATTATGAAGAATTTTCAAACTGTGCTATCACAAATTATTCAATGTTAGGGGATTTAACAAATGCAAATTTAACAATTAAATTAAATTCAACTCCTTATAATTTTTATTCTCCTTTGGTTATTGGAAATGTAAGTTTGGATAGCTATACTGCAGGGGGGGGAGATACAACACCCCCAACATATTCTCTTAATCAAACAAACTCTACACTTGCAGGACAATCAACAAAATTTTCCTTATATGTAAATGATGAAACTGCTCTTGAAACAAACGGACAATATATTTTCTCAACTAACAATACCGGAGTTTGGGCAAATGATTCCGCAATTAATTTTACTTCGACACCTCAATGGGCAAATATCACAAAGAATTTAAATTCAACTTCTGGAATTTCTGTTGGTTATCGTTGGTATTTAACTGATAACGCGGGTAATTCAAATCATACTGGGATTTATGTTTTAACCACAAATTCCAAAATAACATTTATTCAATATGATGATTATTATGAAACAGGTTATGTTTCTTCTATTTCAAATGATATAGCATTGAGCACAACAACAGGAAATTTTATCGCTGTTGTTATAGGCGGAAGATATGGAACTTCAGGAAGTGCAGAAGTAACAGATGTTACAGACACAGCAGGAAATACTTATGTAAAGGCAATTGGAGCTTGGAGAACAGCTCCAACAGTTGAAAGGTCAGAAATTTGGTATGCAGAAAATATTATTGGAAATGCAAATAATGTTGTGACAGTATCTTTTACGGGAAGTTGTGACAGTAGATTTATTTCTGTATCAGAATATTCAGGAGTAGCGACATCTGATTCTTTATTGGACACTTCATCACAATATACAACTGCACAAACATCTCACAGTTCAGGAGTTGCAACTTCAACAAGCACAGGAGATTTAATTATTGGAGGATATAATGCGGATGGTAGTAGAGACATGACAATAGGTGCAGGATTTATAGCACTTTCATCAGATTTAACATACGTAAGTCGTTGTGCTGAATATGATATTCTTGGCGCAGCAGGAGATTACGACGCGGATTTTACATCAAGCACATCAACACATGCAATTGTAACTGCCGCAATTTTCAGAGTATTTGAAGATACAACACCCCCAACATATTCTCTTAATCAAACAAACTCTACACTTGCAGGACAATCAACAAAATTTTCCTTATATGTAAATGATGAAACTGCTTTTGAAACAAACGGACAATATATTTTCTCAACTAACAATACCGGAGTTTGGGCAAATGATTCTGCTGTGAATTTTACTGCAACTCCGTCGTGGGCAAATATTACTAAAACATTGAATTCAACTTTGGGAATTTCTGTTGGTTATCGTTGGTATTTAACTGATAATGCTGGAAATGAAAATGTTACTGAAATATTTGTTTTAACTACTACTGATGGAACACCCCCAACAATAACTTTTGAAAGTCCGACACCGGATAATGGTTCAACAGTTACAGAAACAACTCAAACAATTACAGCAAATATTTCTGATGATTCAAATGGAAATACCTCATCATGGATTGATTTTGATAATTCACTTTTGGGTTATTGGGCAATGGATTATTATAATTCAACTGGAATTTTTGATAATTCTTCCAATGATAATTTTGGAAGTTTTAATGGAGGATTAAGCTCATCAGATATAGTTTCTGGAGTGAGAGGAGATGCTTTGGAGTTTAACCAAGATGGTGGAGACGATTCTATTTCAAATAATAATTCAGATTTTGATTTTAATCTTGATGGAGAAGTGTCCTTTTTCCTTTGGTTTAATACAGGAACTGTTTGTGATAATCCATGGAATGATAGCGGAGATAATAATGAAGTTATGGCGTCAAGATATGGGACATATCATAATAATAAAACATGGTGGTTTGGTTGTGAATATGTCTCAAGTAAATTACTATTTCATATGATTGAACCTTCTTTTTCTATTGTACTTACTTCTCCAGAAATTGTGAATGATGATTCATGGCACCATGCAGGTTGGTCCTATGATGGAAATTCTGAAACAGCTTATCTTTATATGGATGGGCAATTAGTTAATTCAACATCAACATCTGGTTTTACAAAAGATTTTTATTCTAATAATCCTTTATGTATTGGTGCGTATGATGAAGATTGTAATACCTATGAATATCAAGGTTATTTAGATGAAGTTATGATTTTCAACAGAAGTTTGTCAGCATCGGAAGTTCTTGCTTTGTATGATTCAAGAGCAAATAAATTCAATGCAACATTTACTGAATTAAGTGAAGGACAGCATAATTATTCAGTTTATGCAATTGATTCTTCTGGAAATCTGAATATTTCTGATGAACAGAATTTTATTGTTGGAGAAGATACAACACCCCCGACAATAACTTTTGAAAGTCCGACGCCAACAAATGGTTCGACTGTTAATTCATCAACTCAAACAATTACAGCAAATATTTCTGATGATTCAAATGGAAATACCTCATCATGGATTGATTTTGATAATTCACTTTTGGGTTATTGGGCAATGGATTATTATAATTCAACTGGAATTTTTGATAATTCTTCCAATGATAATTTTGGGGTTTTTGAAGGAGGGTTGAGTTTGACAAATATCTCCAATGGTATTCATGGAAATGGTTTGGATTTTGATGGTGTTGATGATAGTGTTAATGTTGGAGAGGATTTTAATTTTAGTGGAACTAATCATTTTACAATTTCTTCATGGATAAATACTAATGGTTATAAAACTTCTTCTATTTTGTCGAGATATAATACATCTGTAGGAGGCGCTAGAGAAGTTTCATTTTACATGTTAGATTCTAATATAACTCTTTTGAGAGAGTGTGATACTTTTAATTTATATACAAATTATGTTCCTCCTTTAGGTGAATGGGTTAATGTTGTTTTTAGATTTGATGGAAGTTATATGGCTCTTTATGTGAATGGAGAATTTTATCAACAAAAGCTTTTGGATTGTTCTGTTCCTTCAGTTTCTTCTGATGTTCTTATTGGTTCATTGCAAACCGGAGCTGATTATACATATTCTTTTAATGGTTCAATAGATGAAGTAATGGTTTTTAATAGAAATTTGTCTGCAGATGAAATCTCTGCTTTGTATAATTCAAAAATAAATAAGTTTAATGCAACATTCACAGGACTTTCTAATGGGCAACATAATTATTCTGTTTATGCAATTGATTCTTCTGGAAATTTGAATATTTCTGATGAACGGAATTTTATTGTTGGAAACTATACACCTTCAGAAAGAAAATTTATTTCAATAGGAGATTCCATAACTGTGGGTTATGGTTTGGATAATCCGAATAATGAAGTTTGGGGGAATTTAACAGCACAAAATTTGTCTCTTGGTTGGATTAATATTGCCCAGGGGGGAGCAGAGATTGAAAATGATATTTTAAATTTTATTTCAAATGCAAGTGGTTATAATTCTTCTTCTATAATTGTTGTTATGGGTGGAACAAATGATTTAACAATTAATCACACAAGCCATGAATCTTTTTTAACTGCATATAAAAGTGTTGTTCAGAGTTTATTAGATTATGGTTACAATCAAACTAATATTTATTTGAGTGCAGTTCCTTGGGCAAATGACACAACTCATCAACCTTACATTCCTGAATTTAATGATTTAATTAATGAAACTGCACAAAATAAATCGGTCAATTTTGTTTATATAACCCCTTATCTTGAAGACCATAATGAATATTTGCAATCAGACGGGCTTCATCCAAATGTAGAAGGAAATGAAGAAATTGCTCATGTTATTTCTTATTATATTTTGAATGGAGAATTGCCTCCAGATACAATACCTCCGACTTATTCTTTGAATCAAACAAATAGCACTATTGCTGGAGAGTCAGTTAAATTTTCTTTATATGTAAATGATGATTTTGCTTTGGAAACAAGTGGGCAATATATTTTCTCAACAAACAACACTGGTGTTTGGACAAATGATTCCGCAATTAATTTTACTTCGACACCTCAATGGGCAAATATCACAAAGAATTTAAATTCAACTTCTGGAATTTCTGTTGGTTATCGTTGGTATTTAACTGATAACGCGGGTAATTCAAATCATACTGGGATTTATGTTTTAAACACAACTGATGATATTACAGCCCCATTTATTTCATTCATTTCACCAACACAACCAAATGGAACAACGATAACAGATTTATTTACAGGGATAAATGCTTCAATAATAGAATCAGCATTAGGAAGTGTAATCTTTAATTGGAATGGAACTAATGCAACATTATATGATAATTCAGTTGTTGCTAAATTTAATATGAATAATAATTCGTATATTGGAGAGAATGCGACAACAATAAAAGATGAAAGTATTTATGGAAATAATGGAACTTGTACAAATTGTCCTACACTAGTTGATGGAATTACTGGAAAAGCATATTCCTTTGACGGAGTTAATGATGAGATGATTATCCCAGATTCTGCAAGTTTAGACATTTTAGATAATGTTACTATAAGTACTTGGGTTAAGGTTGGAAGTTTTAGTGATTCTGGTTTCATCACCAAAAGAAGTGGTGCTGATAATACTTATATACTTGGAAATTTGGCAACTGGAACTTTATTCTTATTTATTGACACTACGTCTGGAGATGCATATGCAGAATCATCAGTACTTCAAGCTAATACATGGTATCATGTAGTTGGAACCTATAATGGTTCTTTGATTAGTTTGTATATTAATGGAGTATTAAATGATACAACAGCTCAAACAGGAAGTATGTTAAATGTTGCAACTGATTTATATTTAGGAGCACAGCCAGACCATGCTGGAGGATATGTGAATGCAACTATTGATGATGTGATTCTTATGAATAAATCAGTAACTGCAACAGATGTAAAAGAATTATATTATTCTAATTTGAACAAGCAGAATACAACTGATTGGAATTTATTTATTAATCAGTCTGGATTGCAAAACGGAACGTATACATATCAAGCTTTTGCAACTGATAATTTAGGAAATTTAAATCAAACTGATTTTAGAACTTTATATGTTAATACTTCCTATGTTTTATCAGACACAACTCTTCCAACTATATCCTCGATAAATTCTCCTTTGAATAAAAGTTATACAACAACTAATAATATTTTATTTAATATAACTGCTACTGATGATGTTGAAGTTAGTGCATGTGTTTATTCTTTTAATGAAGGAACTACAAATTACACTCTTTCAAATTCAGGAGGTGATTACTGGACAACGACGAGAAGTTCAATGTCAAATGGGCTTTATGGAGTGAGATTTTATTGTGTAGATAGTTCAGATAATTGGAATTTTTCTTCAAGATTGTATTTTACTGTTAATTATGATTCTGGAGATACCAGTCCGGGCGGAGGAAGTCCTAGTTTAACAACAACTACAACTTTGCCTGATATTTCTGTAAGTCCGAGCACGATTAATCTTGATGTAGGACTTTATACTACAAAAGTTGCTTTTATTTTGGTTACTAATGAAGGTGATGATATTTTGAATTTGTCAATAACTGAAAACAATCTTGGTAAAAGGGTGATTCTTCCGTCGGATTACGAAGTTGTTGTTCCGGGTGAGACAAAAGCACTTGAATTTATTTTTGTTGGGTTGAATGATACAGGAGTTTATACTGGAACAATTTCTATTGGGGGGAAAGCGATTCCTGTTTCATTAAATATTAAAGAACTTAATTTGCTTTTTGATTCAAATATAGTTGTTTTGAATAAAGCTTATATTGTGAGACAAGGAGATAAACTGAAAACTTCTGTTGAATTGATTCCTATGGGGGACCCTGCAAGATTGGATGTTACTTTGAATTATGCTATCAAAGATTATGAGGACAATATTTACTTGACAAGAAGTGAAACAGTTTTAGTTGAAGACAGAATGAAATTTAACAGGGATTTTGATACTGGAATTTTGCCTGTTGGAAAATATGTGGTTGCTCTTGAATTAATTTATCCCAATGGTGTAGCTCCTTCAAGTGCGCATTTTGAAATTATTGAATGGATTCCTACAACATTTTTTGGAAGATTAGTATTTTACATTGTTAATGCAATTTTGATTATTTTAATTGTTATAATTAGTATAATTATTAGGAATTTGGTTGTTAGAATTAAAAGGAATAAGAAATAATTTAAGAATATTTTTAAATACACTTTTCCTGTTTAATTAATGAAAAGAGGTTTATCAACAATAGTTTCCACATTGTTAATTTTATTATTGGTTTTCGTTGCTGTTGGGATACTTTGGGTTGTTGTGAGGAATGTTGTGATGCAGGGGACTGAACAAGTTTCACTGGGAAAATTTACTTTGGATTTAGCAATTGACCAGGTTCAGTTGAATAATGCAACAAATTCAGTTTCAATGAAAATAAAAAGAAATCCCGGAGACGGAGAGTTTGTTGGGATAAAAGTAATTGTTTTTGATGAGGACAATTCTGAAATTTTTACAATCAATGGTTCTCTGAAAGAATATGAAAGAAAAAGTTATAGTTTTATTTTGCAATTAATTGATGTTGATAATGTAAAGAAAATTCAGATTGCTCCGGTTTTTTTATTGTCGTCAGGAAAAGAAGCAGTTGGTGATGTAAAAGATACATGGGAAAAATCAGAATCAGCTTCGGGAAGTTATATTGAAATTCCAAATGGAAATAATTCAAATTTAGGTTTGGAATGCACTGTTGATTCAAACTGCACTGGAATTGCAAACTCTGGAAATTATTGTTCTGGTGAAAATGTTGTGAGAAATAATTATGATTATTTTTGCAATTCTTTGAATGAATGTGATTATAATTCAACAACTTCTGTTGTGGAAAATTGTTCAGCGACGGGAAAAATTTGTTCTGGTGGAATTTGTGTTTCATTAATCTGTTCAGGAGATTCAACTCAAAGTTGCACAATTGCAAACGGAGTTGGTGGGCAAACAAGAATATGCACTTCAGGAGTTTGGAGTTCATGGGGAACTTGTATTTTGGTTTCATGCAATTCTGGTTATACTCCGTCGGGAAATAGTTGTGTTGAGGAACAAATTGAAGATGATTTAGTTATACTTTATTATAATAATTTTGAACAAAATCAAGTTGGTTCAAGCAGTTATAAAAATGACTGGAGTTATTGCATGCCTAATCCGGATGCAGGAATTTACAAAAGTTCAAGTGATTCTCAAAATCCTACAAATGTATTTAGAGCATATTTTCCTAAAGGTTCCTGGAGTTTAAATAATGAAAATGGATTTAGATGCCATATTGAATACAATGAAAATGGTTATGATGAATTATACTTAAGTTATAGAATTAAATTCCAATCTGGTTTTGATGCTGTCAAAGGAGGAAAACTTCCTCGTTTAGAATCATATCCTTCAAGATTTTATACTTCACTAACCTGTCCAGATGGAACTGATGAATTTACAGGAGGCATGATGTTCAAGAAAGGGGATCTAAATAATCCTATACCTGTTTTTTATTTGACTCACCCTGATATGTGGAATGCTACATGGTATAGAGAAACATTTTATTCTATGACAGGACATTATCCTGAAGATTGTGATGAAGTTGTGGATTTATTGGGGGCGGTTTATAGTGAAAGCATTTATTGGGATGAAACAATTCCAAGAGGAGAATGGCATACAATAACAGAAAGAGTTGTGCCAAACACTCCAGGACAATATGATGGTTTTGTTGAAGGTTATATTGATGGGCAATTAATTACCCAGGTTACAAATTTGCGATTTAGAGATGTATCAGATTTGAAAATCAACAGATTCAATTTTGTAGGTTTTTTTGGAGGTGGTGATGATAGTTGGGCAACAGTAAAAGATGAGTATATTTATTATGATAATTTAATGATATATTACTATGAATCTGAATTAGGAGAACATGAGCCAAGTCCTGTAAATAGGGTTCTCCCAGAAATGGATTACCCCTTAGAAAGTATTTTGATTTAAGAAATAGTTCTAAATTTCAATAACTATTTTTTTCCACATAAATATATAAAAATGTGAGTTTTATTTCTTTTATATGGTGGAAGAGGAATTTAATGAAGCGCAGAATTCTCAAAAATCAAATCACGAAGAACTCTTGATTGAAGCAAAGAATTTTTTTAATGCGAATAAAGATGATTTGGGAGAATCAATAAGAAAAAGGACAAATGTGATTTATCTGGATTTTGCGAAACTTATGGAGTCAAGCATAAAACTTTCTGAAGAAGTTATTAGTAATCCTGAAGAAACATTGAGTATTTTTGAACTGGCTGTTGAAGAATTGGGTTTTGTTAAGAATGCGCGTGTTCGGTTAAGGAGTTTGCCTGATTCTCATCAGATTAAAATTCGAAATATTCGTTCAAAAGATTTGAATGAACTTGTTGTATTTGAAGGAATTATTCGGCAGGCTTCAGATGTCAGGCCCCAGGTTGTAAATGCAAAATTTGAATGTCCGTCATGCGGAACAATTATTTCTGTTTTGCAAATTGATAATAAATTTCGGGAACCTTCAAGATGTTCGTGCGGAAGAAGAGGAGGATTTCGAGCAATTCAAAAAGATTTAGTTGATACTCAGAGATTGGTTGTTGAGGAATCACCTGAATCACTTTCAGGAGGCGAGCAGCCAAAGAGATTGAATGTTTTTGTTAAAGAGGATTTAGTTG
>Ga0315533_1003058_pt1 | contig 11261 bp, 10 predicted proteins | sample SalMarSW160130MG_FD_203081 | JGI IMG/M metagenome (GOLD analysis project Ga0315533, IMG submission 203081) | Salt marsh sediment microbial communities from the Plum Island Ecosystem LTER, Massachusetts, United States - Salt Marsh Sediment SW1601-30 ...
TTCGTTGGGGAGGGGACTTAGGGGGTGGTAATAGGTGGATGCCGCCAGTAGTGGGCTTTTCTTAGCCTTCCCAGTTTGCCTAGCTCTTTCAGCCTTCTTTTCCGACGCTGAGTCGGCTTTTATCTCCTTGCCTAAAGCTGGTAGTAATCTGGTTACACATTTTGTTTATTCAGGGTGAGTATTAAGGGTGAACATTAACGGCCTCTTTGTGATATTGTTTTTCATCTGTCTTGGGTGTGCCGCTTTTTTCTGCAGTGCTGAGACTGCTTTCATCGGTATACAGAAGCTGCGTCTGCAACATCTGATCCAGAGTGGGCACCCTGCCGCCAAAAGGATGGCAAAGATTATAGAACAGCCGGAGAAATTTCTCGCCACAGTTCTTTTGGGGATCAACTTCTTTGAGACGGCGGTAGCCACTCTGGGCACAATCATAACAGTGTCGTTAATCCGAGACGCTAACTGGGCGGTAGCCATCGCTACCATCGTGATCACTATGGTAACCTTGGTTTTCGCTGAGCTTATTCCTAAGAGCTTGGCAGTTCGTTACGGAGAAAGAATAGCTCCGAGATACGTTAGACCTCTAGAAGTGATCTCTGTCATCCTCTATCCTCTGGTTTATATTCTGAACCACATCGGGATCAGGTTCAACAAGTTAGTCGGGGAGGGCGAAATTCCTAAGCCGACCATCAGCGAGGAGGAATTTCGTACAGCTATTAGCATAGGTGAGGCTGAAGGGGTAGTGGAGGGTAATGAGGCAGAGATGTTACACAAGGTGTTCGAGTTTACCGACCGCCCGGTGAGTAAGATAATGATCCCCAGAACAGAAATCGCCTGGGTGGAGCAAGGGACGAAGCTAAGTGATTTCCTGAATCTCTATACCCAAGGACGCTACAGTCGCTTTCCCGTATATAAAGATAGTACCGATAATGTGGTGGGTATGTTGCATGCCAAGGATGTGTTGATGAAGTTAACTGATGAATCTGACAGCAAAGACAGCGTCATCGATGATTTAATGCGCCCTGCCTATTTTGTACCTGAGGGGAAACGTTTAGGGGAGCTTCTTGCTGAGATGCGAGACGGGGGTCACCATGCGGCAGTCGTTGTCGACGAGTTTGGGGGAATTGCGGGAATGGTTACCCTCGGGCAGCTAACCGAGGAGATTGTCGGCGATATTCGCGATGAGCTAACGGGTAAAGAAAAGGACTTTGTCGTAACTGGCGACAGCACCTTTCAACTGGAAGGAGGATTCAGGATTGAAGATGCTAACGAGGAGTTGGGGCTGAATTTGCCCAGCGGTGATTATGAGACTGTGGCCGGCTTTATTCTCAGTCACCTTGGTCGGATACCAAAGCAGGGAGAGCACTTTAAGTACCAGAACCTGAAGTTCGTTATCACTGAAATACGTGGAATGAAGATAGTGAAGGTCATAGTAACCAAGGAAAAGGGGGTTGCTGCAGCGTAGGTCAGATCAGAGAGGAGCTTAAGTTTATTCTATCTTATGGGTTACAACCAGCACTTAATTGGTATAATCTTCGCATAGAAATAGCGGCAGACGAGACTGCATTGGCGCTAAGCAATAACCCACAGGCCTTTATTGCTTTGATGACTAAGCTGACCGACCAGGATCTAACCGAGCCGAACCTGGCCAGTGGGCAAAACTTCTATTTTATGGCCATCCCACCTATAATGAGAGGGTAAAACTAGCTCATAATTATATTTCTCGCTCTGTCAGCGGAGCGAGGCAATCTAAGGAGGCCTTTTGAAGTTTATTTTAGTTAGGCATGGCGAAACTTATTGGAATCACGAGAGGCGTGTCCAGGGAGGCGATAGCGATATCGAACTGAATGATACCGGATTGGAGCAAGCCAGGAAGCTAGCAATTTTCCTCGAGAATGAGCCCATTGCTGCCATACTCTCCAGTCCTTTGCGGCGCGCTATAGCTACAGCCGAAGTCATAGCTAGCCATCACCAGTTGCCCGTCGAGATTGACCAAGGGCTTAGAGAGCTCAAAGTTGGTGAACTTGAGGGCATGTCTGTTTCAAATTTAAGTACCACGTTCAGCCAGTTTTTAATGCAATGGTGGCAAGACGGGGGGGCAATGAAATTGCCCAACGGAGAAAGTCTTGTTGAATTGCAACAAAGAGCCTGGAGGGCTGTTGAACGTCTGCTAGAAAGGCATGAAACTAATCCTGAGCACAACGAAGGAACTACGGTGGTGGTAGTCAGCCATTACTTCGTTACCTTAGCCATCATTCTCAAAGCTTTAAATTTGCCTCTGGACTGCTTTACCAAATTCAAAGTAGACCTCGGTGGGGTAAGCATCCTCGAGATTCAGGATTATGGACCGCGCCTGCTGACATTTAACGATACCTCCTATCAGTGTTAGCTGCGAGGGGCAAAGCAGAGAAACAATCCCTATGAACAAGATTAAGCTGGGGTCGAAAGTTATAGATTTTATCCAGCGGTATAGCTTGATTTCACCTGAGGAGATAGTGATTGTCGGGGTCTCGGGTGGTGCTGATTCAGTGTGTTTGCTTCATGTCCTGGCAAAATGGCAGAAAGGACTGGGGATAAAACTTCATGTAGCTCATCTAAATCATCAACTTCGGGGAGTTGAATCCGAAGCCGATGCCGAATTCGTGTCCGATCTGGCTGGCTCGCTTGGCATTCCCAACACTATTGATAGGCAGGACGTGGCTGCCTACAGGGTTGAAAGGAATCTCTCCGTTGAGGAAGCTGCCCGGGAACTACGCTATGCTTTTCTTGCCAGGGTAGCTGGAGAGGTCGGGGCCAATCGAATAGCCATAGGTCATACCAGGGATGACCAGGTAGAGACCATTTTGATGCATATATTACGGGGAACGGGAGTTACCGGATTGTGCGGGTTAGCCCCTTGCTCGTCTATGCCGTATGATAGGCAAGGAATGTCATTGCGAGCCCCGACTTATCGGGGCAACCTCTTGGTAATAAGACCGCTTCTGGATATTACTAGAGAGGAAACAACGAGTTATTGCCAGGAACACCAGCTTGACCCGTGTATTGATTCCTCCAACCGTTCGCTTTCCTTTTTCCGAAATCGCCTTCGCCTCCAGTTGTTGCCTCTGCTCAGGCAATATAATCAGGGCATTGACCAAGCTTTGCTCCGTTTGGCTGATATTGCCAAAGAAGATAAGGTGTTCATTGAACAGCAGGCCTCTAAGCTGTGGGACGAAGTGGCCCGGCAGGAAAATAACGCCATTTACTTTGATAGGAAGCAGATTGCAAGCTTGCCGATAGCCTTGCAGAGGCAATTATTGAGAGCAGCCGTGACCAGGTTGGCGGGAGATACTCGAGACATCGAAGCCAGTCATATTGAGGCGGCAAGGACTCTGCTGAATAAAGCGGTGGGCAAAAGAATCTCTTTGCCCCATGGTTTTATCTGTCAGGGCGGATATGATGAGATTGTCGTTGCGAGCACAGCCAAGCAATCTCAGCCTCAGCCATGTCCTTTTCCTCCGCTGCCAGGTGAATTTCTCCTTAAAGTGCCCGGTAGGACAATTTTCCCGGGATGGAAGGTGATGGCCAGGATAGTTCGGGAGCGAGCGGATGAAGGTCACTGCCAGCCCCTCACCTTTTGTCATTCTGAGCGTAGCGAAGAATCTCGCCCCGCTCAAACTAAGCTCTGTGAGGCAATCTCAGCCCATTTCGATTTACACAAAACAGGAACCGAACTCTTCGTCCGTCAGCGTCGGCCCGGCGATAGATTTCAGCCCTTAGGCATGGATATGCCTAAGAAGCTCCAGGAGTTTATGATTGACGCCAAGATGCCTCGCTCCTGGCGAGACCGCATCCCAATCGTCTGCTCCCCTCGGCAAATCGTCTGGATAGTAGGCTGGCGCATTGATGATAGAGTTAAGACTACTGAAGCTAGCAAAGAAATACTTCGTCTGGAGTTTGTCAAGTCATAATGAAAGCAGTAGACAGGGAATTACGTTTACGCCATCTTACCGTCGACGAATCACTATGGCAGCTTGACCAATATCTCAACGATGCCTTCATGGCGGGCTTGTCCTCCGTGCGCATTGTTCATGGTAAAGGGACAGGGAAATTACGCCGTGCCGTACATGACTCACTGGCCAAGCATCCCTTAGTTAAATCCTATCGCCTTGGTGACTATGGCGAAGGAGACTATGGCGTCACCATAGTGGAGCTGGCCAACCATTAAACCTCCCGCGAAAATCTTGCGATTCCCATGGCCCCGTTAATTTAAATTTATTGCCCAAAAAGCCTTAACGACTTTTCAGGGTTGATTCAAAGCATAGTTTCTTGAGACGCAGCGGCTCGGCGCTTATCAGTTCGGCTTGCCCGCAGGGCGGGTTGGATAACCCCCGGCAAGAGACATGGCAGTTAGCGGTGCAACCTGGAATGGGTTTGAACCTACCGTCGGCTTGCTTTCGGGCAAAGGGCAGTGGTAATCCCTCGCAGTGCGGGATGCCCGGGGAATCACTTTCCCCGGCGGAAAGTTCCTGGCAGGTGGCATAGGTCATGCCCCTGGCTTCAACCAGTTCCTTTACTTTCCGATGGAAATCGAGCCTCAAGTCTCTGCGCAGGCGATAGCCTCCGCCTGACCAATGTGACTCGTAGATGTATTCTTGCTCGAATTTCTCGGCTGCTTGTGGCGACTGGCTGTAAATAACTTTATATATTCGCTGCCATCCCGATGTATTGGGATGACCGGCTGATGGAGAGCGCTTCCTGGATAGCCTGCCAGTGCTGGCGATGACATGCCTGGCTCCAATCGCAGCGAAGACATCAAGCAACCCGGCTATTTTTTCAAACCAGGAATCACCGTAAAGGGCCAGGAATAAATGGGTAAAAATAGGGTCGAGGCGAACGACGATGTCTATACCCAAGTTAGATAGCTTGCCGGCAGCAGCTACCCTGGCATCGAACGAAGGCGCTCCTGGCGACAGAAGCTCGAGCACCTCAGGAGTCCCTTCGATGGTTATGGCTATAAATTTAGGTTTGTACTCGATAAAGCCAGGCAATTCCAGAAGAAAGGACGGGTCGCCTTTGGTGGTGATGAAAAAGGAGACGCCGTGGTCCATAAGAAGCTGAATCAGTCTTCTGACCTCTCTTTTCAATTCAGGTATGTCCTGACAGGGGTCGGAGATATTGGACAAGGAAATCGGCGGGCATAAAGTTAGCTTTTTGAGGTCCCTCTCCACTAACTCAGGCAGGTTGTTATAAACCAGGGTATCCTCGGAGTAGTTGGAGTAAATAGCTTCCCTGGCATAGCAGTAGATACAATCATGAAGGCATTGGTTGGGCCCCGGTGGCGTGACGTTGATAATCCAGCAGTGGAAGCACTTCCGTTTGGGATGAGAGTAGGGGAAATCATGGAAGGTCGAGCCTTTCTTGGCTATTAACCTTATAGACACAATCCTAATTTTAGCAGTTTATAGTCTCGCAATAACAGGAGGGTAGAGGAAAATAAAGTTGCCCCTTCCTCTTAAAAATCATAAGAAGGGGGCAGCTTCACGCTGCCCCCTTCTTATGACTCTCTATTCTCCTCGTTGCCAGACAGAGCAACCTTTCTATCATTGCTGACCCCGGGAAATCAGCCTGACGATCTCATTGAGATTCCTCTCTTACCACCGACAACCGAGCGAGAACATTATGCCACTGTTAAAGTTATTACGCTCTTTATGGGCACGGAGTGATGTTTAAGCCGACGCAAGGACAGAATTCTCCCGAACAGTTCGTAGAACTCCAGCACGTCATGAGATCACAGGCTATTATGTCAAACAGTTCCCCTAGGTCAATAGGAATTGCAGTTCCTAGCAGAGGCGTTATCACACCCATAAGGTCTCCCATTACACTCATGCCCCACGCCAGCATATCGACTGTCCAGGAAAGGGGACCGCCGGCCCACCCGGCAACGGGGTCTATGAGACTCGAATTTAACCATGAGGGTAGACTTAGCTCAGTTCCTACAGCGTCCAGAAGGCCTCCTACCATCTCGAGCCCGCTCTGGATGATTGCGAACGGGACTTTAGCATACGTGTCCGGTGGAGTATAATCATCTGCCGCTACGGCGGCAGGTACCACTGCCATGGTCAACAGGGCAAGAGCAACACCTATACTGATTAATTTTTTCACCTAAACCTCCTTTAATTTAACTAAATTTCGACACTTTTTTACCATCCCAATTTCCCGGTCTTGGAATGATACATGAACTTCTTCTTAATCTGAACTCCCGATAAACACCTCCTTTCCGGGCTCTTAACCCACTTTGTTTACCGGTACAAATGCTTACACTTAGGATAAATCTCTAGGACTAAGGTACTGGTACTTTAGTAATACTAGTATATTACTAAATGGGTGGGTTGTCAAGCCCGGCCATGAGATTGTGCAAAAAAAACTCCAAAATCCTGCATGTTATTGCAAGCGAAGCATGGCAATCCCCTGCCCCACCACGAGATTGCTTCGGCTGACCAGAGTCGGCCTCGCAATGACACAGCACACATCTTGGCAAACTTGTCAACTTGACAAACTTGTTAAAGTAAGGATACTATGTTCAGATGAGGTTGTTTCAGGAAGTACTAGAAAAGTGAGGGATTTTCTCTTTTTAAACGACTATATATGTGACAAAAGTAATAGTTAAAATGTAGTTGCCTGATTTATTCTACTCATAGGGGAGGAGTTTATTGGGCAACCGACCCTGACAAGGGAGGCAACTACGAAAGTGCCTGAAATTTAACAGCTTCTTTTAGGCGAAAGAAAGGTGGTAACAGTTTAGTCTTCCTCAAACAGGCGTATAGTTCGCCATATTCTATAAGTTCGTCCAAACACGCTTTTTGGGAAAAACTTACCTGTATAAGAAAGTTGAAGGTACGCGTGAAGCGAATACAGGCTACCGTCATAGCTGGGCTTCTGTTACTGATGCTGATATTACCTCAATTGACTCTGGCCGCTGGGCCGGGGATAGTACTCGGTTCTGTTTCTGTGACGGATATCACTGACACTAGCGCCGAAATCGCTTGGACCACCAATACTACCAGTGACAGTCGGGTGAACTACGGCACCACCACTTTATTGGGCGATACTAAATCTGATAGCAGCATGGTTACCAACCATTACATACCCCTCACAGGCTTAACCCAAGACAAAATCTACTACTTTGAGGTTATATCCAGTGGTGAACGGAGTCCTGTCAATCCGAGTGAATACTACACTTTTAAAACACTCGCGCCAGCAACGTATTCCATTACCCTTGAGCCTGTTTGTGGAGTCTGCGGCGAGATGGTCGAAGTAGGGGTTTGCGGCGAGGTGATCGGAGTAACGGCGGCTGTGACAGCGGCTGGCACCTATCATATCTGCTGGGATTCTCGTGCAGCAGCGAATGTTAAAGCGACATTCACAACAACCGGGGTCGGAATCTACACCCTCACGTTCTTTCTCCCCGAGGCTAAGAAAGGTATTCATAATGTTTATTTGACCGACAATACTTATGCCGAAAAGGCAAAGGCTGAATTTGAAGTCCTCCCTTTCGCAAAGATGGACCACGATGAAGGACCGGTGGGCACGGAAGTAACTATCAACGGCTATGGTTTTGGTGCCTCGCAGAACATTCGGGTTAGCTTCCTGGGCGAAGAAAAGACGGGTAAGGCTAATACTGTGGGTAGCTGGGAGGTAATTTATACTATCCCGAACACCCCCGCCGGTGGCTATACCTTCAACATTGAAGCTAAGGAAGGTACAGTATGGGTAGGTTGGGTGAGAAAGTATTTTACGGTGACTCCTGAGATCACTGTCACGCCAAGTTCGGGAACGGTGGGGCAGATGGTTAAAGTAGAAGGCACAGGCTTTGCCAGTGAGGAAGAGGACATTGAGGTTACTTTCGATGGGGAGGTGAGGAAGGAAAATATTTGTGCTGATGAAGACGGCTCCTGGGATGCCATCATAACTATTCCTCCTTGCCACAGCGGCAGCTATCCTATTGATGCCTCGGGAACGTTTACCAGGGCTCGTGATGTGAGTGATGTTGAGTTCGTCGTGGGCGCTGGGATATTGGTTGAGCCGAGTCTGGCTTATGTGGGTGATACGATTACCGTATCGGGGGGTGGTTTCCTGCCTGGGGAAGCAGGCATCAAGGTTACCTTCGGCGGGAAGGTTGTTGCTGCGGATATCCTCGCTGATATAACTGGTTGCTGGGAAACTTCCTTTGTCCTACCGTCCAGCACCCATGGCGACAATACCGTTTCGGCTTCTGGTAAGACAACCGCTGCTGTGGAGACTGTCCTCACCACTAAAGCCAAGGTAGAAAGCATCAGCCCGGTTGAGGGAGCTCCCGGCGACTCCGTCACCATCAGAGGCAGCGGTTTTTACGGTAGTAAGGAATTAACGGTGACTGTTGGTGGGGTTGCCGTGCAAGGGAATATGCAGACCCAGTCCAATGGCAATATTGTCGCTACTTTCCGAGTACCTGCAGGGAGTACCGCGGGTAAACAGACGGTGGTGGTGACTGATGAGGATGGGGCTACTGACTCAGTTGACTTCACGGTAAAAGAGAAAGTCCTACCAACGCCGCTGCCTATCTTGCCCCAAGATGAGAGCAAATTGAGGTCGGGGATAGTAACTTTTGAATGGCAAGGGATAACGAGTAGCAACGAAATCACTTACACCCTGGAGATAAGCGAAACTGCAGGTTTTACCTCTATTTTCCGGTCCAAGTCAGATATTGAGGAATTTAGCCACGCACTAAATAAGGAAGAGGCTTTGCCCAGGGGGACCTACTACTGGCGGGTTAAGGCAGAAGATGATTATGGCAACGAAAGCCCGTGGTCGGATTCTAGCTCGTTCACGGCATCCCCGATTCCAACCTGGGTGTGGGTAGTAGTGGGGGTGGTAGTGCTGGTTGTTCTCATGGTCGTGGCCTATCGAGAAACAAAATTCAAGGTAACAAAATAAGCTCAATCCGATAAACTAACCCCAAAAGCCTTGTGACTTTTTGGGGATCTTGGTAGATTTGTTTTTTGATTTACCGGGTTCCCGCGGAAATCGGAAGATTTTCGTGGGTTGGATTTGAAATTTCCTCCCGGTTCTGAGATAACACTTTCAGCCGGGGAGGTTATTAAGTTGGGGTAAGAGGGGTTGTGCGTAACCGCATAATCTCGTATGAAATTCTTCAAAAAGAGCAAGGCGAATTTTTCTCGGTGCATTAAGGAGAGTGGGACGATATGATAGGCTGTTTATTGCTCTTTCCACTTGCAGGGTTTTTAACGATCATGGGTGTGTATATGAGTAGTTTGATGGCTTATTTTGTAGGTATTGTCGGAGCCATGGGTATATATATGGCTGGTATGGCATCTTTTTTTACGGCTTTCTTTATTATAATGTTCGGATGAGTCTATGTTAAAGGTTATGTGGGGCGCAATGAAAAAGAGCAAGGCGAAATTTCCCCGGTGCTCTAAGGAGAGTGGGACGATATGAGCTGTTTAATGCTCTTCCTGCTAACCATGGTTATCATGTACTTCGGTGCAATGATAGCCTTTTTCCTGGCTGTCGGGATGGTCCCGCTAGCTTTGTTATCTTTGGCGCTGATACCGGTAGCTCTGCTTTTTACGTGGCGCATTATCTATCCCTGGCTGGTGCGGATGGGAAGATGGTCAGCTCAACTCAGAAACATCCTCTTCCTTGCCCTTGTGCTGACGGCCGTAGGTGTTGGCCTGGGTTATATTATTGATATTCCGATTGTCACACTACCACTATTAGGGGAGCAACCAATCACAATCATAATCTTCGGACTGATTTTCCTCTTGCTGCTCTTACTGGGCATAGTGGTATGGGTGGTGAGGTTGTGGCGCTACAGTTGGCCTCTCTTGAGAAATCTCTTCTGGGATCTTTTGTTTCGTTTTGTTGCCTTGTTCTGGAAAATACTGGTGGGGATTCCTATAGGGATAGTCTGGTTTTTCTATCATCCTCCTCTACGCTGGCTAATAGCAGCCCTCGTTTTTTACCTGAGGGGGATTGCGGCTGCCGTAGCCTGGCTTTTGTACAACCCACCATTGCGGAGTATAGCAATGGCCGGCCTTTTCATTACTCGGTTAATCGGTCGAGTGGTAGCCGCGATTCTCTATAACCCACCGATACGCTGGCTTATACAATTTGGGCTCTTCACCCTCAGGCTGATAGCCCGCTTCATCAGCACCGTAATTTATGGCATTGGGTCGTGGTGGCTTGTCAAAGGCGTCAAAGGGGCACTAAGGAAAGGGCTAACAGTTGAGAGCAAGTCCTATCAAGACTACAATTATGCCCAAGATGACAGTAGCGGCACCGCCTAGCAGCAAGCCTGTTTGCGCTAAAGCTTCAGCGAAGGCAAGCCAGCGACGCCCATATGAGTAAAGACTCGGCCAAATATCTCCTTGCCAAAGGCCGTCATTCGGGGCCTTAAGCTAACTTCCAATACTAAGTCCTATCAAGACCACAATTATGCCCAGGATGACGGTAGCGGCGCCGCCTAGCAAGCCAGCGACGTCCATATGAGTAAAGACTCGGCCAAATATCTCCTTGCCAAAAGCCGCCATTCGCGGCGTTAACCCACCTGGTTCACTAGGGGATTCTGGCGCTACCTCAGTGGAGTCCCTATCAAACATGGGCAGTATCATTTTTCTCCACTCACGCGACTCCCGATAGACTACGCCACCTATTATTATGCCCACGATGATAAAGAAAAGCCCTAAGATTAGCACCAATGTAGCTAGGTTAATGTCAACTAACTCAGCTGGTAAGGGCTCAGCTGTGCCCATTTTTACCTCCTTTTCCCATCAGGTTTGTTTAATAATCCTCTCTGTCATTTTGAGATCGCCTCAGCCACCTGAAGAATCTAGAGACCATTCCCCTTCGTTTTACTCAGGGTTAGGGCGACGATTAAACGGTCTCCCACCAAGCGAGTCTCAATTTATTTTAGCGTAGCATAGCTACTACATGGTGTCAATAGCTCTCTTTTGTGGGGGAAGTTATGCTAAAATCCAGCAAGGCTTTTTATGATAATTGCTGACGAACTGAAATATTGGGTAGCTTTTTCCGGGATAGCAGGGATCGGCCGGGTACGGATTTCCCAGCTAAAGGAGTACTTTAGTAGTTTACAGGATGCCTGGAAAGCTCCCGAAGGCAAGCTAAAGCAAGCAGGATTAGATTCACGAAGCATAGATGCCCTGGTGACCCTCCGTCCGAGAATTTCCCTGGATGCTGAGATGGAAAAACTGGAACGCCACAAG
>Ga0315533_1003068_pt1 | contig 11231 bp, 12 predicted proteins | sample SalMarSW160130MG_FD_203081 | JGI IMG/M metagenome (GOLD analysis project Ga0315533, IMG submission 203081) | Salt marsh sediment microbial communities from the Plum Island Ecosystem LTER, Massachusetts, United States - Salt Marsh Sediment SW1601-30 ...
CAAGCAGAGAAGTTGTGAGTGTCCATTGCCTGGAGGATTCGCTCGTGTTCTTCAAGCGTGATCATTGGCTTATGCCTGCCGACCTTCTCCTGTCCGTTCCATCTCATCAAGCCGGCGTAGAAAGGGTTTCTGAGGATATTGGTCATGACACTGTTACACACCTTCTTTCCGGTCTTGGATTTTAATCCCTTCTCGTAAAGGATGTCTGTTATTTCAAGAGCAGAGTAGTTGCCTCTCAGATACATTTTCAGCCCTTTCCTGATGAGGTACCATCTTTCCGGATCAGGTACTGTTACCTTTTGGCCTTCCTTTACCTCTTTGTTTATATACCCAAGTGGCGCCCAGCCAGGCCACCAGCCTTCCTCAAACTTCTCCTGCAGTCCCTTTTTGGTTTTTCGACTGTTGATATCTGACTGGAACTGATTGACGCTGGCGATAATAGTGTCCACCATATTTCCTTCCGGGCTGTCGTCCAGCATAGGCTGCGCAACGGAAATCAGCTTAACCCCGGCCTTCTGGAGAAGTGCTTTGATAGTCAGGTGGTCTTTAGTGTTTCTGGCAAGCCTATCTGTTTCCTGAATGACGACAGCATTAATGGATTTATCTTCCTGACATTTGGAAAGCAAGTCTTTAAGAGCAGGCCTATTCAGGTTAGTGCCACTTCTGCCTTCATCACGGTAAACATCCACTACCTTATAGCCGTTCCTCATGGCGAAATCGCGGCAGTATTTTTCTTGAGCATCCAAGGAATAGCCCTTCTCTGCCTGTTCCTCAGTTGAAACTCGACAATAGATAAATGCTTTTTCCATATTTGTGATGAGATTTTGACCACTGGGATCTCGTTAGTAACAGACGAGAACCTTTATCTTGATTCTCTGATGAAAATCGCACGAACGAGGAGATTCTATAAACCGCAACTCAGCCAGACAGCTTAGTGAAGAATACAAGACATACTGGTTGTAGTTGAGCTCATTGGCAAGGCCATCCAAACAGCAGTTAATTTTATGTGTCTTTGGAGTAGGAAATTTCAGTAGTTATATCTACACTGTTAACAATCCGCTATTTTTTATAGATCCATTGGGACTATGTGCTAAAAAGACTAAAAATATATTAGAAAATATAGGCAAAATAAGTTGGTGGACTTCTGAGAAGATTTCTCCTGAAATGATTTACTTCGCTGCTAAGAATAGGCCTTTTGGCACTAGTTTGAGGCCATATATCGGAGCTAGGAAAATTCTTAGAGTTGGAGGGGATATTGTTATAGCCATTAATGTAGTAACAGCCGGAGCCGCGGAACTTAGCCAAAGGGATGTGACTATTCAAGGAATTGGAGAGGGAATAAAATTTTTACCTGAAAATATAGAATTTGCTACAGAGAATCCAGATATTTTCCTTGAATCTTTACAACACGGTGTTACTTCGACCACCGCTGTTACTATTAACGTGTTGGCTAGCCCTCTTATTGCTGTGGATGAGCTTTTTTTTGGAGGCTCACACATAGAAATGACTGGTGAAAAATTAGAAAGATTGTTAGAGAAAATGATATTTTATGGGATCTAAGAATTTCTTTCATTAATTTCTTTCTTTGTTTTAGATGAGAGATATTTCATTAATCCCGTGTCTATATTATATAAGTCTTTATTAAAACGAATGATATGAGACACTAATGCATTGATATTAATGGGAAACAAGGGCAGCCAAAAGTTATTTTCGGTTTTATTCCGAGTTTCTCTCCTACGAAGGTTCTCAAGCAGAGTAGGACAAAAGTGAAAAAATTTTGCTCTCGGATAAAAAAATGTCTTAGCTTCAATTTTCAAAATAGGAATAATATAATACGCAGATAGCGTTAAGAAAATCTCTACTAGAGGATCAAATGAACTTTTTTTTAAACCGAAGATTTGCTTAATTGGTGTCGTGCTGATTTTTCTGAAGAATACGTATTCTTCAAGCTGTCCTGGAGTTAAATAGATTCTATAGGTAAGAGCAACTATTAAAGAATAAGAAGCCCAGAGAGTTAATAAGAGGAAAATAACAAAGGGTAGTAAAATTTTGTTTTTGTAAAATTGATAATCGGCAAATATAAAAACTCCAACAGTAAAAAATAATACTAAAATAGGAAGAAGACGACAATAAATTATTTTTCTTGTGTGTCTCATAATCTTTAGAATATGTTTATTATGTTATCTATTCTAACATTGAAATTATGTAGTGCGTAAGTGATGATCGAAATTTGATACTTCAAGTAAAAGATATTTAGTTGAATAAAAGTGGAGCATAACTATGATAAGAACTGTGGCAAACTTAGCCTTTCTTAGTTTGTTTTTAATCACCGCATTACTTTCTCCTGTATATGCGGCTCAATATAATTACGACAATCTTCACCGCTTAACCAGAGTGATTTACGATAATGGCCTGCAGATTACTTACACCTACGACGAGGTTGGCAATTGCACTCGCCGGGTTTCCACGTTAATGGCCGACATTTCTGTGAATGGGACTGTAGATTTTCAGGATTTCGCTATATTGGCGTCGCAATGGCTTGATAGCGAATGCCACGTCGAGACAAACAGGCTTGAAAGAGGAGTCCCGTTTTTCATATCTGTATTTGGTACTGCAGCGGGTAAAGTCCGCGCTTGGGGTCAAGCCAATTCAAGCATTGCTGACAAAGCAAATAATCTCCTCTATCTTGCTTTTCGCATACAGGACACTTATTTCTAAATACCCGACTAATAAATTGGCGGAATACTCTTTCTCTTACTTCATTCTTCCTATTTCTGATTCTCTGATAAGCAGCAAAGAAAGCTTTGTTCTCTTCTTCTAATCTCTTAAGATGTTCTAAGTATTCCTTAAATGACCTAAAAGCTAAAAATACATCAGCTTCTTCTTGGTTAATATCTGAAATCTCAACCAAAGGAGCGTCATCTCCTTGAATTCTCTCTGTATCAATGCATAGAGCTTTTTCTTTTCCATCTCTTAAATCTTTCTTTGAGGAAATAACCACTAATTTCTTAGATATATCCGGTCTCTTATATCTCAATATCTCTGTTGCTTCTAAAACTGATATTTTGGGTTTTTCTCTTTTAATCTCTTTTTCGGGAATTGAAATGAAGTGGCCGATATAGAATTCTTTGTTTTCTTTCTGATAGAAACTAAGCTCTACTTTTAACTCACCTCCCTGAAAATCCTTTAGTTTCTTTCTTTCCTTGAAGTCACAGATGCTGCAACCTGGTTTATTGCAAAGGCCTACTATCTTTTCTTGATAATTAGCGACCCAATCAAAACCGCCCTTTCTCGGATCACCTGCTTTGAAAGGAAGAATTATTCCTTTCTCTTTTTCCTCTGTTTCTTGATCTGAGAAACCAAAGATAGGATAACCTGCGATTATTGCTGAACCTTGTTCTAAGAGGAACTGACGATAAAACTGGGGAAATTTAATTCCTAAAAAAAACTCGATCTCAATAATCTGGTTTGGTTTTGTCATTGCCAGATCTTCCCATTGTAAGGTTAAGGTAAGCCAGTTAATGTAACGACGACCATACAAAGTGACAAAAAAGCGATTGTGCCGCTTTAATTTTTTTAAAACGTTTTGGTTATTCTTCTTTGTCTTTAGAACGTTCGTAATCTGCTTGTAATTGTTCTATAAGCCATGTCCAGAAGTCAGAAGCTTCTATCCAAAAATCTTTATCTTTCCCTTCGGGAATATTGGGATATATCTTTTCAGGAGGCAAATCATGCTGCCAAAATATCACTTTCCCTTTATCTTTTCCGCTGCATACAAGACAGTAATAGTTTCCATATCCATCTTCATCAATAGGAATGATATTATTAGGAAACTCATCTCCATAGCTTTTACGAAGCTTTAATGTCTCTTCAAGAGTTGAATTTATACCAGCAAGCTCGAATATATAAATCCATCCAAAAGTTTTAAGGAATTGTTTATAATCCTCCGGAAATTTAAGACCGAGCTTGGATTCAACCTCTAAAATTTTTTTGTCGTCCGGCCTTAAATCTAATTCATACTCTTCGTTAATAGCTTTGAGTAATACTTTAATTCTCTGAATTTTATTTTGTTGTTCTTTAGCTTGCTCCATATCTTTACCCCCTTTTATTTTTTTCTCGTTCTTTTTGAGCTTCGTGTGCTTTCACAATGAGAACTTCTCTAATTTCTTTACATTCTACGTATTTACCAAAATACTCCTGAGCGGTTTTTTGTAAAATATAAGGTCGTTCTTGTTTCTCATACTTTCTTCTATCTTCTTTACCCAATGGTTCCTTAGCTTGATGTAAAGCCTTTTTTTCTTCTCTATGTATCTTTTCCTCAATTACCATAAGAGGAGTTAATTTTTGTTCGAAATGATGAAAATTTACTTTTACTCCCCAGGCTGAATACGGATTGTTTTTCTCTAACATTCTTCCCAGATTTTCTATTGTGGGCTGAATAGCTGAATATATTCTTACCCTTGCAAAATCTTTGGGATAATCTTTGAGTTGTGCGCTTAAATCTTCTCCTACGTCTTTAAATCCCGACGTAAACAAAGAAGGAAGTTCTCGTTCTCCTAAGGGGATTATAGCACTTCTTGGATCAGAAGCTAAGATTCTTTCCCTTAGCTCGCTAATTTCTTCTGAATTAGGTTCTCCAGATGAATCAATAGGACTATCATGAACTAATAGTACATCTTTAACTGGCTCTGCTTCCATAAGAGAAGTAACTTTTTCAATCCTTTCCTGTATAATATTTTCTTTTTCCGTTATTGCTTCCCGCACCCCAGACATCACTTTTACATAATTCTCAGGACTCCAATCCTGAACTCCTCTTTCCTTTGCCTCATCTAACATCTTATCATCTTCATCAGAACAAGGCAGTTGGCATTCTGTTCCCATTTTATCTCTCGTTTCTGGCTTTATTCAATTACTAAAACTGAGAAACTCTCTCAACACTAAATTCACTTTACAAAATAAAAAATCAATTGTCAAACTTATGCACATGCAGGCTTGCATATGGGCAAAATCAAGCAAAAAAAGGAAGCAGATTTTCTACTTCCTTTGTTTTTTAAAAAACTATTTGCCTCTCCAATCCTTACAAGGTTGTGCGTACTCGCAGTCCTTGCACATAAAGCTTGACTTGGGGAAGAAGAACCGGGACTTGATGCCCTTAAAAATCTGTCTGGCAAGCTAAAAGAACCTCTGGTAATCGGGCTTGCCTCTAATAAAAAGGACTACAACAAGAAAAGAGGACAGAAAACTTTTCTGTCCTTTGGTTTAAAGAGCTATTGGAGCGGTAATTATTTTTTGTCCTTTTCCATAAATTCCTCAGGGCTAACCTTGGCTTGCCGCAAAATGCCCCGCAAGGTACCAATAGCTAATTGACGATGCAGGGGAACCACGCAACCAACCTTGCCCTCGGGCACTTGTTTTGTCAGGATAACGTGGCTGCCCCGCTGACGCACTTGTTCAAATCCCAGCCGTTCTCCGGGTCTGGGAAAACAGAAGCTTTCCTTTTTCCTCTTTTTGCACAACTCTCAAACGAAATCGCACGATGTCAAGCACCAGGTAGCCCGCACGCGCATATTTATGACTGGTGGGGAAATGACACATGGAAGGACAGCTGCAAGCAGAACAGAAGACTAACACGGTCTTACCGCGTTCCACAGCGAGGCCATGAGACCCGCCCTTCAGCTGTCAGGGCGCTTATTATTTATCCAATGAATGCTCTTGTTGAAGACCAGTTGACGAGATTGAGGAAAGCCCTTGACTCCGACAGTACCAGACAGTGGTACGAGCGCAACGCCGGAGGAAACAGGATATACATGGGATTCAACGAAATAATCCGGTTAATAGTCGGAAGGAGAACACCGACCAGTTAATAGAAACAGCCGCGGAACAGCTCGCTGACTTGCTGTGGAAGTGCTGGCTGGCTAGCAATAATCCAAAAACAGAGAAACGAACCAAATCAAACAGCCCGACTGACATCCTGGGGAGTTCTTGAGTTTTTGTAAAACCTCATAATTTCCGCCAGTTTCTCCTTCATTGAAATCATATACCCCTCATCCTGCATGGTTATAATAAGCTTTGGACTGGGGAGCTGCCATTATTTGAACTTAAATTTAATACTCCAAGTAAAATAGAGTAAAATAGAGCCGACTCCTATTTTTCTTTGTAGCAATTCTTGCCTTCTACCTTCGCCATAACATTAAAAAACCAGTATGCTCTCTTTCTAGCATACTGGTTTTTTGGTAATATGAGATACTGAATCAATGAAATAAAAAGCATACTTCTGTTGTAGTAATAAAATGAAGCAAAAACCCTTCCAGCAATCAGATGAAGAAATTGCCGCCTTGGTTCAGGCAGGCGATATTGATTTTTTCGGGGTTTTAATCCATCGTTACAAAGAAAAAATAATACGCTACGCAAGGAAGTTTCTCTCTAACAACGAAGATATAAATGATATTATCCAGGAAATTTTTATAAAAGCCTATAAAAACATTCAGAGTTTTGGTATAAAAAGAAAATTTTCTTCTTGGCTCTACAGGATTGCCCACAACGAACTGGTTAATGCGCTTAAAAAGAGAAAGAAAAAGATTTTACCCCTGTTTGAGTTAGATACTTTTCTTCCCCATAGTCTTCAAGACGAATCTCTTATTCAGAATATAGACCGCCAAGACACACAGAAGATGATTAATAAATGTCTTGATCGATTAGAGCCAAAATACCGTGAGCCGATAATTCTTTATTATTTAGAGGATTTGTCCTACAAGGAAATTGCCGAGGTAATGCGAGTTCCAATTTCGACTGTGGGAATAAGAATAAAAAGAGCAAAAGAAATAATGAAATCTATTTTTAAAAAATTAGAATATAGTTTATGAACAATCAACAAGAAAAAAACTCTATTATTGATAAGGTGCTCAATAAGATAAAAAGCGGGAGAGTTAAAATGAAGCCCAAAATATACTTTATTCTGAAGACAGTTTTACTGATATCAGGGACCTTAGTTTTAATTTCTTTTATTATCTACTTTGTCAGTTTTGTCATTTTTTCTTTACGGGTAAGCGGAGTGCTGTTTTTGCCAAAATTTGGCTTTTCCGGTATGAAAATCTTCCTTAACTCTCTGCCGTGGTTTTTAATTTTGATAATTGCAATCTTGATTATATTATTAGAGATATTTGCCAAAAAATTTACCTTTGTTTACCGTCGGCCAATCATTTATTCTTTGTTGGGTATTATAATGATTGTATTTATAGGAAGTTTTTTGATAGATAAAACACCATTTCATTCAAATTTATTTTGGAAGGCTCAGCAAAGACGTTTGCCCGGCATAGGAATGGTCTATCGCAATTTTGGAGCTCCACGAATTGGCAATGTGCATCACGGGGCCGTTTCTGAAGTAATTGACAATGGTTTTAAGATAGAGACGCCCTGTGGCGAAGCGCTTACCATAGTTGTTAGCCCCAAAATCAGCCTTATATTAAAAACAGATATAAAAGAAGGTGATGCAATAGTGGTTTTAGGAAAACGAAGCAATAGCACGGTACAGGCTTTTGATATACGCAAAGTTGAGAAAGACCTTAATCTTTTCCAGTCGCAACGAGTCCGCGGTTATAAATCTTTTTGGAAATAAAACGAAAGAAAAAATAAACCCAGTTGTATTAATAAATAGAAAGGTCGAATTTTTATTTATTAATCTAAAAAATTAATGAAGGTAAAAACTATGAAAAAATCAACAAAACTTTTGGGCGGAACACTCGCGGCTGTGATGATGGGCGCATTTGCTGTTTCTTCGGTAATAGCTTATCAAGGCGATTATTCCAAACAAGGGCCTGCTTATTCTCCGGAAAGACATACAGCAATGACGGAAGTAATGGAAAGTAATAATTACGAAGCATGGAGCGAATTAATGAATGATCACGGACGAGTTGCACAAGTTATCAACGTGGAAAACTTTTCACGATTTGCTGAAGCTAATCAATTAGCTCATGCAGGCGACCTGGAAGGTGCTGACGCAATCAGAGAAGAGTTAGGAATTAGAACCAGCAACGGTGAAAAGGTCGGTGCCGGATACGACGCAGGACAAGGTAATGGAGAAGGACAAAGACGTAAAAAAATGAACAGTGAAAACCGCGGACAAAATCAAGGCGGAAAATTTATTGATGCCGACGGCAACGGAATCTGCGACAATCTATAAGCCATCCTGCGCTCGATAGCAGAAAAGAGGTACCTCTTTTCTGCTTCGTTGCCTGAATACCTTGGTTTAAATAAAATTATTTGTCGTTATCGTTTGCTGTTTTTGATTTATAAAGAAGACGAAAATCTCCATTTCTTCTCTTATTCTTAACCAATCAATGGTTCTGAATGCGTCTCGTAGGGGGAGCTGCCATTATTTGAACTTAAATTTAAGATCCCAAGCAGGACGGTTAGAACTTTTATTGCCAAAAAGGCGTTTTTTTTGTTAAGATGAAATATATGGTACTGATATATTCTACAAAAAATTTTATTGTTGAGGCTCCTGATAAACCACATATCACAAGAACTGATGGTGGTCATATTAAGATTTATCCCAAAGTTAGATTAGTAGACAGAACTCAGTTAAGTCAAAAATTAGCAATAGAGTTAATGAGACTTACAATTGTAACAGGAAAAGCAATGACCGCAGCACTAAAGAAACAAGGAATAGACATTGGCAGAATAAACTACCAAGATAATGGTAACTGGAATGTTTTTACACCAGAAGGTCCATATTTACATGTTCATTTATACGGAAGAGCCAAAAATGCTAAAACTAACAAATATGGAGATGCTTGTTATTTCCCCCAAAGAGATACAGGATTTTACGATAAATTTAAGCCACTAAATAAAGAAGACATCCAAGAGATTAAAAAAGAAATGGAATCTATTCTAAAGCAAAAAAAGTATCAAGATGAGAATTGGGGACTATAACAATGCTTAAAACAGGTTCTAACGTTGTCCGTCCCTCGGAGCAGGCTAGTGAGGCTGTTCGGGAGACCGAAACGCCTCATATTTTTAAAAGGTTCGAGAAAAAATACCCCCATACCCCGATAGGAAATAGGACTTTGTTCGGGGTCGGGCCCTCACAATTAATCGCCAAAATGGCGATTTTTTGATAAAATGAAAATATAAAAGACAATAAAAACAAGAAGAAAAAAATTATTAAAGATTAAATGTATTACTAGTTAATATGATTAAAGAGCCTGAGGTTTTAAAAATAGTAAAAGAGGATATATTAGAAGTTTTAGGTAGGAAGAGTAAAAAAATTCCTTTAAAACTTATGAAACTAGAAATTAGTGTTTCTCAATTTTTTGTGTCTAAAGCCATAAACGAACTTGAAAGAGAAGATTTAATAAAACTTTCTTTAGAGGAAAAATATGGGAAACAATATATCCAACTAACAAAGAGAGGGCAAAATAGAGCAAAGGATATCATCAAAAAACACCTTATTCTTGAAGAATATTTTAAAAAAAGAATGAGCGGAAAAAAAGCAATCAAGGCAACTAACATCCTTGAACATTATATTTCTACAGAAGTTGTTGATGTTATCAAAAAACTGTCTACTTTTAAAAAGAAAGGAATTCCTTTAACAAGATTCAAAAAAGAAGAAGGTTTAATTACCAATATCAATTTTAGTATTGGGTTATTTGAAAGGTTGATTAGTATGGGAATATATCCAGGAGGAAAAATAAGAATAATAAATAGAGTTCCAAACGGCGTTATTATTAAAATAAAAAATAAAAAATTTGTTTTGGATAAAGACATAGCAAAAGAAATCAAAGTACTAGAATATAAGAACCCCACTTTGTGAGAACCTTGTAATTTTCATTTCACTCAAATTATGAAAAATCTTAAAATACTTTTAATTGGTCAGCCAAACGTAGGAAAATCTTCATTACTTAATGCATTAGTTGGTCCGAGAGTTACAGTATCCAATTATCCTGGAACTACTGTTGAGATAACTAAAGCCAAAAAGAAAATTAATAATACAGAAATTGAGTTTGTAGATACTCCTGGGATATACTCTATTTCTGATAGAAGTGAAGAAGAAAAAGTTACTGAAAAGGCTTTGTTTGAAGAAAATGAAGATGGGGCAATAACAATTGTTGACGCAACTTCTCTTGAAAGAAGTTTTTATATGATTTTGCAAATATTAGAGGCTCGGGTACCTACTGTTTTAGCTTTAAATTTTGCAGAAGATGCTGAAAAGAAGGGAATAAAAATTAATTGTAAAAAATTAGAAAAATTGCTTGGTGTTCCGGTTGTCCTTATAAATCCTATAACCAAGACAGGAATAGATAAGCTTGTGGATGCAATATTAAAAATTAAAAAGGCGACAAGACAAGGTTTTGAAGTTGAGTATAATGATCACATAGAAGGAGCAATAAATAAAATATCATCACAAATAAAAAAAACTTTTATACCAAAAAGGTTTATAGCTTTAAGAGTTTTAGAAGGAGACGAAGATTTTTATAAATATTTGAAGGATGAGAAAGTAATTAGGGATGCTAAAAAAAGCTTAAAAGACCATTCAAAAGTTGCAGAGGATATTTCTATAACCAGATATGGCACGGCTTCATTTATAGCAGAAAAAGTTACTCAAATAATTCCTGTAGAAAAAGAAAAAAAATTTGAAGAGAAAGTTGACCAAATTCTCTTACATAAAACTTGGGGCCCGTTTACTACTATTTTATTTCTTCTTGTTGTCTTTGGGGCATTGTTATATCTTGGCAATTCAATACAAGGCATTCTTATGGGATTGACAGAAAGCTTTTTATCTTCTTTTGGCACAGCGGAACACTCTATTATTGCTATGGTATTAATTCAAGGTTTAACTGGGCTTGCAGCAGGTGTTTCCATCGCCTTACCTTATGTTTTCTTGTTTTATTTGCTTTTAGGTTTGTTAGAGGATATAGGGCTTCTTTCAAGATTTATTGTTAATGCAGAAAGATTTCTTAAAAAAATAGGTTTACCCGGAAAATCATTTATTCCTTTAGCATTAGGCTTTGGTTGTACTGCACCGGCAACTAGAGCTACCAGAGTACTGTCGTCTAAAAAAGAGCAATTTCATACCGCTTCTTTATTTGCTTTTGTACCCTGTTCTTCAAGAATTGCTATAATAATGGGGGTGGTTGGATTTTATGGAGGCATAAAGCTAGCTTTTTCTGTTTTTGTTACTTTATTAATTGCTGGATTGATCTGGGCTTTTGGAATAAAAAAAGTTATTCATG
>Ga0315533_1003070_pt1 | contig 11230 bp, 10 predicted proteins | sample SalMarSW160130MG_FD_203081 | JGI IMG/M metagenome (GOLD analysis project Ga0315533, IMG submission 203081) | Salt marsh sediment microbial communities from the Plum Island Ecosystem LTER, Massachusetts, United States - Salt Marsh Sediment SW1601-30 ...
TTGGCAACGTGTAAAAAGCAAGAGCGAAACGTCTTTGATTTTATTCATCATACACTGCTTGCTCACTGGAATAATACCTGTTATCCCGAATTATTGTGAACGGTTACAAAATTTGTTTAATCATTTATCGTATAAAAAGTTAAAATAGTTGCCCCCTTTTCTGCTTTCGCAGAAAGCAAAGGGGCTTCAACTAACGAGATACGAAATACGAGCGACGAACGACGCTCAAACTGGCCCGTTTCGAAGAAACGGTCAGTTTGAGCAATTTAGCAGGAAAGGAAGGGTCAAAATGGAATACATTACGATTGGCAAACTAAAAGTAAGCCGGTTCATCATCGGCGGCAACCCGTTCAGCGGCTTTTCTCACCAGGGCCTCGAGATGGATAAACAAATGAGACGATACTACACCTGCCGGCAAATCAAAGACACCCTTCGACAGGCCGAACAACTGGGAATCAACGCCTTTGTCGGAAGGGCGGACAACCACGTCATTCGCCTGATGCTCGAATACTGGGACGAAGGAGGCAAAATCCAGTGGTTCGCCCAGACCGCCCCGGAAGTAGGCCCGCCTGAGGTAAATGTGAAAATGGCAAAAGAAGGCGGCGCAGTCGCCTGCCATATCCACGGCGGCGTAATGGATTATCTGCTCGCAAAGGGTCGGCTCAACGAGGTGGAAAGGCCAATCAAAATGATTCAGGACGCAGGAATGGCAGCGGCCGTCGCAGGCCATAGGCCGGATGTCTTTCGCTGGGCCGAGGAAAATATCAAACTCGATTATTACCTTTGCTCCTATTACGATGCAACGCCCAGAGACAATAAGGCAGAGCTTATACCGGGCCAGGAGGAGCACTATCGAAATGATGACCGCCAGGCAATGACAACGCTAATACCCAAACTTTCTAAGCCGGTCGTTCATTACAAGATAATGGCAGCCGGCAGAAACAACCCCGATGAGGCATTTGAGTATGCGGCAAAAAATATGCGAAACTGCGACGCTACCTGCGTCGGCGTCTATACGAAGGACAACCCGAATATGCTCGAAGAAGATGTCAAGCTGCTGGAGAAAAACCTGGCCCAAAAATAACCCCCACTGCGAACTATGAACTATGAACATAATTAATACTGTCCTTCCGGTCTTTCTAATTATCGCCCTCGGCGCCCAGCTCCGCAAAGCCGGCTTCGTATCCGCAGAATTAGTCACCGGCCTGAACCGACTCGTTTACTGGGTCGCCTTGCCTGTCCTTTTGTTTTACAAAATCGCCACCGCTGCCTATGACTATCAGGCCGCTGGCAAGACCTTTTTAGTTATGCTGATAGGGATGCTCGCCTGCATTGCTGCCGGCTACCTCGTCGCGGTCGTTATGCGTATGCCTGCCCCCTTAATGGGCACCTTTGTTCAGGGCGCCTTCCGCGGAAACCTCCTCTACGTCGGCCTGCCCATAATAATCTACAGCTTCACTAACTCCGCCGATTATAGCACCGCAGAGATAGAGACGCTGGCCTTCCTCGTCCTGGCCTCGCTCGTCCCCGCTTATAATATCGCCGCCGTCCTCGTTCTGCTTGCCAGCCGGCATAAGCTCGACCGTCACGCACCCGCCAGAATATCCCGTCAGCTAATCACGAACCCTCTCATCATCGCCTGCCTGGCAGGCGCTATCTATCCGCTTGTTTTCCCGTCTTTACCGATTGTTATCGTCCGCACCTGCACCGCTGTAGGCCAGATAGCGCTGCCGCTGGCGCTTCTCGGCGTAGGCGCTGCGCTGGTGCAAGGCAGAATCATCGGCCGGCATACTTATGCCTTTGTCGGCTCCGTAATTAAAATAGCGATTGCCCCGATTGTCGGCCTTCTCACCGCTCGATTGCTCGGCCTGGGACCCGCCGAGACGAGGGTCGCTCTCATATTCCTCGCCTGTCCCACCGCCACCGTCTCGTACATTATGGCAGGCCAGCTCGGCGGCGACGAACGCCTCTCCGCCGCTATGGTCCTCATCAGCACCATCCTGTCAATCCTGTCGCTTAGCTTAGTCGTCGCCATCTTCTAACCACCACCCGCAACATCAAGAAGAAGTAATCTCAAATCTACTCCCAAATCATCAATCATAAATCGCAGAGTCATTGCGAGCACAGTCGAGAAATCTATTAAAACAAATCCGCCTCTGGCGGACTCAATTGACGAGATACGATTCACGATTCACGTTTCACGAATTTATTTGACGAATTGGAACATTTTGAGCTATATTAACCTCTGATTGCGAGATACGAAAGCTAAACCGTACCAGCCGCTGAACGCCGCCGCATCCCCAGCGACGCTGAGCTTGACGTTATACGGAAACCATATAATCAGATTAAGTTTTGATTTTTCCATGATCATTTCCTTTTAAGCTCTCTGAACCAAAAGAGATCCGACCATTCAGGCAAAAGTTGCGGATACAGCTCAATTCGGAAGTCCGTTCAAAATCATCTCGCCCAAATCATTTTATTATTCCCTATTCCACCTTCTACCGCAGTTAGCAGAAAGCCCAACTAGAATTTTCTGTTGTTTGGGTGATAGGTGAGACCGAATTAGCAAAACATGCTGTGAGGTTAGACGTTCCATCTGGGCTCGAGCTTCCAATAACTTTTCCAATTGTTGTAATATAACATTATCGTTCGTAGATGGAGTTTCGAGTAGTAAGGAAAGTTGCTCATGCTCTTTGGAAGCAATTTTAGCAAATTCGACTGATTTTGCTTCGAATCCAGGGTCTAATTGCTGAATTGCTTGAATTTGCTCCGGAGTAAACTCGATGTTACGTGACAAGCCCCCACGATATCTTCTTCTACGGCCTTGTCCACTTCCCGAGCTCCGGCCATATCGGCCTGAGTCACGACCGTTTCCCTTTCCCTGACCAAGATATTGTTTTCCAGAACCACCATTAGTCCCCCCAAGCAAACGCCTTTTGCCCGCCCGCCCCTGGATTATTTTACTGCACAGGTGCATAAGCCGTTGCTGCTGTTGAGGTGAAAGATATTTTCTGATAGCAAGGATATATGTGACCACACGCCTTATCAATGCTTGATTTGCTTCAATTACCCTTTCAACCTGTGCCGTTATTTCCTCATTAGTGCTGCCGGGAGCACCCAGCAGACGAGCCAATTGCTGTCGTTCCGCGATAAAAGCCAGGGATAACTCCGCCGCTTCTGTGTCAAAATCGGGGGCGGATTGCTGGATAGCCTTGTCCTGCTCATCGGTTAAAGCCAACCAGTTTCGCATACATACCTGAGCTGAGTAAACATTATCTGCTTCCAGGCTGCGTGTGATATAGAAAGAGCCCACACCTACAAAGCCGGCAAGAAACAAAGTAACAACCATTCTAAGTTTGTTTTTTATCATTATAGTTTTAATCACTTTCCAGAGCATTTCCCTGTAATTCAAGTTCCCCCCACCCGGTGGATGAACCGGGAGATAAAACTTCTAAAAATGATGCTTGGGCCGTAGCCAGACCCCACTCTTCCGTAGATTTTTGCGCGCGAAACTTGCCTGCAACATGGCCGATAACTGCCGCCAAAAGAATAGAAGCAGCAATTCGCGTCAATCCTTGTATCGATAGAAAGTTAGTATGTCGGCTACGATGATGAATTGCAGAAGTAAGGTTCGGCAGCAAATCGATCCTGGAGGTGTCGATTTCCCAGGTACTAAGATCATCCCAGGTCTGCCTTAGTTCATTCAAACGTTGCTGGCAATTAGAGCATTGGGCCATATGGGCCAGCAAGCTTTCCTTCTCATCAGCCTGAACATGACCACCCAGCATATCCAACATTTGCGTATCTTTTATATGTTTCATAATATACCTTACCTTCTTTTTAACGTTTATCTGAAGCGTTCCCTACGAATTATTTACCTGAATTTTTATATTTTGCCAATTCCTTTCGTAATTTCTGGTAAGACCGTACCAATAATGACTCCACGGCTGATTGGCTCCAACCGGTGGTACTGGCTACCTCTGCATGGCTAAGACCGTGAAATCTATGCAGAACAACAGCTACCCGCTCTCGTTTATTTAATTTTTCCATGGCCTTCCAGACTACGTTTTTTCTCTCCTCTGTTTCCAGGATAGCGACTGGATTATCCTCTGATTTGGACTCCAAATGCCCCGAATATTCGGAAAGCTCAATAGGGGTACGTTTAGCCTTGCGTTTCTCATCCAAGCATAGATTGACAACTATTCGATAAAGCCAGGTTGTAAATTTGGCCTTGGGATGATAGCGTTTTGCCGAATGATAGACCCGCAAAAATGCCTCTTGGCTGATATCTTCTGCCAAATCCCATTGCCCGAGAGTACGCAATGCCAAAGCAAAAGCCTTTTCCTGATGACGTGTTACCAATTCTCCAAATTCAGTCATGCCTCCTTTTGCTATGCCAACCATCAGTTGTTCGTCCGTAAGTGATTTGAAATCCATGAATTACCTCGTATTGAATTTGTCGGTCAGATGATAATATCAGCTTCTGAATACATAATCAAGCTACTGAAATTGAGCATTACAAGTAAAATTACAAAAAAATCCGCAGGTTTTATATGCCGGATTCGTTCAAAGATTGAAAGCAATCATAAGAATAACGTGCTTAAAGAAAAATAATGTTATTAATGGCATTGTCGGGATGAGCAATAGAGTATTTCACAATTAAAAGAAAGGAGCAAGAATCATGAAAGGGCTTATTATGAAATCTTCAAAAAGAACAGTCTTGGTACTTATTGTTATTGGGCTTCTAAATGGATCCTTGGCGTGGGCGTACAAATTACCTGATAATGAACAGGTAAGAAGAGAAAATGCTCAAGAACAAGGATGGGCAAGAGGCCAAGGCCAAGGCTACGGCTACGGTCAGGGCATGGGTCGCAGAAACGCAAGAGGTTGCGACAATTGTTTATCGTGTGATGTTGGCCGAGGACGTGGACAAGGTTGGGGTCGAGGCCAGGGCTACGGTCAGGGCATGGGTCAAGGTCGGGGTAAAGGACAGGGCTTTGGCAGAGGCCAGGGACGTGGTCGAGGTTTAGGTCGCGGCAACAGAAGAGACTACGATGGCTCTGCTTGTGGATCAGGTCGGGGCCGTGGTCAAGGTCGGGGTAAAGGACAGGGCTACGGCAGAGGCCAGGGACGTGGTCGAGGTTTAGGTCGCGGCAACAGAAGAGACTACGATGGCTCTGCTTGTGGATCAGGTCAGGGCCGTGGTCAAGGTCGGGGTAAAGGACAGGGCTTTGGCAGAGGCCAGCGACGTGGTCGAGGTTTAGGTCGTGGTAATAGAAGGGACTACGATGGCTCTGCTTGTGAGTTAGGTCAAGGCCGTGGTCAAGGTCGGGGTAAAGGACAGGGCTTTGGCAGAGGCCAGGGACGTGGTCGAGGTTTAGGTCGCGGCAACAGAAGAGACTACGGTGGCTCTGCTTGTGGATCAGGTCGGGGCCGTGGTCAAGGTCGGGGTAAAGGACAGGGCTTTGGCAGAGGCCAGGGTTACGGCAGAGGCTTGGGTTACCCATATACATTGGTGTTTAACTGGTTATTGTAGTCTAATATCAACGTACGTTTAACTCATAGGGAAATACCCAATTCTGATAGAATTAGAGGAGCAATATGATGGCCTATACATATCTGGCAAAACTATCGACACGACAAAAAACGTGGTTTGTCGTGAGCGTAGTAGCGGCGCTTTTAATTAGCGTCCTTGGCGTATTATGCGAACCTGACAGGCCCCGTCAGGCACCAAACAAATTCACGATAAGTATGAGCATCCGGGAAATCGCCCCACAACTGGATGTCACCGGTAAGGGCCTCGCGCGTGAGCTTGCCTTATCATTGGACACGCCGAAGAATAAACCACTCAGCGAACTTGGGATATCTCAGGAACAACTGGCTCATGCGGCTACACATATCCTTTCCCATCACTCGACAGGACTAAAATATTACCTCTTTGCAGCAATCGTGCTGTTTGGTTTGGTGTATCTGACTCGCTTCGGCCGGCCGGCCAATGCAAGTATCTCCGAGCGAAAACTGTGGTATCCGCGGGCCCCATATATCGCCTGCCTCCTTGCTGTCGTGCTTGTATGTGGTTTCGTGCTGGGCAAATCCCCCAATCCAATGGAAGGGACGGTTAAAGTCTTTAAGTCTATGGTTGGGCTGTATCCGTCTATAACCGGCAAATTGCTCGCTTTGGCCTTCTTTATTGCGTTGGCCGTCATCGGAAATAAGCTTATCTGTGGATGGGCTTGCCCGTTCGGTGCGCTGCAGGAATTGAGCTACAGTCTTCCTGTACTGCGTAAAACGAAGCGGTGGAAAGCGCCGTTTTGGCTGACGAACGCGATAAGGGGTGGATTGTTTGTTGTAGTGCTGTTATTTCTCTTCGGCATTGTCGGCGGCAGAAAGGGGTTTGTGATTTACCATTATCTAAACCCGTTTAATCTGTTCAATCTGGATTTCGACCATTGGCTGATTCTGGTCACGGTTGTTCTGTCTTTGACTCTGGCGTTTTTTACATATCGGCCGTTTTGTCATCTTATCTGCCCTTTTGGTTTTGTTTCGTGGATTGCAGAACGGGTCAGCTTAACGAGGGTGAAAATCGACAATGAAAAGTGCACGGAATGTGGCTTATGCATCAAGGCCTGCCCAACCCAGGCCGCTGAAGGCAGGGTATTGGGTAAGCTGTTTGCTGCTGATTGCTTCAGTTGCGCCCGTTGCCTGAATGTATGCCCTCAGGATGCTGTCCGGTATGGTTCTGTGTTTTCCAAAAGCTCTTGCGAGAAACCTCAGAACCAGCCGATTCATTCGCACGCCGATTAACATCCGCGACGAACACCGAATTATGAAGGGGGGATTTTTGCTACGAATGGAGCCTGCCCCGATTTTGTCGGGGAACAACGAGCAACGAATAATGAAGATAGCCATCCCGACTCTGTCGGGATTCTACAATCCTTCGGCTGCGCTCAGGACAAGTTTTTGCATTTTTAACTTTGATTTTTGCACTCTCAAACTGACTGACTGTCAGTTTGAGTAACATATTTATTCGCAATACGCACTTGTACCCCTTTTATACCCTATTTGCGAAGAATTTGTCATTGGGTTTATCAATGTTGACCGCGCCCTACCTCAGCCGCTTAGTCCGCTCAGCTATGGCTTTAAGTTCTTCAGGGTTGAATGGTCCGCTTAGCTCTTTTGATTCTTCTGCTTGCTCAACGTTTTCCCTTAGCATCTCCTCGACTTCCTCGCGTTCGGTGATTTGATGTCGAAACCGTTCGTTGGCAGTTGTTAGTTCAGCGGTTTGCTCCTTAATGCGTTGCTCAAGCTGGTCGCGGTATTCTTTCAGTTCATCCTCGGCTTGCCTGCGTTCCATGACTTCATGTTGGAGTTGTGTGATTTGTCCCTTTAACTCTTCCCCCCATTTAGTTGTTTCATTCAGCTTCTCTTCGAGTCGCTTGTATTCGGCAGCATCTGAGATAAAAACTATAAGCCCATCGCCCTTGCCCTGCTCATCCTTCACTACAGCCGTTTTCATCAGGGCTTGGAATGTTGTTCCATCTCTTCGCAGGTGTTCTACTGTGGCCGTGGACCAGCCTTCACGCTTGGCCTGCTCACTCAAAGCAATCACATGAGTTTTCATCTGCTCTTCAGTGTAGAACACGCTAATCGGTTTACCAACGAGTTCACTGCTGGTCTTGTATCCATGCATTTTGGCCCATGCCGTATTTACGAAGTGAACGATTCCCTTGAGGTCAACCACGACAATTCCCTCGACCGCCTGTTCGGTGACCATTCCCAGATGCCGAAGCATTTGCTTGACCCGCTGATACTCAGCAATTATAGTTCTCCATTTACTTGCTCTTGGAAAGACCATTAATACTCCATGATTATATCTAAAAGTTTGGCCCGAACAGTGGTCATCATTTACTCGCAATTGTTACAGCTGACATCTATTCGCTCCCTATCTTGGGCAGTTGCTGAAGCATTTTTTCCTGCCTGACATACTCTATAATTGCTCATCTAATGCTAATCAACTTCTTGGCAAATGCAAAGTGGTTGTTAACGCACCTGTTTTGTGAAAGTCCTCCCGTTTTTCTCCAACACAACTTCCTGTCTGGATATTTTGACGACCTTGTAGCCCTTTATGGTATCTCCTTCATGAACGACTTTGTTATAAACTATAGCGCTTGGGTCCTCCGCATAGTACATTATCCCGGTTACCACTCGTCCATCGGTTGTGAAAATATTCGTTGTGGAAATGTCAGTCATGAGAAACTCCCAAAACCGGCTGCTTTTCTCGCCGGCCCAAAGGTCGTAGACCAAAGTCCATACAACCACACAGGCCACCAGCAAAAGGCAAAATTGCCTTCTTTTTTTGGGAGATGATACATCCCTTTTCGCCTGACCAACCTGGCCCTTTGATTCAACAACTGGGGCCTTCGACTCAACAACTCGGTGCTTTGGCTGGAGAGTCTGGCCCTTTGCCAAATCAGTATCCGAGACCATGTATCGTAACACCATCTTCTTACTCCGCAGCCATCCGCATAGCAGCCATCCACATATATGCAACAAATATATGTCGACAAATTCATAAAACCACTTTATCCCGCAAATTTACAGGTATAAATCCCCATTTTTCGCTCAAAACCATAATACCTCTCGAACGCAAAATACCTTCCCACTCTGTCTTTGTATTCCGCCCGCCCCTGCGTCTCCCGACGCAAGTTGGGGCGGGGGCTATCCCCTAAATTAGGGTTTGACAAGCTCGCCTTTTGTGAGCATACTAATCAAAAACAAATTTGAGAAAGGGGATAATTATGAAAACGAAAAAGTATTGGATTTTCGTAAGAGTGGTGCTGTACGTGGTGGTATTGCTGCCTTTAGTAGCGGGTTGTCAGGAAGAGACAGCCCAAGTTGGCAAAGAGAATATAACGGCACAAACAACCGATGCTAAGGCAAATTTGGACAGTGGTATTGATTATATCAAGACGGGTGATTATGAAGAAGCCGTAAAAGTTCTTAAAGAATGTATCAAAATAAGCCCCGACAGCGCAGAGGCCTACCATAATCTGGGCAGAGCCTATGGCAACCTTGGCCGCCTTAACGAAGCCGCAAACGCTTTTAATAAGGCTATCAGCATTAATCCTAAATTAGCAAAGGCCCATTCCGGTCTTGGGAAGGTCTATATGCTAACAGGCCGTACCGATGAGGCGATAGCAACCTGTGAGCATGCAGTCGAGCTTGATTCTGAATCTGCGGATGCTTACTATAGCCTGGGAGCTGTCTATTCAGCGCTTGACCGTTACGATGAGGCGATAAAGGCCTGTGAACAGGCTGTTGCCCTCGACCCTGATTTTGCAGAGGCACATGCTATCTTGGGTGCAGTCTACGCTGAACTTGGCCGCCACAAGGACGAGATCGAAGCCTATAAAAAGGCCGTTAAACTCAATCCTGATTTTGTAGAGGTTCACTATAACCTTGGGATTACCTATGTCGAACTTGGCCGCCATAACGATGCGATAGAAGCCTTAAAAAAGGCAATTAGCATCAATCCCAACTTGGCAGAGGCTTACGGTGACCTGGGGGCAGCCTATGCTGAACTTGACCGCTACAATGAGGCAGTAGAAACCTTTGAAAAAGCTATCAAAATAAATCCTAATCTGGCGCAAGCCCATGCTGGTCTCGGGGTGGTCTATTTTCAACTGGGTCGCCACGAAGAGGCGATAGAGGCCTACAAAAAGGCTATCAGCATCAATCCCGATTATGCAAAGGCTTATTCTAATCTGGGGGAAACCTATCGCAGACTTGGCCGGTATGATGAGGCAATAGAGACCTGCAAAAAGGCCATCAGCATTGATCCCGATTTTGCAGGAGCTCATTCTAATCTGGGATTAGCCTATATCAACCTCGGTCGCTACAATGAGGCGATAGAAGCCCACAAGCAAGCCATCAGCATCGACCCTGATTATGACGCAATGGCTTACAATAACTTAGGTGCAGCCTATACCAACGTTGGCCGCCACGAAGAGGCGATAGAAGCCTTCAAAAAGGCCATTATCATCGACCCTAATTATGCAGATGCTTATCACAATCTGGGCACTAGTTACATGATGCTCGGCCGCTTGGAAGAAGCGATACAACCTTTAGAGAAAGCCGTAAGCTTAAAACCTGATCTTGAAGGCGATATCCACACGCTTCTTGGGGCGGTTTATAATGAGATAGGTCGTTTTGAAGAGGCAAGAGAAACCCTTAGAAAGGCTGTCAGCATGAAACCTCGTTCCTCAGAAGCTCACTTTAACTTCGGTGTCTCCTATTTTAAACTTGGCCAATTTAAGGAGGCAATTGAACCCTTCAAAACGACTATTAGTATAGAACCTAATTATCCCTTAGCTCATCACAACCTTGGCACCAGTTACATGGCACTCGGCCGCTTTGAAGAAGCAATACAATCTTTAGAGAAAGCCGTAAGCTTAAAACCGGATCTTGTGGAGGCTTACGCTACCCTTGGGCAAATATATGGCAGACTTGGACGAATTGAAGATGCGATACGAGTATTAGAAAAAGCTGTCAGCATAAAACCTGATTTCTCAGATGCTCACTACAATCTTGGGTATGCGTATTATAAAAATGGCGACAAAAAATTAGCTTTGGAACAGTATGAAATATTAAAAGATTTAGACATGTCCGCTGCAAATAAACTTTTTGAGTTTATTGGCTGGGAAGATCCAAATGACAAAACTGGAGTTTTTGCAGAGGCAAAGAAACTTCTGAAATCAGCCGGGTCTTACGAAAAGGCAATAGAAATGCTTGAACAAAGGATTGTTTTAGAACATGGAAGTGCAGCGGTCCACTATGCTCTTGCTATGAGTTATTTGTACCTCGGCCGTTTTGAAGAAGCAAAGAAACCTTTGCAAAAAACCAGCAGTTTAGAACCTGATTTTGCTAATGCTTATAATGACCTGGGGGTTTGTTATGCTGAGCTTGGACAGCCTGAAAAATCTGTGGAATATTACAAAAAAGCCATTGCTTTATTACTAGATTTCCCACATTACCACGATAATCTTGGTAGGGCTTATGTCAAGAATGGAGATTTTGAGTCCGCTCTTAAAGAATACGAAATATTGAAACGTCTAAATCCACCTATGGCTGACAGGCTTCTTGATTTTATGGTTATCAAAACTCAAGACAATAACCATGTTCCAATTGAAGTGCTTGAGGAATTCATTAAAGTTAATCCCAATAATATGGC
>Ga0315533_1003074_pt1 | contig 11214 bp, 7 predicted proteins | sample SalMarSW160130MG_FD_203081 | JGI IMG/M metagenome (GOLD analysis project Ga0315533, IMG submission 203081) | Salt marsh sediment microbial communities from the Plum Island Ecosystem LTER, Massachusetts, United States - Salt Marsh Sediment SW1601-30 ...
ACTTGCTTTTTACTTATTATGAAAAAATTGAATCAATTTGTTATTTAAATAACTCAAGTTTCGCAGGTGGCAGACGGGATAGAGTTCTTTGTTACTCTGAAATAGTGAGCAGAAGAACACCCCGATTCCTGAGTTCGTCAGGAACGGGCTTAATCGGGGTTGATTTTAGTTGATTATTTAATCTTTATTTTTAAAAGTAAAATATTTGTCTTATTAGAGTTTATCTGCCTTATGCTGGTTTATCTGAGGCGGATTAAAATTGTAACGCGCTTCTCTGAAGCGCCCGTCTCCCGATACATCGGGAGACGGGACAGGTCTGTCGGGAGGAGCTCTACTCCATATTATGAACCAGAGATTCATGATACAGTTAGTCTCGGTCAGGCATCGAGCCTGAACGGAACGGAACAGAGTTCCGTGTTACAGAGGGCATAGAGTTCCCAAATGCGAAACTTGAGTTAAATAACATTTAATTTAAAGAGAGTGAGAAAGGTTATGATTAAGGTTCAAAATCTAATAAAAGATTATGGACAGCTTAGAGCTGTGGATAATATTTCATTTAGGATTCCAAAAGGTGAGATAGTTGGATTTTTAGGTCCCAATGGAGCGGGAAAAACAACTACTCTGAAAATTATGACTTGCTTTATGCCACCCAATTCTGGTAATGTTTATATTGATGATTTGAATATTTATCAAAGTTCAATTGAGATAAGGAAGAAGATAGGTTATTTGCCCGAAGGTTGTCCATTGTATGGCGAAATGAATGTTGTTGACTTTCTCAAATTTGTAGCAGAATTGAGAGATATAGATAAAGATATTATTCTTAAAAAAGTAATGGAAATAATTCAAACTTGTGGACTTCAAGATGTAGTGCATAAGGAGATAGGAGAACTATCAAAAGGATATAGGCAAAGGGTTGGTTTGGCTGCGGCAATGATTCATAACCCTAAAATTCTTATCTTAGATGAACCAACAACAGGACTGGATCCGAATCAAATTGCAGAGATCCGTGAACTTATAAAAAGATTGGGAAGAGAAAAAACAGTACTTATCTCTACTCATATCCTAAGAGAAGTTGAAGCTACTTGTGATAGAGTAATAATTATAGATAAAGGGAAGATTGTTGCTGATGGACCCCTTGCTGAAATTCAGAACTCTTTCCATAATCAGAATAGAGTGTATTTTGAAATTCAAGCAGATACGAAGATGCTCATTGATGAATTTGAATCTTTACCTGATATTGATAGTGTGCAACTCTACAGCAAAAAAGATAGTTTATACAAATTTTATGTAAATTTCTCAAAGGACATAGACATACGACCAGATTTGTATAATTTTATTAAGTCAAAGGAATGGACATTATTTGAGATGAGAGCAGAACAGCGCAGTTTAGAAGATATCTTCAGACAGCTTACAGATAAAGGGGAGGAGACTAAGTAGTGTCTGTCCGTAAAGTGCTGTTTCGAGTTGTAAGGAGCTTGCGACGACGACTCGAGGTGGGCTTGAATACACACTTTATATCGACTCGTCGTTCCCCCGATACGGTCATTCTTCCCTACGGGGTAAACTTACGAGTCGAAAAATCCGAGTTTGCAGATAGACCCTAAATAATAATAAAAAAGTTTGTGCGAGTCTCCCGATTATATCTGGATTCGTGGCAAAATAATCCATAGGTGGAGGAAACAAATGAGTAATATATCAGCAATTTACAAAAAAGAGATAAGAGCATACTTTTATTCACCTGTTGCATATATATTGATTGCTTTGTTTCTTTTGATAACAGGTTGGTTTTTCGGAACAAATCTTTTTCTTGTAAATGAAGCTACAATGAGAAATATCTTTTCAGTAGTGCCCCTGATATTTATATTTTTTATTCCAGCAGTTACCATGAGAACCATTGCAGAAGAGAAACGGTCTGGAACAATTGAACTTCTTTGCACCACACCTGTAACTGAAACTCAAATTGTACTTGGTAAATTCTTTGCATCAATAGTATTGTTATGTGCAGCAATTTTGTCTACATTAGTTTATGTTATTATTCTTGCTTTTCTTGGAGCCCCAGATGGAGGGATTATTTTGGCTGGGTATATTGGACTTATACTTATGGGTGCGGCTTATTCTGCTATAGGAATTTTTAGTAGCACTATTTCTGCAAATCAAATAGTTGCTTTTATAATTTCATTCTTCATAATAATTGTGCTCTTTCTTTTAGATAAATTTTTATATTTTATTCCGATTTGGTTAGGGTCTATTTTACAATATATTAGTATAGATTTTCATTTTCAGAATATTGCAAGGGGTGTAATTGATTCACGCGACATCATTTACTACCTGTCTGTAATTTTCATATTTTTATTTTTTGCTTGCAAATCACTATATAAAAGGAAATATTTATCAGCCTGACGCTGATAAGCCTTTGGCTCATAATGGAGACTGAGTATGACAAATATTAATAAAAATCGTGTTAAAGATTTTACACAAGGCAAACCAGGAAGAATTATATTAATTGTAGCAATAGTAATTGTTTTGAATTTGATTGCTGTGCATCTTTTTACTCGTGTGGATATTACAAGAGATAAGAGATATTCAATTTCTGATTATAGTAAAAATTTAGTTAGAAATCTTGATGACAAATTTACGATAAAAGCCTTTTTTACTAACAATATTCCTTATCCGTATAATACACTTGCACGAGATGTTAGAGACAAACTGGAAGAGTTCAAAGCATTTGCTAATCGCTATTTCCAATTTGAATTTGTTTCCTCTGGTGATAAAACAAAATTTGTCCAAGATGCAAGAAGTTTTGGCATTCCAGAGGTTCAAGTAAATGCCCTTGAAAAAGATGAAATGGTTGTTAAAAGAGTTGTAATGGGTTTAGTTTTGCTTTATGAAGATAGAACAGAAGTTATCCCGGTTGTGCAAAGCACTGAAAATCTTGAATATGAAATTTCATCAAAAATAAATAAACTGATACATAAAGAATTACCAATCATTGGATTTCTACAGGGACATAAAGAACTCTCTTTTGAAAAAGAATTAACAGGCATTCAAAGACAACTTCAAGAGAATTATCAGCTTAAACCTATTAATTTAGAGGAAGATGAGTATGCCCTAAACGATCTCTCGGTATTGGTTGTTCCTGGTCCAAAAGAAGTTATTTCTGATGGTGAAAAATATCTTATTGACCAGTTTATTATGCAAGGTAAGCATGTAATTTTTCTTATTGATAATGTTAATGCAGACCCAAATACTTCAAAAGCGGAATTTTATAATAATGATATGAACGAATGGTTCAAAAGTTATGGGTTTAATGTTGAGAGAAATCTTGTTTTTGATTCAAGAGCTGCAAACATTCAGGTTAGACAGCCGTTTGAAAGAGGTTACCAAATAAGTTTTATGAGATACCCATTCCTTATTAATGTTGGAAATTTCAATAAAGATAATATGATAGTTAAGGATTTGAATTCTATAACACTAATTTTTGCAAGTTCAATAAATACATCTTATGGAAAAGAAGATAGTATTGAAGTGATTTCTCTTGCAAAATCTTCTAAACGGGCTGGAATACAACGAGGAAGATTAAATATTGCAATACAACCACCAATTCCTCAATCACAGTATAACAAGCAAGATATTCCTTTAGCTTCATTGTTATTAGGTCAGTTCAGAAGTTATTTCATAGGTCACGAACTGCCTGATACTTTAGATACCTCATTGTATTTAGAAAAAGGTTTGGATAGCAGAATTTTGGTGGTCGGAGATGCAGATTTTATTAGAGATGATTATTTGAACAAAACCAATGCATTGTTCTTTACAAATTCAATAGACTGGATGGCGCAAGAGTCAGGGCTTATAGAAATTCGCTCAAAAAATATTATAACTCGAGAATTAAAAGAAATTTCTGGTGGAGCGAAGAGTACAGTTAAATGGATAGCAGTCTTGTTACCATCCATATTAGTAGTTCTTATTGGTTTTATTGCATGGAGAATTAAAAAGGTTAGATATGCGAGAATAGGGAGATATTTTTAGCCACAGAGCCACAGAGAACACAGAGAAATTTTTTATAGTATATTATAATGTTGAATAATCTAAACAAACTTACAGAAAAGATAATTGGATGTGCTATTGAAGTTCATAGGAGACTCGGTCCAGGTTTATTAGAATGTATTTACCCTGTTAAGTATGGAATTATTAGAATAAGAATGATTAAAGAATCATCTTCCACAAGTTTCTTTAATATAAATTAAAATTAGTAAATGTACTACTTAACAGGGTGAATGAAAAGGCTTTGTGTATTGAGTTAAAAATTGCAGGGCTTTATTTCGAAAAGCAAAAAGTTATCAATGTAGAGTATAAAGGGGAAGTTTTAGGACAATTCAGAATGGATATTGTAGTTGAAAATTTAATAGTGGTGGAAATTAAAAGTGTAGAAAGATTTGATCCTGTATTTGAAGCTCAGTTATTAAGTTATATGAAGTTAGGTGGATATAAATTAGGATTGCTTATAAATTTTAATCAACGGTTACTTTAGGGGGTGGAATAGAATAATTTTATATTGTATTCCTTTTAATTGTTGTTAACCAAATATTTATAAATTTTGATGATAAAAATTTGTCTTATTCCACCCCCTAAAGATGGAGTTAAAAGGTTGATATTATAAATTTCTGATAATAACCTGTGAAAATATTTTACTTATATAAAAAATAATTTATAATAATAAACTCTGTGTTCTCTGTGTTCTCTGTGTCTCTGTGGCTTATAATATTGATACTGAAAGGAGATATTTCTAATGAAAAAACAGACGCTTTGGCTTATTTTCATTTTAATAATATTAGTACTAATTTATCTGTTTGGCAAGGGATTTAGTCCAAAATTAGAAAAAGCAGAAAAAAGTGGATTTGCCAAATTTGATACTTTAGGTATTACAAAAATTTGTATTAATTCTTCTGAGACAGAAAAAGATGTTACCTTAGAAAAAGTAGATGATAAATGGTTTGTAAAAAAACCTATTGATTATTTTGCTGATAAAAAAACGATGGAAAGAGTTATTGAACAAATTAACGATTTGAAATTTGAAGGTATAATATCAGAAAATCCTGATAAACAAAGCAAATTTCAGGTGGATTCAACAGGCACTCAAGTTCAGATATTTAAGGATGATAATCTGGTGTTAGATTTTATTATAGGAAAAACTGACCAGAATTATTCTCATACATTTTTACGGGAATCTGAATCTAATAAAGTATATTCTGTTACAGGAAATCTCTCATATATTTTTAATAAAAAAGTTGACCAATGGAGAGATAAAGTTATTGTAGATATACCAAAAGATGAGATAGATTATATTGAAGTCAGCTATGCTGATACTACTATATATTTCACATTTGTTGATACTGTATGGTATGTAAGACAAGATGATAAAGAGATTGAGGTTGAGGCTTCAAAGTTATCATCCATTTTAAATGCTTTCTCCCCAATGAAAACTACAAAATTTCAAGATGAACCTGTTGCCCTAAACTGGGAAAAGCCTAACCAGACGGTTGTAATTACTCTTGTTGATGGGACTGGATATAATATAAAATTCATCAAAAAGGACGATAAGGAAGTATATATAAAGACAAGTAATAGGGATAATATTTTTATTTCTTCTTCATATATGATGAAGAGGTTTAGAAAGAAGTTGGAGGATTTTGAGGGGAAAAGTAAGAAATAAGAAGAATAAATAAATTTTTAGACCTTCTCCTGATTATATCGGTATGAAAACCTTGAAGGTCTAATTTACTATAACTAATAAATACTTATCTTATCAATATCATTTTCTTGATGGAAGTTTTATCTTTGGTTGATAATTTATAAAAGTAAATACCAGGACTTACTTTATTCCCATCCTCATCCGTCCCATCCCAGACCACTTTTGTTATTTGTAATTTGTCAGTTGTAATTGGGGAAAGAGCTCTCACTAATTGCCCTTTTATATTATAAATCCTTATCTCTATTTCTTTCTCAAATACCATTGGGAGAAATAAAATATTAGCCAAATTAAAAAAGATTGTGGTAGAAGAGCTAAAAGGGTTTGGAAAATTATAAATTACTGCATTATTTGTTAAATGATTTTGCCAATCATCTACGGCAGAGGTATCTTGCCATTCATACGCACCCATATCTATAGTAGTGCCAAAAATACGGGGATTACCCGCAAGGTCATATTCAGGAATTTCTATTCCTGCAGGCAAATCCAATGTGCCAGCATCTATACAGGGAGAACCTGGTTGTAGCTCATAACTGAAAGGATCCCCACCAACAAACATAGGGTCTGCATCTATGTTGCCTTCAAGCCAGTTTACGGTGCCGGCACCATTAGTCTGTATCCCATCTTCACCATCTTTGATATCTGTATAGGAAATGGTCACTTCATTAGAATCACCGTAAACATAAAAATTTATTTCATTCTCAGCTTCAGTGTTATAAAGAATACAATTAGTCAAATTGAGATTATTATTCCTGTTGCAGTCTATAGCTTTATTTATATTATTATTACCTGCGATAGTAATATTTGTAAAAACAGCACAACTATTATTACCAAAACCCAAAATGGTATGATCTTCACCTGCAATATTGTTAACTATTTTTACATCTATTAATAAAGGGTTGGAATGACTAGCAGCACAAATTCCGGGAACTGAACCGACTGAAGGATCTACGCTATTGCCACTAATTATTACATTTTTTAGTATAGGACTGGAATAACCTAAGTAAATTGCCCCTCCCGTAACTCCAGCATAATTATCTTTAATAGTTACATACTCAAAAATTGGAGAACTATTACCACTACACAAAATTGCTCCACCAATAACATCTGCTATATTATTTCTCAAGGTTACATTTTTTATAACTGGACTGGAATGCGCATCAAAAAATATTCCAGCTCCAACAGAAGCATTACCATTTTGAATATTGAGATTCTCAATGGAAAAACAGTTGTCACCGAAAACACAGCTTATAATTCCTGATAAGTTATCTCCATCAAGTATAGTATTCTCTTCGTTTTCGCCTATTATTGAGACATAACTTCTACAATTAAGTGAAAATTTTTCATCTGTTAAGGAAGGAGAATATATACCATTAACTAGATAAATATTATTAGGATGGGTACTATCTGATGCAATCTTGGTTAATGCAAAAGATATTGTTTGCAATGGTTCATCCTGGGTTAATCCACTATTATTATTATCTCCATCTGGACTTACATATAAATCTTGATTAATTGGTTCAATCTTTGCATTTAGAATATCAAAAGTAAAATTATTCTCAGGTTGACTAAGAGCAAAATATGAATCTGGATTCATTACAGTAAAAGTATCTACAATAACATTTAACTCTTGAACCTGATATGTTTCAATATCGCATCCTCTTCCAGCATAGTTAAGATAAATATTACATCGGTTTTCATTATTAAAATGTGCTGTGGAATTATCTCTAAGATATATTCCTCCACCAACTAAATAAGAATGATTATGACATATAGTTGTATTTTCTAATATAATATTAGAATAACGACAATGTATTCCAGCACCTATTTCAGCATTATTATTTTTAATTAAACAACTGTTAATTTTGGGGTCAGCATTCTTTGAAAATATTCCCCCACCTCTAATGTTATGAAGATCATAAATTCCACTGCCATTCTGAATCATAAAGCCAGATAAAACAGTAGCGCTATCCTCTCCACTTTCAAAAATAACTACACTTCCATTCTGATTACCATCAATTTTTGTGGAATCAATATAAGAATTATTTTGTGTAGTAATATATTTACTTGCAACCGTGATATTTTTACCATTGTAGTTTATATTTTCAAAATAAGTTCCAGGATAGACTAATACAGTATCCCCATTTGTTACAGCATCTATACCTTCTTGTATAGTTAAATAATCTCCACCACCATTTATATCTACTATAATTGTGTCTGAAAGAAGCAAAGAGAATGGAAATAATCCCGTTAAAATTGGGAAAAAGATTAATAAAAATATACTTTTTTTCATTATTTACTCACAATGTTTAGGCGGGTGCATCCGTCAGTTGACAGATGCACCCACCTGTATGTTTTTTATCTTAATGCATCAAGACCATCTTCTTAATTGCCGATTTCTTTCCTGAGATTACTTTATAGAAGTAAATCCCATTTCCTACTTGCCTCCCATTATCATCTTTTCCATCCCATATAACTTTAGTCATTGGTGATTTGTCATTTGTCATTAGTGTAAGAGTTCTTACAAGCTGACCTTTGATGTTATACATTTTAATCTCTGACTTCTCAACTCCTGGGGATGGAATAAAAGAGATAGTAGTTGAATTTGTTATAGGATTAGGATAATTCTGATAGAGGGTAAATTCTTTTGGAAATTCAATTCCTGCTCCAGTTCCTAATCTTACAATAGCATAGCTTTTATTATCAAGAATAATAGGCTCTTGGACAAAAGCATCTTTCATTTCATTATATACAAACACAGGAATACCGCGTTTATCATTTCTGCTGTAAGTGGCTACCTGAAAGGTAAGTTCGCCATAATCTTTAGTTCCTGTAGAATCTTCATCTTCTATGTATGCCGGGACAAATACTGGAAACCCTTCCACTACACTGGCACCGATACATTCATCATCAAGGAATACACCTATCTCATCTATACCCGCAACTGCTTCTGTACTATCTACAAATATTGGCATATAATCTGCCTTTTCCTGATAATCAAATACTACTGTTTCTGGTTTTTCGTAAGGTTCAGCAGGTGCTAAAGGAAGCCCCCATGTAAAACTGCAATCCTCTGATACACCCACTACATAAGATTTTCCATAGTCAACAGTAGGACAAATAGCCGGTGGTTGAGCTTGTTGTTGTTTATCAAATAGAATAGTCCAATTTTGTGCCTTAATATAAGTGAGCTTATCCCATACCTGTGAAAAAGCATCCTGAGGTTTCATACTAGGTTCAATAAAATAGCCAATCCAGTTCCCGTATTCGGCTTCTGTGTCAAGCGTAATAACTGCATCGGGATCTTCAAGAAAACCTGAAATAGGCAAAGTGTCAGGTGTATTCATCTGTATTTTGTACCCATCTACACTCCGAAAATCTCCTATGTCATTTTCCCAATGATCAACATTCCACCAAATTACACGACGGTTTTCAAATAAAACTTCTTCCATATTATCCAGTATTGGAGCAAGGACAGCAAGGGCTGTATCAGCCTGTTCTGTTAAAGTATCCAACACCGGGAATGAGAACCAGTTCCAGCCTTCAGCAGTAAGGGTTCTGGAATCGTAATCATGGGTAATAGCAGGAATAGCTCCCATATCAGGTGGAGTTCCATCAACATCCCATTCTGTATTCGGGTCGCCGGTGTCTATGCAGGGACTGCGGTCAGTATCGTTCCAGGTTAAGGAGTAGTCGCTGTTAGCAGTATCTGCAAAGCAGGGGTTAGCCTCTATGTTGCCATCACCCCAATTTAATGTGCCACTGCCATGAATTTCTACTCCGGCTTCTCCATCTTCAATATCAGAATAGGAAATCGTAACAGTATCATTTACTCCAATGTCAAAATAACAGAATGTACCTTGCTGTTGTGAATTATCCCAGATAATACAATTCACTAAATTAATATTCAACCAGCCAGCGAAGATTGCTCCTCCCTGATTTTCCGAATGATTATTAATTAAACTACAATTTGTAAGTTCTGCATCAGGACCATGAACAAATATACCACCTCCACAAATAGAAGCTGTATTGTTGAAAATTAAGCAACTTTTTATTTTAATCGGAGTGGACATAGTGGACATAGGAAAATCACAAAAATATATCCCTGCTCCCTCATCAGCAGTATTTTCCTTAATTATCAGGTGTCTTAAGGAGGGAGTAGAATTAAGGGAATAAATCCCTCCTCCTGAATAACGTATTTCTCCATCAATCTCCACAAGCTTACCAGAGCCATGAGTAATAGTAAATCCAGTTAAAATCGCAGTAGTATCTTCTCCATTTTCAAAAGTCACCACACTACCACTGTCTCCACTGATTATTGTTTGAGAAATGTAGGAGTTATCCTTTGTGGTAAGAAACAGGCTTCCAACCGTGATATTCTTACCAAGGTAGTTGACATTTTCGCTGTATGTTCCAGGAAGAACCAAAATCGTGTCTCCATCAACACAGTAACTATGATTTATAGCTTCCTGTATAGTAGGATATTCATCCGGCACTACTCTAACATAATCATGGGCTTCAAGTTCAAAAAGTATCGTCATATCCTCTTCAACCACAAACACTGTATCAAGCACTTCATACCCATGTGCTTCTATGTTAAATAAATAGGTGTAGTTTACAAGATCTACATAGAAAAGAGCAAAAGAACCATAAGAAATACACTCAAGAGTTTTTATTAAACAATAGTCATCGTTTTTATAAATTTTAACAGTTGCAATACCCGGATCACCATTTTCAAAAGTAATCATGCACTCCACAGTGTACCATGTTTCAAAAGATACAATCTCTAAATCAATTGTATTATCACCATATCCAATAAGATGTGTTTGTTCATAATGTTCGTAACCAAACATATCAACCATAAATAAATATTCTCCTACTGGAAACAAAATACAAGATTCATAATGACCATTACTATCTGTAGAAAGTGAATCAATGACAATCACAGAATCTCCTTCTATAGTGCATATTTTAATTTGTGCATATTGAACTACAACTCCATTAGTATCACACACTACGCCTGAAACTGTGCCATAAACTTCTTCTAAGATCGGAAATTCTTCTGCATAAATATTGTACAGGGATTTAGTAATTATTCCAGTTACAGTCCCTAATTCCTCTGGGATAATTTCCATACTATCTTCTGTTGTGCTTTGCCAATCATTATTATTTACTCTTGCCCAAAGCATACAACCTTCTTCTTCAACATAAGAGTGCAATATTCCAGGAAAGTTCATAGTAAATGTATCACATAAACCAATATATGAGGTTACTGTTAAATCAGGGTTTGTCAAGTCTAAACCACCCGTAACAACAATTGCTTCATCAAAAAGATAAAAATAATCATCAGTTTTCCAACCTCTAATTCTGACAAATTCATCTCCACCATATTCTGCACCAAAATTAAGAACACAAACTCCATTCTCATCAGTTCTCCCTGATGTAACATCACCAAATACTCCTGGACC
>Ga0315533_1003076_pt1 | contig 11212 bp, 9 predicted proteins | sample SalMarSW160130MG_FD_203081 | JGI IMG/M metagenome (GOLD analysis project Ga0315533, IMG submission 203081) | Salt marsh sediment microbial communities from the Plum Island Ecosystem LTER, Massachusetts, United States - Salt Marsh Sediment SW1601-30 ...
GCTCCAAAGCTGGCTCCCCATATCACCGCTTTATGTGGTCAGATCGACGAGGAGATGGTGGAGCAACGAGTTGTAACTGCCGGTATAGTTACGTCAGTGCGACAACTGTATACCAAGGAGGGACGCCCCTTCGCCAGCGCCATCCTGGAAGACCTTGATGGCAAGGTGGAGGTTACCGCCTGGCCTGAGGTCTATGAAGCCACAAAGGCGCTATGGACCGAGGGCAATATCCTCTTGGTGGAGGGAAGGGTGCGGGCAAGGGGAGAGCGGGTGCAATTAGGCTGCGATACGGTGCGCCAGTATCAGCTCGAGGAGAGTACCGAGGAAGCAGTCCCACCAAAGAGACACCGCATCCTGATCAACATAGCCCAGACATCGGATGAGGAAGGCGACATTGCGAGGCTGGAGCAGATCTTGGATGCTCTCAAGGATTACCCCGGCGGAGACGGGGTACGGATCAGGGTGAATAAGGAAGATGAAACTATTAACCTTGAGTTCCCCGATATAATGACACGCTACTGCCCTGAGCTCCGCCAGCGACTCACCAGCCTGGTAGAAGAAGAGGACTTAATAGTGGACTAATGAAAAACCCTCTTGGTCGGCTGGTCACCAACGAATCATGGCTGCGAAGCGGGTTACAAATAGGTTGTGTCAGGCACCGTTCGTGGTGCCAAGCACCGTTCGTGGTGCCAAGCACCGCTGGTTGTGTCAGACATCGTTCGTTGTGGTAGACACCGTTCGTGGTGAGCTTGGGCCGTTCGTGGTGAGCTTGGGCCGTTCGTGGTGAGCTTGTCGAACCATGAACGGCACTTCGACAGGCCTGTCCTGAGTTTATCGAAGGGCTGAGGTCGAACGGAATAAATCTACTTTTAAATTGAAGGGAATGTGAATATGCCAAAGATAAGCCCTAACAAACTTCTCTTTATTGTTCTATTAGCATTGTTCTTGGTCACCCTGTCAATGCCAATTCAACCATGTCCCTCTGCATACGCCCAAAAAGCCGATGTGGACTACTGGGCGGTGATCGTTGGCGTAGCTAACTATCCGGGAAATAACGATTTGGACTATACCGATGACGATGCCTACGATGTGCGCGACGTACTGCTGGCCAGCACCAACTGGGAGGCCGACCATATCACAATGCTCATCGACAATGATGCCACCAAGGCCAATATCTACGCTGCCATCAACTGGATGGAAATCAATGGTGATGACAATGATGTTTTCTTCTTCTTCTTCTCCGGGCACGGAACCCATGTTAACGATCATATTCCTATTGATGAGGCCGATGGCGAAGATGAAGCCCTATGTCAGTATGACTTCCAAACAGCCGATCCAATACTAGACGACGAACTGGGTGAATGGCTATCCGCCATGCCAGGCGCCCCTGTGCTGGTTGCCATCGATACATGCTTTAGCGGCGGGATGATAAAAGCTGGCCAAGGCCAGAGCAGGGGCCTGCGCTCAGCAGACGTACCTGCTTCGGACGATGGCTTTGCCAGGGATCTCGATGACGCCATTGCCGGTGTCGTCCTAACTGCGTGCGACGATGATGAGGAGTCCTGGGAGTTCAGCGCGCTTCATAATGGCCTCTTCACCTACTATTTCGTGGAGGGCCTGGCAGGAGCAGCGGATGCCAATAGCAGTGGTACAGTATCGATGGAAGAGGCCTTCAACTACCTATATCCCTTCGTGGTTGACTACCCACTACCATCAGAATACGAGCAACACCCACAGGAGTATGATAACTGGCCAGACGAAGCGGTATTGACTATCTCGATACCTCCAGGGCCAACTGGCTTTAGTGCCACCACGACCAGTACCACTCAGATAGACCTATCCTGGACTAAAGGCGACGGGGCAGATAAGACAAATATACAGAGGAAAGAAGGCAGTTACCCGGCAGACAGGAACGATGGCACCGAAGCATACTTCGGTGCCGGGACCAGCAAATCAGATACAGGACTAATCCCCGGTACAACCTACTACTACCGGGCGTGGTCTTATGCCCAAGGCAACGATCAATGGTCAGATGACTATGCAGAAGTCACAGCCACCACTATGACAGGAATATTGTATGAAGTCACCATCAGTGCGATCCCTAAGGTTGTATCCATAACCGTTGATGAAACGACATACCTCCCAGAGCAGCTACCGATATCATTCTCATGGGATACCAGCACACAGCATGATTGCGTAGTACAATCGATAGCCGATGGTGATGCGGGAACGCAATACGTATTTACTTCGTGGAGCGACGGATTTCCTTCACCATCGAGATCTTTCTCAATGATAGATGAGGGAAACTATACGGCATACTATCAAACGCAACATTACCTGACAGTAACCTCGGACTACGGTAGCCCACCTGGGGAAGGCTGGTACGATGACGGAAACAATGCTCAGATAGAAGCCGCTGAGGTTATTAGCGAGGATGACACCCGCCATATCTTCTTAGACTGGACTGTTGATGGCATCGATCAAAGCGAAAACCCCGTATCTATTACCATGGATGCCCCCCACACAGCGGTTGCAGATTACAAGACGCAGCATTACCTGATAGTTGAATCGGAATATGGCGACGAGCCTTCAGGAGAAGACTGGTACGATGAAGGGACAGAAGCTTCGATAGTAACTGCCAAGGAGACTATCATCGACGATAGTGACGCCGATACTCGCTACGTCTTCCTAAACTGGATCGTCGATGGTGTTGAACAAACCAAAAATCCCTTATCCATAAGTATGGACGCCTCTCATACAGCGGTTGCAGATTACAAGACGCAGCATTACCTGACAGTTGCCTCTGAACATGGCAGCCCATCTGGAGAAGGTTGGTACGACGAAGGTTCCACAGCAACGACAGGAACAGCGGAGCAGACTATTAGCGATGATGACACCAATGGCACCCAATATATCTTCTTAAACTGGGTCGTCGACGGCGATGATCAGAGTGGCAACCCTGTGTCCATAACCATGAATGCCCCACACACAGCGACTACAAACTGCAAAACGCAGCATTACCTGACGGTCAACTCGGAATATGGTGACCCCGAAGGACAGGGTTGGTATGATGAAGACTCAACAGCCACCGCATCGGTGACATCCCCTATAGGTGGCATCGTGCGCAAGGTTTTCACCAAGTGGAGCGTCGGTTCGACGGCCACCAGTACTAGCGCAACTATCCTGATGGATGAGCCAAAAACCGTAACCGCAAACTGGCGGGATGACTATCTGTACCTGTATCTTATCATCGGGGGTATCGTCATTGTAGGAGGAGGTTCAGCTCTGTTTATATCGACAACAAGAGGTAGGAAGCCCCGCCGCTACCGCGGAACCTTCTAATAGCCCTTTAGACGAAGCGCCTCTATCTCAATGAGGCGCTTTTTCATATCCAGGCCTACACCAAATCCGGCAAGACCGCCATTCTTGCTCAACTCATCGACATCAGAACATCATCGCACTCTTCCTGCACACGCCGAAGAAGCTGAAGCAGGGCTCCAGGCAGCAAACTTTGGTGCGGTATACTAACTATATATAGCAATTGATACCTGTATATATCAATTAAAGCATTAAAAGAAGCTTATTGACCAGTTTAGCATTTTATGGTATCTTACAGAACGAAAGGCATATTACCCCAAGATGTATAGGATCAGCGAACGGACGGTTAGAATACATTTGCAGAAAACATTGCTTATTCTTGCGCTCTTTCTGGTCATGATGTTTTCTCTGGTAGAGTCGGTCTTGGCCGATCCTACGATGGTTGAGGAAGCGCATGAGACCGCTGCCCCCGAACAGGGCTTTGAGGCAGAGGCTCGCCTCCCAGTGGAGATGGCCGTGGCATTAGCGAATGACCCGTGCCAACGGTGTCACTCATGCGACTCGCAAGAGATGAGCGAACATCCTATTATGAGACCCTCTTTGGAGGAACTTCGTAGATGGCTAGAACTCCGTGACAGTCTCCCTGAAGCCTACATCGATCCGCAAATTAGCTTCCAAATGGGAAAATGGCCAGAAAAATATGGAACATCTCACAGTCTCCTGGACCACTTGCAATATACCCCGACTGAACGTGACCAGGGCAAATGCGGCAACTGCTGGGCATGGGCTGGCACCGGGGTTATGGAGATTGCCCTTGATGTCCAGAATGGAATTAAAGACCGGCTTTCCATACAGTATCTGAATTCCAACTACAGCGGGGGGAGTGGTTCGAACTGGGCCTGTTGCGGGGGAACCTTAGCATATCTGGCACACTTCTACGCCGGTACCAAACAGGCCATTCCGTAGTCCAACACCAATGCCAGCTGGCAGGATGGCATCCAAGACTGCGATGACGAGATTACCACTGTGCCTCCCGGCACTATTTCCACGACGCCCAATTATCCCACAACATCCATCACAGCGGAGACAATCAATACTCATGATGTAGGAAATACAACCGCTATCAGCAATATCAAGAATGTACTCAACCAGGACAAAGCGCTGTATTTCACCTTCTACCTGGCCAATGATAGTGATTGGGATAACTTCCACGATTTTTGGGATGACGAAGCGGAGAGTGTCATTTGGAACCCGGACTTCTCTTGCGGTCACATATATGACTCCGACGAGGGTAGTGGCCATGCCGTTCTGTGCGTGGGGTACAATGATGGCCCTGGGACATCTGACGACTACTGGATTTTGCTAAATAGCTGGGGTACAACTGCTGGTCGTCCCAACGGGCGTTTCTATCTAGATATGCATATGAACTATGACTGCTGGTTGGAGTTTCCCTGGTATAGTGATTACAACCTTGACTGGCGAACCCTCGATATCACTTTTGTGACGGAGCCACCAATTGTCAGCACCAGTCCAGCAACGTCAGTTGGTGAGAGTGACGGTGAGCCTACTGCTACCCTAAATGGCGTTATAACCGATGATGAAGGTGAACCCTGCCAGTACCGGTTTGAATATGACACCGACTCAGGAGAGCCTTACACCTATAATACTACTTGGACGGGTAGTAAGATCACCGGTGAGCCCTTCAGTGAATCCATCTCTAGTCTGGAGGAAGAGACGACATACTATTTTCGAGCGCAGGCCAAGAACATTGCCGGCACCGGTAATGGAACTGAGCTAACATTTACTACCCCAAAACTATTTTCCGTTACCTTGGGTGCCAGCCCGGATGTAGTATCTTTAACAATCGACGGAACAACATACTCTCCCGCCGAGCTACCGAAGTCATTCTCATGGGCCAATGGGTCAGCGCATGACTGCGTGGCGCCATCACCTGCAGCGAGCGGTGAGGAGGGGACACAATACGTATTCACATCATGGAGTCCAGACGGAGATGCTTCACCATCGAAAACTATCACGGTGTCTGGCAATGCAACATACACCGCGAGCTACAAGACTCAGCATTACCTGACAGTTGATGCAGATTATAGCGACCCGTCAGGGGAGGGATGGTATGACAAAGGAACCGATGTTGACATAGAAACTGCTGAGATTGTCGGCGACGATGGCACCCGATATGTATTCCTCAAATGGACTGTCGATGATAACACCGAAACTAACAACTCCGTATCCATAACCATGGACGCCCCACACACAGCGGCTACAGAATACAAGACACAGCATTACCTTACAGTCAACTCGGAATATGGTGAACCCGAACCCGAAGAGGGAGATTGGTACGATGAAGATTCCACCGCCACCATCTCAGTGACATCTCCCATAGGCACAATTATACGCAAGGTTTTCACCAAGTGGAGCGGTGATTCGACGGCCAACAGTACTAGCGCAACCATCTTGATGGATGAACCGAAGACAGTTACCGCCAACTGGCGGGATGACTATCTGTACCTGTACATCATCATCGGGGGAATTGTCGTCGTTGTTGGTGGGGGTTCAGCTTTGGTCATATCGACAATAAGAGGTAGGAAGCCCCGCCGCTACCGCTGAATCTTCTGATTGCCCTTTCGAGGAAGGGCCTCTATCTCAATGAGGCGCTTTTTCATATCCAGGCCTCCACCAAAGCCTCCGAGATTGCCGTTTTTGTTCACCACACGATGACACGGCACTATAATGGAAATAGGATTATGGGCCAGCGCCTGCCCCACTGCACGCAAAGCCCGGGGTTTTCCTATGTGGTGGGCGACCCAACTGTAGCTACGGGTCTCGCCATATGGAATAGAGCGAGTCGCCTCCCATACAGCGCGTCTAAACATGGTAGCATGAGCCAAATCGAGTTTGTCATCAAAGGATACCAACTCGCCTTCGAAAAACCGCTTAAGGCGCTCAGTCAGGTCGTCGAAAAAAGAGGCATCGCCGATGGCCTCGGGAAAACCCTCTATAGTAAGCTGAAGCATCGCCTCTCGCGAAGGGCGAGGTAGCACAATGCGCCTCAGTCCCGCTGTGGAGGCAACAAGCCCCATCCAGCCAAGCTCAGTCTCAAAAAGCGTATAGCTTAATCTCATACTACTCCAGCCACATCCTTTCTCTCAGCCATATACTAAATCCCCATGGACATTTGAACAAGAAAAGGTGTCTCCCTGGCTAACCTTGAGTACGCAATCCAGCATGTTAACCACGTAAGCACCTACAGCTCCAAAGGCTTTTCTTCAGCAAGGAGTGCCCTGATTACGGATAAACGAAGCTAATTGTCAAATCGATGTCATTGCGGCGGTAATTTCCTGCAATCGCCACCGAGAAATCTTAGTCACATCAAGACTGCTCTCCAAGCTACTTAGCTTATGGCTAGTCTTCGAGCTGCTCGGGGAATACCTTGCTGCCAGTCCTGATGCGATAGGCCGTCTCTCGAGTATTTCGCTCAACATCAACGACTAAGTAGATCAATTGGGCAGCGCCAAGCAAAAATAGGAAATACACAACAGAAACGATTATGCCCACAATAATAGTAATAGCTGCGAAGGTGCCTCCTGGTAGATCTACTGTTGTTAGCGCATCCGCTCCTAAAACACCCGTCAGAATCGAGCCGATCACACCAAGTATCAATACTATCCATGCAAGTACCGTGAGGATGACGGCAATTATGCGCAAAGCCACGTACTTTCGCTTCATTCTACCCTCCTTTCACTATCCAGTTGTTAAGGCGCTTTACTATTGTTACATTATCTTACAAGAATTTGTCGTCAGAGCGATATACTTGCTCATACGATCAATGACACACTGCCACTCCCTTAGAATGGCATATTGGTCCACTCCTGATGCTGCTTCGGTGTGCTACCATGCCTCCTGGAACATCTTTAGAACCTCGCTGGGATCGCCAGGCCTAGGGTTGGTTAGTATGGGTGGTTCACTGAGGGTGGCAGTAGCACAGTCCTCCAATGCCTCGACGGGAACACCTACATCGCGAAGCCTCTGGGGATGGGAGATCCTTTTGATCAAGTCACTCATGACATTGACAGCAGCAGTAGAGGCCTCCTTATCGTTCATCCCCTTCTCCTTGACCCCCATGACCTCCGCCACCAACGCATAGCGATCGGGGCAAGCATCGAGGTTGTATCTCATACCATGGGGAAGCAATACCCCGTTGGCGATGCCATGAGGGACCCCGTGCTTGGCACCCACGACATGAGCCATAGCATGTACTATTCCGTACAGTGAATGGGAACAGCCTATTCCCGCCAGCGTGGCGGCTATCATCTGTTGCCCCCGTGCCAGAAGATCATCCCCATTTTCCACGCATCGAGGTAGGTATTCTACTATCAAGCGTATAGCGTGTAAATTCAGCGCATCGGCGATGGGTTCCCTCATTATGGATGCAACACCTTCTACGGCGTGGGTCATAGCGTCCATCCCGGTAGAGGCCGTCAGCAGTGGGGACATCCCCACTGTCATCTGTGGATCCAGTATCGCTAGTTTCGGAAAGAGGTGATCGTTTAGAAAAACCTGCTTCACCCCTCGCTCGTCATCCTTTATTACAGCTATCTGCGTAACCTCGCTCCCCGTTCCCCCCGTGGTAGGGATTGCTATGTGGGGCACAGTCGGTCCCGCTATGGGTACTCCTACATAGTCGGAGAGCTTGCCACCACCCTTGATGACGATAGACATTGCCTTGGCGGTATCCATGGAACTCCCACCACCGACGCTCACCAGTATATCGGCGCCAAGCTCCTGAGCTACCTCCACCCCCCTCTGCACTACATCAAAACCGCTATCAGGCTTCACCTCGCCGAAGACACCGACGCATTTGTCCCCCAATGCACTCTTTACTCGTTCTGGCAGGTCGGTCTTGGTAAGCCCTTCGTCGGTAACGATTAAAGCTCTAGTCCCGCCAAGGGATTCGACTTCAAGAGCCATACCCGAGACCGAACCCTCCCCAAAGACCACTCTGGTGGGATTCCGGTACACAAATCTTAACTCCCTTGCGTAAGCCATGATTTACACTCCTTTCTACGAGAATTGAATTCTATTGCCAGGTTCAATATCTCCACACTCCGAACCTGTACCTTGGGGGACTCATAGCAGCCCTTCAGCATGAGTCCCACATCTAATGCGGGGGCCGTGTCACCACCGTTGCACGGCATTATACATTCAAAGAACTTCTTTGCACAACAACTTGTACTTGTCAAATACCCCAGTTACATGTCCCATGCCCTATTTCATTCACGGCGGTGCGCTGTGGCTCATGATAGCAATCTGGCAGAAGCTTCTCCGCTCCGAGATACACTCCTTTGGAGGCACCACCGAAGCAAGTCTCAAGATGACACTCTTCTGGACTCCCGACCATGTATTTCTATTGTCGATTGGACTAGGCTTGTGTTAAGATAGATATGTAGATATGAAGCGGAGGGGCATTTCTCTCGAATTGGAAGGCTTCAACCTCGTTGGCGAGGTCTACATCCCACAGCAGAAGCCCTGCCCCACCCTCTGCGTCTGCCATGGTATACCTAGAGGAATCCCCGACCCTAACGATCGAGGTTATCCCTTTCTTGCCGAGAGGTTCTCCAAGGCCGGTTTCTTGACATTGATCTTCAACTTCAGAGGGACAGGAGATAGCGGAGGCAACTTCGATATTCTAGGATGGACCAGAGACCTCGAAACCGTCCTTGAATATATTTACAGTATGAAAGAAGTGGAGAAGAACAAAATCTCCCTTATGGGGTTTAGTGGTGGTGCTGCAGTCTCCGTCTACGTTGCTTCAGAAGACCCTCGGGTCTCCTCGTTGGTGCTATGCTCATGTCCCGCCAAATTCCGCCTCGTCACCGATGCCGCACGGACAAAATCCTTGATCGATCATTTTCGCCGCGTTGGAATAATCAGGGACGACGATTTCCCTCCCTCCGTAGATGAATGGCTCGACAGTTTCAGTCAGCTTAGCCCGATTAATCGGATCGATAAAATATCTCCAAGGCCACTCCTGATTGTCCACGGCGCTGAGGATGATGTGGTTGACCCACAAGACGCTTGGGCGCTTTACAACAGTGCGGGTGAACCTAAGGACATTCTGATTGTTGAGGGAGCAGGACATCGGCTTCGCATCTCTGAAAAGGCTATAGATGGCGCTCTGAATTGGCTTAGAACGCAAATTTAGATAGATTGACCCTAGAGTAAGGGGGCAATATAATGAGCTGGAGAGACGAAAAGATGAAGGAGTCTTGTGCCCTTTTTGGAGTCTATGCCCCTGGTGAGGATGTAGCGAGGCTTACCTATTTCGGTCTATATTCTCAGCAACATCGCGGCCAGGAGAGTTCTGGCATCGCCACCGCCGATGGGAAGCGCATTCATGTATACACCAAGACAGGGCTGGTTTCTCAGGTATACAACGAAGAGGTCTTAGCCAGACTCTGGGGCAACATCGCCATAGGACACAACCGCTATTCCACCACCGGCTCTAGCAGCCCAGCTAATGCCCAGCCTATCTTAACTGAAGGCCCTTCAGGCAAGATTGCCTTGGGGCACAACGGAAATATCACCAACGCTCTGTACCTGCATAATGAGCTAGAGCAGCAACACTGCAATTTCGCCACTGGAACGGATTCCGAGGTTATCGCTCATCTAATCCTCTCCTCAACAAAAAAAACGTGGGCTAACAAGATCAGATATGCAATGAAGAGACTGGAGGGCGCTTACTCCCTGGTACTGATGACCGAGGATAGCCTTTTCGGAGTTCGCGACCCCCTAGGGGTTCGACCACTCTGCTTAGGCCGCCTCGACGGTGGCTGGGTGCTAGCCTCGGAAAGCTGTGCTTTGGACCATATCGGGGCAAAATTCCTTCGCGAGGTCGAGCCTGGCGAGGTGATTGCCATCGATTCATCCGGGATGAGAAGCTATAAAGAGAAGCAGCCCAGAAAGAGAGGCCTGTGCATCTTTGAATACATCTACTTCGCCCGACCCGACAGCATAATAGAGGGCCGACGTATATATTTGGCACGACAAGCCATGGGAGCGAGACTAGCTCAGGAGCATCCGGTAGATGCCGATCTGGTGATAGGCGTCCCAGACTCGGCGACGGCAGCAGGCCTTGGCTATTCAATAGAGTCGGGGATACCTTTTACTGAGGGGCTGTTGAAGAATCGCTATGTTGGGCGTACCTTCATCGAACCTGATCAGCGTATCAGGGAGCTTGGCGTCAAGCTCAAGTTCAACCCGATGCGCGAGATATTGGAGGGCAAGAGAGTTGTATTAGTCGATGATAGCATCGTACGCGGCACCACCACGCCGAGGGTAATCAGTCTGATCAGGCGGGCTGGAGCCAAGGAAATACACATGCGCATCTGCGCCCCACCCATTCGATATCCCTGCTTCTTCGGGGTGGATATGGCAACAAGAGGGGAACTCATCGCTTCCCACAAAGATGTCTCTCAGATTGCCGATTCCATCGGTGCTGATTCCCTTGGCTATTCGAGCATAGAAGGCCTCATGGAGGCGGTAGCGCTGCCCAAGGATCTCTTCTGCCTTGCCTGCTTTACTGGCGAATACCCAATCCCGGTGCAGCTTGAGATGGATAAACTGGCACTCGAGCCTGTCAGGGAGTGATTTTTGGCTGCCAAGATTGTAAAGGGAACCTATCGGGCCGCTGGTGTAGACATCGATGTCGCCGATAAACTTGTGAAAACTATTCGAAAACTAGCGCGTACCACTTTTGGACCCGAGGTCCTGGGCGACCTCGGGTTTTTTGGTGGGCTTTTCGAATTAAAGGGCTATCAAGAACCTGTCCTCGTCTCCAGCGCCGACGGAGTCGGCACCAAGCTAAAGATCGCCTGTG
>Ga0315533_1003080_pt1 | contig 11207 bp, 18 predicted proteins | sample SalMarSW160130MG_FD_203081 | JGI IMG/M metagenome (GOLD analysis project Ga0315533, IMG submission 203081) | Salt marsh sediment microbial communities from the Plum Island Ecosystem LTER, Massachusetts, United States - Salt Marsh Sediment SW1601-30 ...
CTTCTGCTGCACTTAATCTTAAATCACCCTGTCCACTAACAACTCTTGCATCAGTCTGGTCGTGCTCAAGACTAATAAATTCATCAGTGTCACTTGAGTTAGCACTTTGAATATTAAGTGTTGGATTGGTTTTTAATGGCCTACCAAAATCAGTAGCTACATCAGCTTTCTCAGTAATAATAAATTCATTACTGTCAGCACTTAATCCTAACAATAAACTATCAGGTGTTTGTGCTGTTAAATAAGCAAAAAGTGTATCAGCACCAGTTCCAAAATAGAAATCCAAATTATCTTTCAAATTCATAGTGCTATAAAAATGTGATGCACCATCAAAATAGCTCACTCCACCAACTTCTAACTTTTCACTCACGAACAGGTCATCATTATCAGTTAAACTGTGAGTTGTTGAACTTGCATCACCTATCTGAGTTATACCATTACCATTAGGAAGCATAGTTATATTTCCATTAGATGATGTAGTAAGACTTCCACCTGAACCTAAAAGAATATTTGAAGATAAATAAAGTAGCCCAGAACGTGTCAAGTAACTTGTTGTACTTGCACCATTATTTCCTAATAATAAATATACATCATTATCATCAGCAATTAATTTTAACAAAGACGAACCTGCACCCCAATTAGTACCGTTAGCTTCAATCTTAACAATATTTGCCACATTGTTACTTGCCGGACTTTGAAATATATCAATCACAGATGTATTAACTAATGAAGTATTTTGAGTAAAAGTACCTGTTAAAAAAGAATTACCCACAACATGAAGTTTTTCATCAGGAGCAATAGTACCAAAACCAGAATTACCATCTGTATTAATTGTAAAATAAGGGTCGGAAGTTTCATTTACACCAATTTCATATCTTGTAAAATAAACATCTACATCAGCAGAATGAGAAGCAGCAGTCGAACCATAAGCCCCTCTTCTTGTAGTAGATACTAATGTTGTATTATCAGAAGAAAGATTTGAACTCACTGTAAAATTAGCATAAACAATTGCTTCATCACCAATTATTAATATACCTGACAAAGGAAAATCAAGGGAAGTTAAATTATCTTTTAAGTAAAGAGAAGTTTCAGTTGTATTAATAGAATTATTTAAAGGAGTTGTTGTACCAGTATTATCCCATATTATATCTTTAGTTAAATCATTATCAAGTCCTGTAGCAATATATTGCATGTGACTACTCCAAAAAGGATTGTATATTGGAATTCTATTAGTACTTGCTAATGTAGACATTATCATCAACATTACTATTAATAAAAATAATAGTATTTTTTTCATTTTTTTACCTCTAATATTATTTGTTTCATTAACTGTAACTTTCCGAATCACGTCCAGTCCAAGTATTATCGAAATTACGATTTCCACCAGCAAATAAAATACTAGTAATAGCACCTTTACTATCATAAGCAAATTTTCTTATTTTCCAACCAGCTGTACTTTCTGATGTACCAGGTTCTGCGACTCCTTCATAAATTGGGATACCTGAAGAATTATTTTCAAATTTATGAATAAATCCATCTTCAGAACTTACTATTGATGTTGTACTTCTTTCAAATACCATTTTATTTCACCTCATACTGGAATTAATTGTCCATCTTTTCCTTTTTTAAATGGAAGTTTTTCTAACTTTAATTGACTTTTATCAACTTTCAATTTGTGTAAATCACCTTTATCATCTTCCAAAACTAAATTCTTAAACAAGAATGTATCATCTTGTTTAAGATGCCTACTTTCAATTGAATTGTATTTAAGTTTGGAAACAATTTTTGGATTATTTTTATCTCCTTCAATTTTAACTGCTCCAAATGTTGACATATTTAACTCGTTAAATCTTGTGTTTTACTAGATGAATCCACCATTGAAATTTTTCCATCTGTTTTATCAATTATAATACTACCCATTTCACCTAAAGTTGTTGTAGCATCATCACTAATAGCTGACAAACTAAATATAACTCCACAATTAGCTAATGCTCTTTGACCATATCTTCCTGAATTACCCACTTTTTTCACCTCATTTATGTATAAGTAATAAGTTGTGCTAATGAACTACCATCAACTAAAAACATTTCTCCGTCATTTAAATCAACAATGATATTTCCTGTTTCTGCATATGCAGAAACATCATCTCCATCTGTTATCGTATCATTAGTAAAAAATATTCCTTTTCTTGCCATCCTTAGTTGTCCGTATTTTCCTGCATTCATTTTTGATACCTCACAACTTTTTTTTGAAATTAAAAAATAAAAAAAAATTAAGTTCTTGTTAATTCAAGTGTTAACATTCCGTCAGCAAACTCAGCACTACCATCTTTATCCGCACCAAATAATGCTATTACATCTCCTTCTGAACATGTTAAATTAAAGTTAGCAACTTCATGTGCTTTCTTTCCTTTTGTTAATGTTTTTTCTGCTGATGCTGCACCAGATGTTAAATTACATAATACAACTGTTGAATTTGCAGTACTTCCTGCTGAAGTTTTCCACTGGAATCTACCTCTCCCAATTGTACAATCAAAAGGAACTTCTGAACCAATGGTTGTTGAAGATATAGCGTGTTCATCAGTCATAATTGGAACTTGATTAATAGCTGTTCCTGTATTCAATGCTTTAATCCAATAACCAGCTTTACTATCTACAGTTGTTGAAGCCCAATCAGTTGGAGCGGAAAATATCGTATAACCATCCACATGAAATGGTCTTTTTCCATCTTGAGCAGTTGAATCTGTAAAATCATAAATAATTGTTAAAGCCGCCCAAGTTGTTCCATTCCAATACTTCCAAGTTATTGCATCTCCTGTATAAGTTCCACCAGTTCCAGACCCAGCATCTGTATATAATGCTCCGAAAGGTGCAGCTGCACCGAAAAAGATTGCATCTCCTGTTACTTCAGTAGTTGGAAACATTTGAAAGTTCGACGCATAACCAGCTTCACCAGCAGCTTCTGATAAATTTGCATAACTAGAACCATCTAAAATCTTTGCAAATGTTGATGCTTGATTAGTTTTTGTTATTTCATTAAAAGGAAATGAATTTTCGGCAAAAGTTCCTAAACAACTAATTGTCATCTTCATTGTTTTTAAAGAATCCTCAACATCATCTACTAAAACAGAATCATCAGCAAGAGCGCCATCAGCAGCAACTTTTGCTATTAAATAAAATTTTCTTTGTCCATAAATTCCTGGATTACCCATTGTATTCACCTCTATAAAATACTTTAAGAAAACGTATTAAACCGTTCAACTATGTTCACTCTCATCTCTCACTAACACAGAATTACTTAGTGTTATACATTTTCATTCTGTTACATTTATTATAATAATTTCAATCTTTATAAATCTTTTGTTTAACTTTGAGTAATTTCTATTATTTTACGGGGGTCTAAAAGAATATACTCATCTTCATTAATATCAATAATGACAGTTATTTTTCCTTTAAACTTTTTTCTAATGCTAAATATTTTTCCGTTCATCTTACAAATCAAACTTCTCCTTTGTTATTTTTTTAACATCATCAACATCAAAAACACCAACCTGAACTAATTTTGCCATACTTTCTGAAAATAGTTTAAAATTTGTTAATATTTCTAATTCGTTTTTCTCATCTAATCCGTTCCATTTAACTTGAGGTAATTCAAAACTTGAAGTATCTTTTCCATTAGCTTCTAATAATGGTTTTAAAATTTGATTCTCAATAATATCACTTAATTTTTCTTGGTATGTTTTTACTTCAATACTTGTCATTGTCATTAATTCTGTTAACGTAGCACGATTAACTGATTCACCGGCAAAAAATAATATTGCTTTTGGAATACCTAATCCCCCTGCTAAATTTCCTTCTAATAAATCCATATGAGGTTTAACTTCAACACTTTTTCCTTGAACTCCAATTAAAATTATCTTAATTTTTTCACTTGAAGCAAGACTTGTTGAATTATTAAAATTCTGACCAATTTTTTTTAATTTTTTAACATCTTTTGCAGAAGCATTTTCTTTTGTTACATGAACAAATGGAATACCATGCCTGTATAATAAGTCTCTTGTTGATTTTTGAGCAATTAATAAAGCTTTAATTGTCGAAATATTAGATTCAATTAAACCTATACCTACTGTATTATCCGCTATTTGATGAAATCTAAAATGACATATTTTTCTTGATTTATGTTTCATCTCTTCACTATCACCTAATTGAGTTTGTATCTTTTGAATCCAATAAGTAATATATCCTTGTTTATCCCATTTTGGTATAAAAGTTTTTGGGTCTGTAATATTATATCCAATAATTTTGTTACCTTCCTCTTTCTTTACAATAAATTTATCTTTATCAACAATAAAATTTCCATCTTTATCTTCTTTATTAACATCGTTCCAAATAATTTCACCAGGTCCTTTCCCATAAATAAAAGCATGTAAACTTTCATTAATAACCCATTGTTTAAAACCAGGAACATTTAAAGTAGATTCCATACATAAATCAATAATTTTTTTATCACTATGTTTTATTGTAAATCCTTTTCCCCAAATACTTGCAGCTTTAAGATTAAGTCCTCTAAATAAAGGTCCATAATTCCAAAAATACCACTCAAGGTCTTTTAATTTTACTCTACCTCTTTCACTATCTTCAATTGTAAAATTTGGAGATGGTCCTTCCCCTGCAAGAAAATCCCCTTTCTCATCTTTTTTTTCATATCCAAAACGTGTTAAAAATCTTTTCATCATCTTCATTCTTATCACCTTTTTTATATTCCATTTACTCCTGAACCTTTTGCTAAATGTTTACAAAGCATAAATTGGTCAAGCCATATTTTATGACCTTTTTCCTGAAGATAACCTGTAAAAGTTAAATCTTCATTCATAACATATTCTCCGTCTTTTTTAATCTTTTTATTAAAAAACACTAAATATTTATATTTCTTCAAAATATCTGTTTTAAACATTACACATCCTAATCCACTTTGAGCGATAGAAATTAATCTTGGCTTACTTTCTTCTAACCATTTTATTGGTAATCCTTTTTTAATATCTTCTTTAAAAAAATTACAAGCAGGTCTTTTTTGTACCATATCAGATGCCCACACGTAACAAAAAGCAGAAATAATATCTTTCTTTTGTTTTAAAAATTGGGGAATTAAATTAGTAGGAGGAAATACATCACTATCTAACATTACTAAATAATCATATTCAGTATGTTTTCTAATATAATTTAAAACTAAATTTCTATTCGCACAAATTTTATCACCTGTTGTCCTAAAACCTGTCTTTCCTCTTTTAACAATAATATTTGAATAATTATGAGAAGCAAATTCCAATTTTCTAAAATTTTCAATTGTCTCTGAATTTTCAAAAATAACTAAATCATATATTCCTTGTAAAAACATTGCTCTGCCTAACCATGCGTTTTGACAATGAACATTACCAGAATCGGTTATAGTTGCTATCAAAACTTTTGGTTGTTTAACATTCTTCCATCTTAATTTAACAATTTCATTTTCCATTTTTTTCTTTCATCCAAAAATATAAAGGATTTAAAATTTTTTCACCCGTAATTGGAATTGGCTTAGACACAGTATTTTTTATATAACTTAAAGACATTCCATCACAAATCATTTCATAAATACATCCTCTACATTCATTCAAAGGAATAGCATTTCTCATCACAGTATTTCTTCCACATTGATACCCAAAATTTTTATCTGTGGAAAAATTTTTATGTTTATTTAATTGATGTGCCCAATTCCATTCTTTATCATCTGCCCACACTTGACTAAAGCTAACGATATTTTTTTCAAAACCCTCAGCAAAACAAAAAGGCAAATATCTTACATTAACAATAATATTTTTTTCTTCCAACATTTTAATTGCAACAAATAAATAACTATTCAAATCATTAAGATTAACCATAAAATCTATATTTTCTAAACTCCATTTTCCAAAAGGATTAAAATTAATAAAATTTAACTCTTTTGGTTTATTTTTTAAACTACAAACCCATTTAGCATAATCAGGAAATATTTTATAATTATATTTTGTAATTACACAATTTAATCTGAAAGGTTTTTTTATTTTTTTTAGATTTTTTGTAACAATTTCAAAAGCTCCTTCTTTTGTTAAATAATTGTGTTCTTTTTCTAAACCATGAATTGAAATTAACCAATCGTCAACTAAATCATCCATCTTCTCCGTCATCATTAAGCCATTTGTTATTAAAGTTGGTTTAATATTTAAAGAATGACAAAATTTTAAAATTTCAATAATATCAGGATGAAAAGTTGGTTCACCTCCTGTAATATCAGTATGAGTAAAACCATAATACTTTGCCTGTCTAATTAAATCAATTTTTATTTCTTTTAAAGACTTCCAAGTTTTCGGTTCAAATTTATAATAGCAAAACGCACATGGAGGTATTATGTTACATTTGTAACCTATGTAAGTTACCCCTCGATTTGTCATTTCTCCTGTTATCATTGCATCACATCGTAAAAAATACGTTCCCCCCATTTCATTAATCCTTTTCTTTTATTTACTTCTACTAAACTTTTTACATCATTTATTTGTTGAAAAGTTTGATGACCATAATGTTCGATAAAAACATCTTTAGCAATTTTCAATCTATAACCTAATTTTTTTACTCTAATAGAAACATCAATATCTTCAAAATTTCCGGGATTATATTGTTCATCCCATAACCCAACATCCTTAGCACATCTAAAACTCATTAACCATGCAAAACTTATCAAATACTTCGGCTCTTGATTAATGTGAGTATTTGCAACATTTTGTAACCCACTTACTTTATTTGAACATGCCCCCACTATTCCTGTACTTTCATCTTCCTCAAAATATTTTATCATATCAATCAACCAAGTAGTATTATTTTTTAATAATTCAGTATCATTATCTAAAATCATAATATAAGGAGTTGAATTTTTAAAAACATATTTTAATCCTGAATTTGTTGCTGTTACTGCCCCTTTACTTTCTTTATGATTAATAACAATACAACTACTCTCATTTTTATATTTCATTAACTCATTAAATGTATCATCAACACTTCCATCATTAACAATAACTAATTTATATAATTCTGGTTCTGTTGTATCAATAATACTATTTATACATTTCTTTGTTAATGTCCAATTATTTCTACATCTAATGATTATACTAACTTTAGGCATCACTTTTTTCTTCTCCACTGACTATAGCAAACTGCAATTCTTTGCTTACTATCAGGATATTCTTTTCTCATTATATCATCATCCATACATCTTCCGATAAATTCACTTTCCTTTTCCGGATTATCTCCTCCACGAGGAATTGGTAATGGCATCTTTAATCACCTCCTATCCCATAACAAATCCACCTTCATCTTCAATCGATTTCAATTCTTTCTTTTCATTTTCTAAATCTTTCTCTCTTTTTTCTTCTTCTTCTGAACTAATTAATTGATTATCAAGTATAAAATCATCTGTTCCTCCATGTTCATTTAAAACACTTAATTGAAAAACACAATTAGCAACCGCATCTGCCATATCATCTGTTTTAATAGCTCCTGTCGTCGGTGCTTCATATTGAATATTTGCTCCGCTTCCTTTTCTTCTTAAAGCAATCAACTCTGATTTAATTCTTTCAAAACGAGGAAGAAAAACTTCATCCATATTTAATTTTTCTTTAAATCTTTGATACATTTTTTGTTTGTATCCACCATCAAAAAAAGTTTCAAAAATCGGATAACCTTCATCACTTAATCTTTGAATTGTTGAAGCGGAATAACGTTGGTCTAAAACAATCTTTGAAACAATAAAATTCTTACATAACACTTTTATATGCTCTTCTACATCTGATATTTTAACAGGAGTATGTCTTGTCCCTTGCCAAAAATTAGCATAATCAATATAAGTTATATTATTTTCAGTATAACCCATCACTAAAGCATAAGCATCATGTTTTAAACCGGGGTCTAATGCTATAACTCTCTGCCTCTTATCACCAACAGTAAAATCTAAAATATCTAATCTCATACTCTGCTCAATCTTTTCAACTGAAAAAGCACCCCCAACTTTTTCAACAAACTCTGCTCCATAATCCATCAAAGCTTTTTCATAATCACGTTTAAATTCTTCATCCAAACTTTCTCTAGATATATTTGGATTCATTATCCAAGTTGGATACTGAACAACATATTTAGACGGAGATTTTTTGGCAAATTCATAATGAGAATAAAACCAAGTCCCACTATCAGAAGGAGAAGAAAGAATAAAACTATAACCCCAACCTCCAAATGGTTTTATATTTGGATACAAAGCAGAATAAATCTGTTGTGAAGAATTACGATTTTGATTATCTTCAAACCAGGCTAGCTCATCAAAAGTAACACTAAAACATAAATAACCAAGACTTGATGTTGAACGGCTTGATTGAGCTTTCAAAATAAGATGAAAATTTTCATAAGAAGGATGATTAAAAAGAATCTCCCCAATTATTTCCTTCTTTTTAAAATCATTAAGAAAACTAGATTGAGATAATATTCCCCTCACCTGATTCATATAAACATCAATAGATTGATTCTTCCCTGCACAAGTATTAAGAAGATAAACATCTTGAGGAATAATACCAAATTTCTTATAAGGGTCTTCCATCAAAATCCATTTATAAACTAAAATAAGATTAATAACAACAGTAATAAAAGTCTTACCGCCCTTCTTCCCACAAACTAACATAAATTCTTGATAAAGAGGTTTACCATCTTTATCTTTTTGAAAAAATTCTCTAACTATTTGTTTCTGTTTAGGACGAAGATGAACATTCAAAACATTCTTAGCAATATCTAATTCACTATAATGCAGTGATTGATGTTGCTTCAAATGAAATTTTTTATCAATTGTCATTATTTCCATTTCCCTCAACAAAAATATAAAACACTCTCCCATTTGAATAATATTTAAAAGTTGAATATTTAAAACCTAAACTTTTCAATAAACTCCCAAATTGTCCGTTACTTAATTTAAAAGTTGGAGGAAGATAACCATTAAAAATATTTATCAATTCATTTATCTCCCAAATTGAACGAGGAGGTTTTGATTTAACAATCATCTCAAAAATATTTGTAAGGCGGTCTAAATGTTTATTTATTCTATATCCCATTTTCATCTTCAATATATCTTTTAATATATTTTGACTTCTTCTCTATCAATTCAGCAATTCTTTCACCTTGAGGTTTTTGCCTGTTAATATTAATAAATTTTCTTCCTTTACAATAAGGACAGACTAATTTACCTTTTCTATATTCCTGTTTCAACCATCGCAAAGATGCGGGAGTATCAGGATGTTGTTTTTTACAATTAACACATTGCAAAGTCATTAAAGGAAGACGATTATTATTCTGGTCAACAAGATGAAGCTTTTTAGCTTCATCTTTAAATTTATAATAATCGTTATGTCTATTATTTCTATTAAAATTTAAAGCTACAGATTTTCTCGCTAAATGTGCCTGTAATCTCAACTTTGATATTGTTTGAGGGTCAAGTGTTATTTTAATTTTTACCATCCTCCAAAAGACTTTTAATAACTTCCGTAGGAATACTTTCAATCTTTTTGGGTGACACCAAAAAGTTATATTGACTAACATGCTGTCTCAATAAATAAATAAGCTTCTTTCTATCATCTTCATTTCCATCAACAATTTGTAAGAAAACAATTTTCTTATTATTTTTCATTTTACAACCACCTTTTCACTTTTATCAACTAAAGAACTAATCTCATAAAGTAAATTATAAATTTTGAACAAAGGAGCATTAATTATATTAGGATTAATACATTTACATTCTAATTCATATTTTTTACATCTAAGACAGTATCTTCTCTGAGGTTTTACTTCATTTAAAAATTCATTGAAAAAACTAAAATTAAATATTAATTTCTTAGGAGTACTTTCAAAATTTTTTATTTTCTCTTTTATGAAATCAGTTGGATTTTTTTTTTCTATTTTCAACATCAAAACCCCAATTTATTTTTTGAAATATTACAAAATCTTAGGATACCACAAAATCTTAGGATACCACAAAATCTTAGGATACCACAAAATCTTAGGATACCACAAAATCTTAGGATACCACAAAAGTCTTTTAAAGATTTCCTTAGGAAGCTTTTAAAAGACTTTTGTAGCTTGTGGAAATTGTGTATGAATTACTTTACCACAAAATCTTAGGATACCACAAAATCTTAGGATACCACAAAAGTCTTTTAAAGATTTCCTTAGGAAGCTTTTAAAAGACTTTTGTAGCTTGTGGAAATTGTGTATGAATTACTTTACCCCAAAACAAAACAACCAAATTCCTCGACGAAAGTTTAAAAAATTTTTACTGACTTCCGATGGAGCCCTCGAAGGAATTTTAAATATTTTCGTTATTTATAGTTATACCATATCGGCAAGTAAAGACGGTAGTCAGAAACTTGCAATAGTTGGAAAGACTAAAACGATATTTTGGTAACTCTAAATATCTTTATTATTTTTATTATTAACTACTCTTTCTCTTTCTTCCTTAGATTATCTTCAATCCATTTATTAATACCAGGAAAATTATCCTCAGCTTCAATTATCAAACTCTGAAGGTTGTTATATTGATTCTCAATATTATAAGTTATATTAGTTGTCACATTTCTAACATGACCCAAAACTTCTGCCCTTGTCTTCATTGCTTTAACAATATTAGAAATAACATTATTTAATAATGAAAAATCTTTCTCCTTTATCATAATTGGCTCGCCTGTCTTTTTATTAACACCAATAAACTTTTCCCTATATTTCTTTACTTCACTCAACAAAGTATAAAATTCCTCATCAATAACATCCCATTTATCTAATACTTTTAACTTCATCTTAGCCAATCTTGCAGCCATCTTTTGTGAAACAATAATATTCTGCTCTTCCCCACGCTCAACAGAATTTAAAAATGTTGCAACATTCTGAGTAGATATTTTATGACCGGAGAAACTACTTAAATCAGTTGCACTTTTACCCATGCTCAATCCATCTGACCTATTAGAAAGACATCTCATACCTAAACCTAATTGGTCAATTTTTGAACGCACTGCAAGTCTTGATGACATCTTAAAATATTTATGAATATAAATGAGTTTATAAATATTATTATTCTATAATATATATATTATAGTATTTATTAATGATATACTC
>Ga0315533_1003085_pt1 | contig 11189 bp, 7 predicted proteins | sample SalMarSW160130MG_FD_203081 | JGI IMG/M metagenome (GOLD analysis project Ga0315533, IMG submission 203081) | Salt marsh sediment microbial communities from the Plum Island Ecosystem LTER, Massachusetts, United States - Salt Marsh Sediment SW1601-30 ...
CCTTCTTTTTGTTGATGGAGGGAGTGTATCTGAAGTTGCACAGTTGAACAACATCTTGAGAAAATCAAACACACCATAACTGTTGAAAAAGCCCTTGTTTTTCTAAATAATATAAAATATAATTGTTGTTTTTAATCTGAGTACTTAATCTATCACAGACCGATAGAACCGATACGATGAGAGTGAGAGTAAGAAAATCATAAAAGGAGAATGACTATTGTCAAAAACAAGCACTTCTATAGTTATGTTACTGCTGCTGGCCTTTTTGACGAGTTTTCTTGCCGGATTTAGCAGGAGTGAATACAGCAGAAAATCGGACGAATGGTATCGCAGCGAAGAAGGCAGGCGTGCGGCCGACAATATTCTATCGTGGCAATCAATACACGGCAGCTGGCCTAAAAATTTGGATACGAAAGCCAGGCCGTTTTTAGGTGACCCGAATACACTCAAGGGCACTTTCGACAACAGCGCAACAACAGGCGAATTGCGCTTTCTGGCACGGGCCTTTCTCGCAACCAAGGACCCCCGTTATCAGCAGGCATTTCTCAAGGGGCTCGACCATATCCTTGAAGCACAATATCCCACCGGCGGCTGGCCGCAGTCTTATCCACCGGGCAAAGGTTATCATCGATACATAACCTTTAATGACGAGACGATGGTGCTTCTGATGCGGTTGCTGCGCGACGTTGCTACATCGAAAGATTATGCGTTTGTTGATGCTAATCGACGAAAAGCTGCGCAGTTAAGTTTCGACCGCGGTATAGAATGTATTCTCAAGTGCCAGATTGTTATAAACGGTAAATTAACGGTCTGGTGTGCGCAGCATGATGAGGTTGATTACAGTCCTCGTCCTGCTCGCTCGTATGAATTGGTATCTCTGAGCGGCTATGAGAGCGTTGGTATACTCCGGTTGCTTATGAGTATTGACAATCCCAGCCCGGAGATAATTCGAGCCGTTAAAGCAGGCGCGGATTGGTTTGAGCGGTCAAAGCTCACCGGTATTCGGCAAGTGAAAATCAACGGCGACAAGGTCATCATTGAAGACCCGAACGCCCCCCCGCTGTGGGCAAGGTTCTACGAAATTGATACTAACCGCCCCTTTTTCTGCGGGCGGGATGGCGTAAAGAAATATAAACTTTCAGAAATCGAATTTGAACGCCGCGACGACTACGCATGGTATGGCCAATGGTGGCAGCAATTTGCCGCTGAAGACTATGCACTATGGAAAGAAAAATGGCTTGACAGAGCTGCCGGCAGTAAGATTGCGACATCCAGCCAGTCTAAATGACCTCCTGCCATGTGCCTGTGTATCTCTGTTGAAGTTAAAAGAAATATATAATGATTGATAGCAAGACAAACGAAAGGAGAGATTATCATGACGTTAAGTAGTTACCGAAAGCTGGTATGTATGTGTGTTGTCGCGATGTTGACTACGGTATCAATGTCAGAGACGCAAGTGTCATCCAAGGATGGAGTTGTCAACAAATTGGTCATTTATGTTGATAAGGGCAAAGACGTTATCGCACCGGAAATCTATGGGCATTTTGCTGAACATCTGGGGCGTTGTATATACGAAGGTTTTTGGGTTGGTGAAGATTCACCAATTCCCAATGTTCGCGGAATACGTAAAGATGTGATTGAAGCCTTGCGAAAGCTCGATATCCCGGTTCTGCGCTGGCCTGGTGGATGCTTTGCTGATGAATACCACTGGAAAGAGGGCATTGGCCCACGTGCTCAGCGTCCCTCGATGATTAACACACATTGGGGTATGGTTACTGAAACCAATGCCTTCGGCACCCATGAGTTTCTGGATTTGTGTGAACAATTAGGTTGTGAAGCCTACATCGCAGGTAATGTTGGTTCCGGTACGGTCGAAGAGATGCAGGACTGGGTCGAGTATATGACACTCGACGGGGATAGTGAGATGGCCAATCTTCGTCGAAAGAATGGTCGTGATAAGCCCTGGCGGGTGAAGTACTTCGGCGTAGGCAATGAAAACTGGGGTTGCGGCGGGAACATGACAGCCGAATATTATGCTGACCTATACAATCGCTTTCAGACCTACGTGCGTAACTATTCCGGAAATCGGATTATCAAGGTGGCTTGCGGGCCGGGCAGTGTGAACTACAACTGGATAAAAGTTGTGATGCAACGCTGTCATAGGCATATGGACGCAATTAGTCTGCATCATTATGTCCGGGGTACGGGCAACTGGACACACAAAGGAAGTGCAACAGAGTTCGACGAAAAGGAGTGGATTGCCCTTATGAAGAACACACTTTTTATCCACGAGCTTCTGGAAAAAAACATAGAGATTATGGACCGGTACGATCCTCGCCAGCGCATCGGTCTTTATGTTGACGAATGGGGCACGTGGTGGGACTCGGAACCCAATACGAACCCCGGATTTTTGTATCAACAGAATACGCTCCGTGACGCTGTTTCAGCAGGTATCTTTTTTAACGCGTTCAACGAGCACTGCTATCGTGTTCGGATGGCCAATATTGCACAGACTAACAATGTTCTGCAGGCAATGACTCTCACTAAAGGCGAAAAGATGATTGTCACTCCGACGTACCATGTGTTTGAGATGTATAAGGTTCACCAGGGCGGGACGTATCTGCCCAGCGACCTCACGTGTAATGCATATCGATACGAGGGCCAAGAAGTGCAATCATTGTCGGCTTCGGCGTCGAGAGACAAGTCCGGCAAGATTTATATCACGATTTGCAATCTGGATACGAAGATGCCTGCTAAACTTGACTGTGAACTGCTCGGCGTAAAACCCAAGAGCATATCGGGACGCGTTCTCACTGCAGAGAGAATGAACACTCACAATACTTTCGAGCAGCCTGATGCAGTTACACCAAAAGAACTTAGTGGAATTAAAGTGCAAGGCGAAAAAGTTCTAACTACATTACCGCCCAAGTCTGTCGTTTTGCTGACTATTGAGTAGTTCTGTGTGGTTTGCTTTTTAAACAACAGGTTCGAGGTTCTAACACAGCCTATCTAACGTGAGCAGAAAGTTTTTTTATTGGGACAGTTGTCCTAAGAAAAAGTACTTGATTTTTCCTACGACGATAGATGGATTGTCAAATAGGAAAGCCTTCAAAGAATGCCTTAATTTCAGCTGGGCCACTGTCACCGAGGAAAACACAAATATACTTATCTAATCGGGGAGACAAGATTTGAACTTGCGACCTCTGCGTCCCGAACGCAGCGCTCTGGCCAAACTGAGCTACTCCCCGAAAAAATATAATCAGAAATATACCATAACAACTCTTAAATTGCAATCGGCTTTTACTACTATACAATTACTGTTGTTTTCAAACTGAGTTTTCCTCTAAAATGCCTGCTAATTTCTTCTTTTCTTGAGAACCTCGTGTGCTTTTGAGATATCGCTCGCGTTTGATAGCAAAAGAGCGGTCAGCATGAGATTCGTTATAAAGCAGTTTCCAAGGAACATTTTGTCTGGTGTATCTGCCTCCCCGGCCGGTATTATGCTCATTAAGCCTTCGAGCTAAGTCATCAGTATGTCCAATATAAAGTCTGTCTGTCTTAAGGCTTTGAAGTATATAAACGTAATACACTAATATAATCTTATCAAACAGTTAGTTTTTATCTCACCTGGGTCGGTAGCGACCTTCCCTAAGGGACGCTCTGGCCAAACTGAGCTATTCCCCGGTCAGGCAAAATATAGCACATCCACTTCTAAATTGCAACCTACAATAAATTTACAGGGTCTATATCTATTGCAACCTTTACTGCCGGCCGAACTGGTTTCGTCGCCCGCAGGCCTGCAAACAATTTTTGTATAGTCTCCGGCTGTGGAGTCTGGATAATTATCTGCATACGGTGAAAACGCTGGATTCGACTTATCACCGCCGGCATTGGCCCTCGAACTACCACATCTAATCCTTCACGTTCGACAATCCAGTCTATCCTTTCACGCATCATCTTACAGGCGGTCTCGAGCTTGTCGAAATTTCTGTCCCGCATTATGATAGCCGCCAATCGCCAAAACGGCGGCAAGTTGCAGGCTTCGCGATGTTTTAATTCCTCCTTGACGAAACCGTCAAAATCTCCTTTTAAGGCAAACTGTATCGCCGGCTGATTCGGCAAAAATGTCTGAACAAATACCGTACCTTTTTTCGCAGAACGCCCTGCTCGGCCGGCTACCTGAGAAATCAGCTGGAATGTCCTTTCGTTTGCCCTGAAATCCGGCAGATAAAGTGAAGTATCGGCGCTAATGATGCCCACCAATGTAACATTTGGAAAATGTAATCCCTTAGCCAACATCTGTGTGCCTGCTAATATATTGATTCGCCCTTCACCGAAATCTCTCAATACATGGTAATAGTCTTTGCCCCGCATAGAATCACTGTCAACTCTCGATGTTCGAGCTTCCGGAAACTTTCCGGCCAGCTCCTCCTCCAGCCGTTGCGAGCCAAGACCAACCATCGCCATTGCCTTACCACAAACAGGGCATTTCTCAGGCACAAGCGTTTGCGCCAGACAATAATGACATACAGCATAACCGTGTCTTAAGTGTTTTCCGGTAACCGTCCGCAACCGGTCACCGGTGAAGGCCTCCGATTTGTGAAAGGTCAATGTAACATTACAGTTTCTGCAGTGTAAAGTATGCTTGCAGGATGGACAGAAAACAAAATTGCTGTAACCGCGTCTGTTCAAAAGTAAAATTGCCTGCTCATTTTTCCTCAGGACTTCTTTCAAACGCTCAGCCAGCGGTTCACTTATCAAATCGATTCCTTTCCGCGTGAAACTCTCCTGCCGTAAATCGACCAATTTCATCTCAGGCATCGGCAGGTCCATTACCCTTTTGGGCAGCCGTACCAGGCTAAAATATTTTTTTCTCCGGCAGTTAGACAACGTCTCCAGTGACGGCGTAGCGCTTCCTAATATGCAATGGGCATTAGCTAATTGTGCTCGTTTTATCGCCACGTCTCTGCCGTGATATCGCGGTGCGGTATCCTGCTTGTAGCTCGTTTCATGCTCCTCATCGACGATGATAAGCCCGAGCTTCGGCATCGGTGCAAAAACAGCCGAGCGTGCTCCGATGACTACATCTGCCTGGCCGGCCTTTATTTTCTGCCACTGCGCATTTCGCTGGGCAGCGGTTAATCTCGAATGCATTACTGCTATTTTATTAAACCTTGCGCTGAATCGCTGAACGGTCTGTGTCGTAAGGGCAATTTCCGGAAGCAGCACGATTGCCCCCCTGCCTTTCTGTAAAACCAGCTCGATTGCCCTTATGTAAAGCTCGGTCTTGCCGCTATCGGTAACGCCGTGCAGGAGCGTAACGCCGAATTGCCCTGAATCTATTTTTGCTTTGAAAAAGTCCAGCGCCTTTTGCTGGTCCTGATTGGGAATAATCCGGCCTTGTGTCTGTATCGCCATTCCCATCGGTATGGCAGGCAAAGATATTAAAACTGTCTTCTCGGTTATTTTAATAATCTGTTTTTCAGCTAATTTTTTTATTGGCTCATTCGTACAACTGACTTCTGCTAAAACCTCATTAGACTCTAAGGCCGTTTCTGTGTTGAAAGCCCCCCTACCCTGCAAAAAATCTACAATTTGCTTCTGCTTTTTGCCCCTGAGTTGTCTGATAGTTTCTTCAATATCACGAGAATTAATTGCAAGATAAATACACCTCTGCGTTTTGACGCCCGCTGCCTTTTTCACTGCGCCCGGTACCATTGCAGCCAAAACCTGGCCTAATGGACAAACATAGTAACTACTAATCCACCGAGCCAATTCCATCAGCTCAGAACCTAATAACGGTTCTTTATCAGTTACCTTGTGAACACATTTTAGTTTGAATGTTTTTTTCTGTGTCTCTCTGCGGCTAATATCTGTTTCAACACAAAAGCCAATCTGTAGTTTATCTTTTTTGCCAAATGGTGCTTCTACTCTTTGGCCTATTTGTATCGGCCAGATTTCATCCGGCACTGCGTAGTCAAACTCCCTGTCCGCCGCAGTTTCAAAGGCCACACGAACGATATGATGACAGGCCGTTTCCTCAGCCTGCTCTGTCTCAAACAAACTATCAGTTTTAATTTTTACCATAGCTGCTTATCATTACTGCGCAAAAAGGAATCCACTTCCGCGAACAAACTGGATGCCAGATACCTCACTTATTACTTATTATCTGAGCCGGTCCAGTCAAATTTCAATCTTTGAGCTTAAAGTATCCTGTGGCGATTTCATTGATGTATTCGCCGATGGCCAGCGAAGCAGTCGCAGCCGGTGACGGGGCGTTCAAAACATGGATGAAATTTGCCCGTTTTTCTATCTTGAAATCATCAATCGCCTCGCCCCTCGGCCCAACCGCCTGGGCACGCACGCCGGCATTACCGGGTCGTATGTCATGAGCTTCAAGCGAAGGAATGAGCCGTTGCAGCTGCCTCAGAAACCATCTTTTGCAAAAGGCCCTTGCATACTCACCCAGGCCATATTGCCAGTTTTTGAAAAACATCTTCAATGTTCCCCGATAAGAAAGTGAGTCCCAGCTGTCTTTAAAGCTAAAGTCGGTTTTTCCGTAACCTTCTCTCTTGAATGAAAAAACCGCATTTGGTCCACATTCGACCGCCCCATCAATTTTGCGCGTAAAATGAACCCCCAAAAATGGAAAAGCAGGGTCCGGAACAGGATAAATAAGCGACTTGACCTTCTCTTTTGCTGCCTCTGTCAGCTCATAATAATCCCCACGGAAAGGAACAATCCTCATCCCCGGCTCAGAGCCGGCGGCCTTTGCTATTCTGTCACTTTGAAGCCCTGCACAATTGATAATAAATTTGGCGGAGAAAGCCTCTTTATTTGTCACAACATTCGTAAAGAAATCGTGCTTGTCAAACCTCACGACTTTATGCGAGGTCAAAATTTTATTGCCATCTGATTTCTTCTCTATCAGCTCGGCTAATTTATTTGCCACCATAGTGAAATCGATAATCCCTGTACAGGGCACCCGTATCCCTGCGATGCCATGACAGTATGGTTCAATTTCTTTAATTTGCTTAGGCCCAATCTTTTCGATTCCTTCTATTTCATTTTCCTGCCCGTTGTGGAAAACCCGCTCAAGGTCTGTCAGCTCTTTTTGTTGCGTTGCGACAATAATCTTGCCGCAAATCTCGTATGGTATTTTGTGCTTTTTGGCAAAAGCCTCCAATTCTTTGCGGCCTTTGGCGCAGGTTTTTGCTTTGGTTGAGCCGGGTGTGTAGTAAAGCCCGGAATGAATAACGCCGGAATTATGCCCTGTCTGATGGGCGGCGATTCTTTCTTCCTTCTCCAGTACTGCGATACGAATATCAGGATGGCCCATTGCTATCTTGTAAGCAGAGGCCAAACCTACAATTCCGCCCCCTATCACAACTATCTCGAAATCGACTTTTTGTTCCATACCAAGTCCTCAAATACAATAGAATTACACTTTCAGCCCATACAATAATCGAGACGCCCCCGCCTGTCAATTATCAAACCACGCTCTGAAACAAAAGTGGATGCAAAAAGACGTGTTTTGAACAAAAAACCAACAACAAAGGGGCATATCTACCCATTACATCTCAGGCACAACCTCGGGGGTTACTTGTCCGGTTGCACTTATCTTGAAAACGTAAATAAGCCCATTTTTCAACCTGGTGTATACAACATTCCCATAGACTGCTTCGATATCATACTGTTTTAGTTTCTCAGGGTCGTTTGCCAATTCCCAGATACTTTTCCAGAACAGCTGCTTTTGCTTTATAGCCAGTGCCGTAAGAAGGCCGCCATATCTTTCGGGTTCCGTCCCCGGCTGCTCTATTAAAAATCCGTCTTCCGGCTTCATTGTTTCGCCATAAACTCTTCTCCAGAGATACAACGACTTTGCCTTTCCGTTCATCACCATCTTGTCTCCGAACTTCACAATCAACGCGTCGAAATGGACAATATCCCCCGCAATTGTATATTCTTTTTCCAGAATCTTTTTTAACTTGTCGTCTCTGGAAGTCTCCACGAATCTTATCGTGGTCAACAACTTACCATCTTTTTCTTCCTGAAGGATAACCTTTGCATATCCGATTTGCTCCTCCTGAGTCAGATTGCTTATGGCCTGTTTAAGCTGCTTGTTCTCCGTCAGCAGCTGATGTATTGTCATTGTCCTGTAATATACCCAGCGGGATAGATACACAAAGCCAATTATTATGACAACTGCTATAATGCCGGATAAGATTCTCGTACCTTTACGTTTTTTCGCCATTAATATTCTTCTTTCGATGCTGCTATTTTACAGAAAATATCCAAGTCATTATTTTAATCGGTTTTGATGCCTGAATATCTGCACTTTTAGCCGGGCAAATAGACCTTAATACCCAACAAAAACTGCTCTTGTTCCATCCCCCACACAGCATACAACTCGTACAACTTAACTTGACAAATCCGGTTTATTTTTCTTCCATATAAGGATAGCGGAAGTTTCTCGGCGGCAGGAAAGTTTCCTTGATTGCACGAGGTGAAACCCATCGCTCAAGATTAAGCCAGCTGCCGGCCTTATCGTTTGTTCCCGATGCCCGCGTACCGCCGAACGGCTGCTGCGATACCACTGCTCCGGTTGGCTTGTCATTAACATAGAAATTACCAGCCGCATGACGCAACGTATTCATTGCCTTAACTATCGCACTACGGTCTAATGCAAATATCGAGCCGGTCAGACCATACGGTGAACTCTTGTCGCAAAGTTCCAACGTCTCGTCATATTCACCTTCAGGATAAACATATATAGTAAGCACCGGACCGAATATTTCTTCCACCATCAGCTTCGACTTGGGGTCTTTGCTTACAATAACGGTTGGCTCAACAAAGTATCCTTTTGAGTCGTCACTTCCACCGCCGATAATAATTTCCATATCGGGTGAATTCTTAGCGTATTCAATATACTCGTTAATGGTCTTAACCGCTTTTTCGTCGATAACAGCGCCTATAAAATTCCTAAAGTCGGTAACGTCGCCCATCTTGATATCGCGAATCTCATCCAGCATCCGTTCTTTAATCGTCGGCCAAATCGAATCGGGCACATACATTCGCGATGCCGCTGAGCATTTCTGGCCCTGATACTCAAAGGCACCACGCACCGTTGCCGCTACAGTTGCCTCTATACCGGCACTTGTATGAACGAATATAAAGTTTTTACCGCCCGTCTCGCCAACTATTCGCGGATACGATACATATTTACGAATATCTTTTCCTATTGTCAGCCAGATAGTAGAAAACACATAAGTGCTACCGGTAAAATGTATTCCACCAAGGCGGACATCATTCAGCGCCGGCGGCCCAACGACCGGCCCCGGCCCTGGAAGCATATTGATAACTCCCGGCGGCATTCCCGCCTCTTCTAATATCTTCATAATAAAATACGCGGGTAACACCGAAGCTGAGGCCGGTTTCCATAATACAGTATTACCCATTAAGGCCGGTGCCGTCGGAAGATTGCCTGCGATTGACGTAAAGTTGAACGGCGTTATTGCCATAACAAAGCCGTCCAGCGGGCGGTGCTCCATATAATTCAGCACACCGTGGGTGGACATCGGCTGGTCTCCGTAAACCTCCTCCATAAAATGCGGATTGAATCGCCAGAAATCTATCAACTCACATGCCGAATCGATTTCCGCCTGGTGTGGCGTTTTGCTCATATTGAGAATAGTAGCGGCGTTGAGTGTTTGGCGGTATTTGCCGGATAAAAGCTCCGCCGCCTTGAGCAATACCACAGCCCTCGATTCCCACGGCATCTGACCCCATTCTTTTTTCATCTTCTCCGCAGCACCAATTGCCTGGTTGACATATTCAGCATCTGCCTGGTGATATTTGCCTAATAAGTGCTGATGGTCATGCGGGCAGCGCATATCCGCAAGATTGCCGCTGCGCACCTCTTCTCCGCCTATAATCATCGGCACCTCTATCTGCCCATTCAGCATCTCTTTCAGCTTTGCCTTTAATTCTGCACGTTCCGGGCTGCCAGGAGCATATTGCATGATGGGTTCATTTTTAGGTTGGGGAATGTGAAATATTCCGTTAAACATAATTTCTGTCTCCTTGTATTAAGATTCAATATTACTCGACGAACGAAAAAACCCATTTTCCCGCATTACCGTAAAAAAGTCAACAATCCCGCAATCTTTTTCCCTATGCTTTTCACTGTTACTCTGAGCGATTATAATGCTTGTCGCATCAGATTTTTGCAGCAAACAGGTGAATTCTGCCGAAAGGTTAGTTGATATGAATAGCAAGTGCTCCATTATCCTGCTGATTTGCTGTCTGTTTGCTGTTTTGGTCTTTGCCGGCTGTGCCGAGCAGGTAAGCTATCCGGAATTCGTTTCACCCGAGCTACTGACACTACCGGAACAACCTTTAATCCTGCCTGAATATCGTATCATTGGGTATTCCGTTCGTAAAACACCGATTCTATGCACTATCATTGGTCACGGCCAGGATGTAACCTTAATCCTGGCGACTATTCACGGAAATGAGCCCGCCGGAACACCGCTCGTGCAACAACTGTCAAAATATCTTCAGCAAAACACACAATTGTTAATTGGAAGAAAGGTTGTTCTTTTGCCCGTGGCTAATCCCGACGGCATGGCCTACAACAGCCGTTTTAATTCTAATGGCGTTGATTTGAACCGCAATTTTGCAACAGAGAACCGCATTAATAACAGCCAGTTTGGTTATAATGCGCTTTCTGAGCCGGAGACGCGTGCTATCGAGCAGCTAATCCGAACACATTCTCCGGACCGTATCGTTAGTATTCACCAGCCGTTGGCCTGTATCGACTATGATGGCCCTGCTTTTTCCTTAGCTAATCGAATGGCTCAGTATTGCGATTTGCCTCTTAGAAAGATTGGCGAAAAGCCCGGCTCGCTCGGCTCGTATGCAGGCCTGACCTGTGGAATTCCTATCGTCACCTTTGAAATGACACAAACCGACTCATCACTGGATTCAGATGCCCTCTGGCAAAAGTACGGTAATGCCCTCCTCGCTGCAATCACCTACCCCCAAATCCTCACATCAAAATAGCTGAAACTACAATTTGACCGACTATAAACCGATAAAATCAGCCTTAAATCTGTTTTTTCCCTTGAAATAAAATAGTATGGCGGTATAATAATTTTATATCCTTTAGGAGGAGGTTTTGTGAAAAT
>Ga0315533_1003086_pt1 | contig 11188 bp, 8 predicted proteins | sample SalMarSW160130MG_FD_203081 | JGI IMG/M metagenome (GOLD analysis project Ga0315533, IMG submission 203081) | Salt marsh sediment microbial communities from the Plum Island Ecosystem LTER, Massachusetts, United States - Salt Marsh Sediment SW1601-30 ...
TAATTACAATGTCAATAGGTATATTGTATCTACAAATATTTTGGAAATTGACAGGTTTTTAATGCTCTCCCGTCGAGAAACATTTTTTAAACCGCCTCTTCTTATAACGAACTGTCAAACTTGGGATAAATCGTATTATCAAAAGAAAATTTGGTTGGATTGTAGACGTGAAGTCCATTGAATTCGATATCATGCGATGAATTGACAACTACAGCATTTGGATAGGGAGAGATCATCCGGATAACGCGGTAAAGATACAAATTGGCAAATGTAATATTGCTTGAATTTTCTATTCGAACGGGCAATACATACGGACTTTCAGCACTCTCTTCTTCCATTTGCAGATCGTAAATTTTCCAGTTGGATACATTCCGGAAAATTACTTCATTCCGGACGTGGTGCTCGACGGACATAGCATATATGCGGCCCGAGGTTGTTGTGTTGGAGATATAAATTCCCGCCTGTGCGACCGTATTTGGCGTCCAGATATCCTTAAACGTTCCACCGCCGCCATCCGTAATCCACAAGCTCCAGTATTGAGTATCCCATTCCCGGTCCCGAAAGGGATTGTCCTTATCGTTATAAACGGGAACACGTGAGCCGTCCGCATTATAGGTCCCATGACAACCGATGAAGCGTACATCATTCATGTATGAATGCGTACCGGCCATCCATTTCGCAGCAACGGAGCGCTTATTAAATGCTCCAGTATCCAATCCGATACCGGTGACAATATTGCTGCCCCCTTGTGGCGTTTCGAGCAATGGTTTGGGCGCTCCGGGTCCACTATATGCAGGTGTTTTATCTGCCAAAACGATTTGAGTCGTGATTGGATTCAACCCGATAAGTACAGTGTTTGGCTTCAGTGTGATTGTTTCCGTCACAAGATAGCGACCGGTGGGCATATATATAGCTGGATAATCTGAAACAGCCTTTTTCAAGATTTCCGTATCATCCGTAACGCCGTCGCCTGTTGCACCCAACGATGCTAGGTTCACCCAGGTACCTGCTGGCGGCAATGAAGGAATATCGGTTGGAATGGATTCAGGCATTGCATCCAGCGGTAAAATATCATATGTGGTATTTATCTTAGGTGTGTATCCGAGATCGTCAATCTGTAAACCGTGGCAAAAGTCTTTTACTTCGTAAACGGCATCAGGAACATTGATCTGTTTGCCGCTCTTTCGAAAAGCCGCAAGCACGGGCACGTTTTTGCAGACGACATTTTTAAGATTATATTGCGGACGGGCGTTATACTCATCACTGATAACAACGGCAGGACCGCTAATATTTTCAAACCGTGAATCTGCTAAAAACAACTCTTCTGCACGGTCGGGATTGAAAACGATCGCACTGGGTACATTTTTAAACTGATTCCGCACCAGAGTAAGTCCCCCTTCTTCAGTGGATATAGCGGCCTTTCGTTGCCCTTCAAAATAGGTATCGATCATCAGAAACGGCCAACTTGGTGACGGTTTCGTGGTGATAATGCCGTAGTTTCCGCCGAAAAAACGACAATCATCTATTTCATTACCCACTTTTTCGACACCGGCTCTGCCGTCACCAATATAAAAATCGGTATGGGCAATATAACAATGTTGTGCAACGTGGGCGCGAATTGCAATTGCGGCCGGATTGCCTTTTTTAATATCGAAGTCGATATTGCTGATGGCACTGTAAAATGTTCCGGGATTGGCATCACGTATCGGGCGGCCTTCGCGGGTTTTACCGCTCACGAATTGGATCATATACTTACCGTCACCATCCTGATATCCGGGAGTGTTCTCTTCGAGTACAAACACTGGTCGGTTTTTCCCATATCCTATCAAACGAATCCCTCTCCAGATATAAATTTTCTTGCTGATTTGATATTGACCTTCCGGGATGAAGACAATCCCGAAAACCGATTGTTCCTCAGTTTTATTGATTGCCTTTTGTATTGCTTCGGAATCATCTCCGTCTCCATCCGGACTGATATCAAAATTGTCCAGAGTCAAATAGACAGCTTTTGAATCTTCAAAACGAGTTGTGTAAAATGATTGACTCTCTCCATTTTCAACATAGGATGAAGCAAACAATTCATTCGATTTATTTACGGTCTGCGCTCTTATAGGGGAAATAACTAAAATTTGTATAATCGTCACTAGGAGTGTTTTTAAAATGGTTTTTTTTGTCAGATTCATAATAAGCTTTCTATCATTTCCTGTTATTAATACCAGCAGATGATTCGTCAATATATATAGTGAATTTCTTATAAACCGTATCGTAATAAAGAACACTGCACCGATTCAAATGCGTGGATCCAATTTTCGAACAATTATACTCTTAAATCAGTCATTTTCCATTAGAGGGATGAATTCCTGATTAAAATGTGATAAGGAAATAACAAATCAGGAAAAAGAGCGCCCATAAACTGGACGCTCTTTTTCCTCATAGGAGAGCATTCTTCTATTTAAGCAGCATCATCTTTTTCGTAATGGAAGCATTTTCCATCACTAATTTATAAAAATAGACACCGCTCGGAACACTCACCCCGGCTTCATTCTTACCATCCCAGGTAGATAAGTAATTACCGGGAGTTTTATGTTCGCTGACAAGGGTTTTAACCTTTTTTCCAAGCAGGTTATAAACAGTTAGTTCCACTGTGCCAATTCGATCCACACGGTAATTAATCGACGTAATCGGGTTGAACGGATTTGGATAATTCTGTTTTAATTCAAATGTAGCCGGAATTTGCCCATCTTCTTTTTCAACACTCACTAATTCACTAGCAGGATAGAAACTTAAATCTCCAAGAGGGTTACCGTCTGTTCCTTTTAAACCTGAATAAGATCTAAAGTTTTCGGCAGTTGGATATTGAATCATAAGTTTGTAATAAGTCAGATCTGTTAACTGATCTCCATCCCAATCCCATCCGTGCGTATTGCCGAGTCTAATATCCGTGCATGCCTGTGCTAACTTAGCAGTAGCAACTGACAAATCCGCAAAATCATTAAACATTGGATCTTGATTCCAGGTATTCTCTACTACAAGACCCGGCCAAACTGCATCATTTGCAAATATTGCCTCTGTCCGGCTGTTCATAAATGGATTAGGGAATACAGAATCATGAGCGGCCCAATAAGCTTCTATTTCGGGGCTATAGTACCAAAGGTTATTCTTTACAACTATACTTCGCTCGTTTTCAGGAATTGTATAAGGACTATGAGCTGATGTATCCACAGCTTGATTAGCCACCAGTGTATCTACATCAATCAATCCATATGGTAAGCCGTCAGGATCCTGCGATTCTGCTTCCGCTGCAGTGAAGCAAAGGGCGCCGCAATTGTAGAATATATTATTGGTAAATTTTGCATTCAGCAGCCACCGTTGGCCAAGAAATAGAGGCTTATATGTGTTTACAAAAGTGCAATGGTCAACTTCTAAGTACTGAACAACAGCTGGCGGAAAGAGGAAGGGACCACCCGATTGAAAATGTGAGCTGTTTTTTACAATAAAAGTATCGACCACTGGTGAACCTTCCATGTAGAAAAAAAAATACACCATTGGTCGCCATCATGGATTTCATTTCTGGCATGAAAGTTATTTATATGCCATCTTGTATGTGGCATATAGGTGCCAAAAGAACACCAACCATTATAGTCAGCCCATACACCATCCAAAGTAACAGTAACTAAAGAATCATTGACTAATAGAGCAGCGCAGGTCCCCCATCCATGGTTTACCCCACCCATGTCAGTTCCGACGAGCCAAATATTTTTGATTGTAATATCTGCCCAGGTAATAATCAAACTGTTTGTTGCTGTTCCACCATCTTCATTTATGTCGGATAATATTTTAGGAGGTGTCACCACCGGATCATTTGGAATTGGAGGATCAGCCACAAGTTCAACTGGATTTCTTAAATCAACTGTTTTATTCAACAAATAGAATTTACCTCTTTCTAACTTGTACACCGTATGGAGTTGTTCACCCGCTGCATTTGTATCGGCGACAACATAGTCAATAAGTGAATTGACATATGGGTCTCCATTCTCCAGGTTTGCCGGAACACATACCGTGTCAACCTGAGCGAATGATGACGCTGCAAAAATGAAGCAAAAGCTCATGACAAAAAATAATTGTGTCGTTTTCATTGTTCTTTTCTCCTTTGATTAGTGTTTAACGTTTTAATTTCCTTTGAAACATTTCCCAAACAATTTTTTGATCATTTTCCTCCTTTCTTTTTTAATTGACGTAATTGATTAACAACCCAAAAAAACTACTCCTTATTTAATAATGCAATCCCTCCTTTCTTTTTTAATTGAATAAATGGATTGACTAATCCAATCTATTCATAATTAGAAATCAAATCTTATACCGCCATCTGCAGTCAAACCGTAATAACTTCTATTTGAGAAACACCCCGTGCCGTAGTTTGATGTTTGATCTACAGCCTTTGAGATGTTATTTAAATTCAAATATACCTGTAATCCTTTATAGGGCAGCTTTTGACGAATTTTCATATCCCACAGAGTTAAAGGTTCGGTTGCCTGCCGTAATTGCGTATAAAAGTTACTTGATCTAAAGACATCTGATTTAAATTGCATTGAGCCTCGTATGGAAAAGCCTGCGTAGTCAAATCCGACAGTCATATTAAAAATATGAGTCGGTTGATCCAATAGACGGTCATAATAACCTTGATCCTCTGTTCCAACTAATTCTAGAAGTGTTACTGGTCCATGTTTTATCTTTTCATATATAGGTACCCATTTCGGATATTTAAGACTGGAATTTGAATATGTATAATTGAAATTTAAAACCAATCCTTTAAGTACCCCTGGTAAAAACCAGAAATTCGATTGCCATTCTGCTTCCATTCCCCACAATTTAGCTATGTCTGGACTATTGATATAGCCGTATATTGTGCTGCCCGGTGATACAGTCTCGGGCCAATCAGGTCTAATATAAGTTGAATCAAGTATAAACGTTGTGGTGCTAAAAGCAAAATCTTTTATTTGCTTCTTGAATACACCCAAACTAAGAAGTCCAAGATTATTCGTATAAAAGGAGAGAAAAAAATCAAAGTTCTTTGATTGTGCAGGTTTAAGGTCTACATTGTTCCATGCTATACTACTTCCCCAGGAAGTCCATGTTGGAATAATTCTGTTATAATTTGCTCTGGCAAGAGTGTGGGTATAACTGGCGCGAATATCAAACCAGTCGAAGACCTGGTATTTAACGTGAAACATAGGCAGCAAATAATTATTTTCTTTTATTGATGTGTATGCAAAATAAATAAATGGATCCGTTGGTTTGCCCGGACCGTTGGATCTATTGGCAGTATATTCCGTCAAGGCATGTTCATACCTTAATCCCGGAATAATCGTTACTGTTTTTCTACCAAATGCAATTATGGGTAATATGTATGCAGCATAATAATTTTCGTGTCCGGAATAATCATCCATTGCGGAATTTGTGTAATCATACCAAAGAGTCTTGCCCGTCGGATGACCGTGGACTGTTTTCAGATTCTTGATTTCATTAAATACATCAAGCATTGTATTCTGACTCGGGACATTGCTAATTGTATAATTTGCGCCTGATTTGAAATCTCCAGCATTATAATTATTATCAATAAAAGGTGCGTATGGAAAATCCTCTACAGACCAATCGTAATTTGTTAGTTGGAATTTATCTGATAAATATAATCTCGAATAAGCCATATCCCCCCAGCCCAAAGGTATTTCACTTTGTTCGAAGTCATATTTTTTGTACTTATGTTTATATTCTACACCAAGTTTTAATTTAATCTCCGCTAAATCCGTTTTAAGTTCTCCTGCAAAACTCAATTTGCCTGATGATTCCTTTTCCAAAGTTATACTGTTTCTTCCATAAAAATAGTTAGCTTTACTCTGAGGTATATTATTTGTAGCTTTTATTACAATATCAAACGGGTGTATCTGGTAATCATCCCAACTCCAATTCGGGTCAAATGCATTGTTTTCATAAGCATTAATCGTTACTTCTTGAGGTAAATCATTCTTTGATTTGGAATAACTGAGACTACCTATTAGTTTGAAATCTCCCAAAGATTGCTCCAAATTCAGAATATTTACCATTGTAAGTAAACTTCTTTCAGAAAAGCTGGCTTGGTAGTTATGATTCCTTTCTATAGGAGCAAAATTTTCTTGTCTTTGGAATGTTGTGATGTCAATATTATTTAATGTGGTGGATAGTTTAATTTTTGTCAAAGGTGCCTCATAATCCAAGACAAGTACGCCACCCATTCTTTTATTAGTTCGGCTTATATCTTGAAGGTTAAGGCTGTTTGCAAGCGTGAGCGTATCAGCTTGCATTTGGTAACCGGCAGTTGCACTATTACTGCTTCTATCCGTTTTCTCTAAATTTCCCTGGGCAAATACTCCTAATTGATTGACAAAAATCTCATACCACCACCCAAGACGTAATAATAATTACTTGCCTCATCACGTAATCCATTGTAACTACTCTGAACTGTTGCATTTAAGGTTGGTTTTTGCGGTGCACCTCGAAGCAAGAAATTTACAGTTCCGCCTAATTGATCCGCTTCCTGATCTGCCATGGCTGTCTTGCTTACTTCAATACCTTCCAGAACATTAGGCGATATCATACTCAAGTCGACACTACGGTCATCTTGTCCGTCAGCAGTCATACGTCCTGTAGCAGCCATACTAACACCATTAATTTTAATCTTGTTGTATTGCGGAGATAGACCGCGTACCACAACTTTATTGCCTTCTCCTCCCTCTCTTTGCAACGATATTCCGGGCAAGCGACCCACAGCTTCAGCCGCATTCGATTCAGGCAGTTCTTGTATTTTGGCAGAAGAGACAATATTTTTAATTGTATTCGAAGAAATCTGCTGGTTAATTGCCTGCATCTGTCCCTCTGCCTGAGCTGTAACAACAACTTCTTCTCCCCTCAGAACCATGTACTTTAATCCCACATTTTTTACTAATGTTTGTCCTGTGGAAACAGTGATATCAAAACTCTTTTCTTCATATCCAACATATCTTATGAGGAGTGTGTAGGTCCCGGGAGATACATTCAATATTAAATAATCACCTTTTAAGTCCGTTGCTGCGCCTATATTGGTACCTTCTAAGTAGACATTTGCGCCAGGCAGAGGATCTCCCGTTTTGACATCGGTAATTTTACCTGCAATCTTTCCTGTTTGAGAAAACACTGGCACAGAGGCTAACGTCAAAGTAGCCAGCAGAATGAAAAACCATAATTTCTTCATTTTTCCCTCCATTCAACTTACACCAATCTCTTTTTAAGAGATTATCATGTTTTACTCTCTCATTTACTTATTAATATTTGAATTATAGCTATTTTGTCTTCACGTTGAAATATCGCTTTGCTCAAAGAACTACAAAGTACAAGTCTATCAATTTCTTCTTCAGACCCGTCATTTTTCACGATAATGATTTTCTGTTCATTTGCGATTATATAAATGACCGGAACCTGGCAAATGGTAAATGCAAACATACCTGGATTTATCATGAGACTTTGTTGCATACCATTTAAATCAAAATACCGGAACACCTTAGATTTGGTTAAGAATTCATCCTCGATCAACAAATCAGGATTAAAATGAATTTCACTATCCCGGATAATAACACCAAGTTCCCCAAATCTTGAAATAATATCCTCTTTAACCTGCCCGGTCATACCCGGCTGCTGGACACCGGAGTGTGTTGGTGTATGGGAATAGGGATCCGTCGGAAAAGTACCATACAACTCAGGATTTTTATGAACGCCTATCTCTTCCCTGATTTCATAATAATACGCTTTAATTTTGGCTAATATGGATTCATGCGCTCCTTTTTCAACCGCTCTATAATAGGTATCCTGAACAGCAAGTAGCAGTTTAGAAACCATATGCCAGTAAATGCATCCGAGACCTTCGTATTTGTAAAAAGTACTGGAGCGGCCGGTAAAGGATTGGTGATCAAAAACTGATTCATAAATATCAAGAATGCGTTGTCCTTCATTTCTGACAAGTAGTTGATATTTATTCTCTTTCAGATTATTTAATGCTTGCTGTAATACCCGCACATTTCGCAAGCTGCTGTTAAAATGTGCATTACCATTAATATCCAGGATCACAACGCTTCTATCTTGATTCTCAACCAATGCCTTTAAAAGCCGGGAACTTTCAAACAATTCTTTTGGAATACTATTTTTTTCAGTAAACCTTGTGAGCTGGCGATCCGGATACAATAGATAACTGAATTGGTCTTTTTGGAATAATTTGCTCTTTTTAAGAGAGTTGAGCAAAATGATGGAATCTTCAAAGGACAGAAAACCGGAGCTGAGCACAGCTACCTGACCTTCTAACATTTCATATAAATGCCGGATGGAAATTGTGTTCTCGTCAACAATCTTGATCACGTTGTAAGCATGGTACAAACCATCATTACGTGCATTCGCTTTTATCGAATGATCAATGTATTTCAGAACTATTTCAAAAAAGGAGATCAGATCGCCAACGGTAACTGGCTTTCTCACATCGGATAAACCATCTGTATAGATTTTCAAACGATGGTTACTTCTGGCCTGCCCCAGTCGATCCAGGATATTTTTCCGGTTTTTATCAGAAATAGTATCATTCAGTAAATCTTGGAACTCTTCCAGCCCGCCCCTGATATTGACAAATAATTCAAATACCTCTTCTTTAATTTCAGGAAATAGGGCAAGGGCAATCATACCTGGAAGTACTAAAATGAAAACCGGTAGAATTTTTAAAAAACCTGCGAAAATTGCGCCGCTTCTCGCATTATTAATATTTTTTGCACTTAATACCCTCTGAACAATAAATTGATCCGTACACCAATACCAGATGCCAAGAATTGGAGCACCAAAAATAATCCCCGTCCATGGGAAATCGGGATAAGATACAGATTTGAATATATGAAAAAAACTCTTGTGGTAATTTTGCGTACAATCCTGAAAACCCTCCCACTTCATGCAGACCAAGTAATGTTAATATTGTAGATCCTCCAATTAGAACTACAGCTTGCATAAGTTCTGTATATATTACAGCGCCTAATCCTCCGGCAATTGTATAAATACCCGTTACAATAACTAAAACAACAGATGAAGTAATCATATCCCAGCCTAATATCTTATTCAGAAGAAGTCCACCAGCAAATAGTGTAACTGAAATTTTCGTTAGAATGTAAGCCACAATAGATATTGAAGTTAAATACATACGGCTGGATTTATTGTATCTTCTCTCTAAAAATTCTGGCATCGTAAAAACACCTGATTTTAGATAAAAAGGTACAAATACTCATCCTAAAATAAGCACTATGAAACATGCCAACTATTCAAAATTCCCAACTTCTAAGCCACCACTTGCACACGATCCGACTAAACCAATAAAGTGTTCACTGGATATATTTGAAGCAAATAAAGATGCTCCAATTGCAATCCATCCCACATTACGTCCTGCTAAAAAATAGTCAGTGCTGTTCTTCTCCTTCCGAGAAAAGTAAAAACCAATCCCCAGAACAATGCCAAAATACAAGAATAGTAAAGCTATATCAAGATTTGCTGGGTTTTGAAACACATTTTATCCTTCGTTTCAATATCTGTCAAATGTCCTATAAGGGACAAAAACTGAGCCAGAAATAATTACTCAACATTGAAATATTACTATATGGCGATAATCCTGAAATAATGAAATAAATTATCTGCCCCCACATACAACGCAACAAATGAATAGTTAATTTCTCACATTAGAAATTGCAACTTTAACCGGTATTTACATTTATTTCTTTGTTCCATTTCCTCCGTTACTAAATCCAATAACGCTTTTAATAAATCAAATATATTAATATGACTTCCCGGTCTATTAATATTTTTTATTTATAATGCAAATTTTCTTGACTATTATAACGATAGTGCTACAATTTTCAGCAGGCGTTATTTCACCACTTCCTTCCATTAGATTGAAAATCAATATTCCGTTAAGAGTCAGAAATTATTAAAACAATAATTATGAAATTATCATTTTAAAAACGTCAGGAAAGGTATGTCATATTTGAAATCTAGCTTTAAATAATACAGGGCTCCTGAAATAGATTAAATAGAATCGTAGAAAATAATAGACATTTGCCTCAAATAGTTGGAATATTTAATGCAACATTCGCCGGATGGATCTACGATTCTATTACTACCAGAAAATGATAAAATGCTAAATGTTATGCAGGTATCTCAGTTTCAAGAGCCCTGAAAGGGCAATCTACTTGTAAATTAAAATCCATCCCAATTATCAAGCCCTGTAGGGGCTATCTATTTTTCTTCTATACGGATATATATAGACAATGCTTCTCTGAATCGGTTTTAAAATTTACACACCTATTCTTGAATCAGTTCGCACCTATAGTGTTTGTTTTCGAGTTTTCTCTTATTCTACAAATAGTGCGCCCCGATAGGGACTGTTTAATTAATTTCATGTTGATTTTTTAGAGAACTTCCGCCGTCGGTGGATATTGAAATAATAAAAAATAACTCTACCAAGGATGACTTTGTTATATACGTTTTCCCATTAATGCCCTTCCAAAGGTCACGTACCGATCCAAAGGATTCCGATGGAGAGGCATCCCTTTACCGCAGGTCACGTAGGACTTCTACGAAGGATCTCTACGAGATAGGTCACGTAGGACTCCTTCGGAGAATCCTACGCATCTATATGTGTATTTTGCCTGCCCGCTCCGATTCACTGGGAGCAGATGGGTAGATCTCTTTAGTTGATTACGAAATACCAATTTTACGCTTACCATACCCCCGGTAAAAGCCGAAACCGTACTTCCTTTGAATATTCATTATATCCCTGCAATTCTTTCTGTAATGTGATATCCTCTAAATAAGTCCTTATAATAAGCAAAATCGTTACAATGCTCGCAGGAATCAGAGCCCATAGCGAACCAAGAACTAAGGAACTGCTTATTGCCATTAAGATTCCACCTACATATCCCGGATGCCTGATAAAGTGATAAGGACCATTTTGTACTACTTCCTGTCCCCTACCCTTCTGAATACGAACTGTGAATGAAAAAAAATTATTTGTACGCATAGCCCACAAATTAACAAATTGTGAAAAGATATAGACTATGTAACCTATTATATAAATAAACATTGGAAATGGTGATGTCCA
>Ga0315533_1003087_pt1 | contig 11184 bp, 10 predicted proteins | sample SalMarSW160130MG_FD_203081 | JGI IMG/M metagenome (GOLD analysis project Ga0315533, IMG submission 203081) | Salt marsh sediment microbial communities from the Plum Island Ecosystem LTER, Massachusetts, United States - Salt Marsh Sediment SW1601-30 ...
TTTGTGCATTGGGAACATGGTTTTCTTCCGTAGCGTTTTCTTCATGAGGAGCCGTATGAATCGAGAGGTTCAAGTACGGTTCTGTGAGAGGTTTAGGGGTGAAAATCCCCTTTACCTACTCGACGTAATTTAAATATTTAGTCTTACTTTAACATTTTTTATTAATCCTTTCTCTGCTCCATCACAACGGAATCCTATTTTTCCTTTTGATATTTGAAGAAATGAATCTTCATGAAAAACTAGATTTTTGTCTATGTACATGGAAACAGTTTGTCCTTTTACTTTTACACAAACATCAAACCAGTCTGTAAGTTCTTTACTTAATCCTACTACTGAATTATTAAAAATCTGCCATCCGGTTTGCATTTCTATTTCAAGTCCTTTAAGCGGATCAATTGAAGTATTTTTAATTTTCGGGTAGCTAATTCTATAATGGGGGACAATTACTTTATTGTTTATTTGAAGCATATAGTAGTTATTTAAATCACGAGCCCTAATAATCACACCAATGCGTCCATTTAAGATTTTGGCTTTAAATGTAAAAGAATAATTCTCCCAATCGGCTCCCTTTTTAGTTATTCCTCCTTCATCTGAACCAGTAACAATTAGCATTTTATCATCAGTAATTTTCCATGGTCCAATATAATCCCAGTTTAGATTTAAGCTCTTTTTAAAATTATCAGTGAATCCAAATAAGAATCTTCGGTTAATTAGAATAATCCAATAAATACCAGCTATGATAATTAAAGTCAATGAAGTTAACCAGATTATCAGATAGTTATCACGGATAAAGGAATATAACCATTGATTTCCCCATGCAAAACTGGATGATAAAAATCCAAATAAAAGAGCGAGTTGCCCAATAAATCCAACGATACTTAAAGCATAAGCCCAGTATCTTTTCAGTTTGTCAAGGAATTGTCTCATATTTTGTTAGGTTGAATGTGGGTATGCATAACTCTTTTTTATACGCTGGCTTTATTATTACCATTGTGAAGAATAATATCCAGTCTTTTTTGAATCTAATGGAAGTCTTTCTTTGAATGCTTCTTGGGGAGTAAAAATCACTCTCTTTTGAATGATTAGATTTAATAATTCATCGGAGATACTTGCACCTATTGATTTTCTTATACGAACTAAAAGGAAGCCAATTTTGATTATATCATTTAACCAAGTTTCAACTTCTTCAAGAGTTATTACTAAAGAGGGTGGATCAAAATGATTAAAATGATTCCTAACCTCTTTAAGCCTAATTAGGTTTTCTCGTTCAGGTTCAAAGTTGAACTCGTTACCAGTTATTTGTCTAATCCATTTGAACTTGTCTAATAGTCTTCGACCATGTTTATCTCCAACTACTTTTTCGTCAAATTTCCATCCGGTTTCATGATTGTATTTAGCTTTAATATAAAATTGATTTAAAGTAATATCAAGGAGGGAGAATGTATCATTTATAAGATACCTTAAATCTAGGATCCAATTATAATCCAATGATTTATCAGAAGTATTAACCAACTCATTTCTCCTTGCAATTATTTTCCTTATCAATTGAGGCTGAAATGTTGTAAAGAAATGTCCTTCTCTATCAAGTTTAGGTTTAATTGGGTAAGCCGAGCCAAACTGTTTTTCTGGTGTTCCATCTTGCATTGTAAGTGCCTCTTTTTTAACTTTATCTATCATATGGAAGTTTATGCTTAAATCAACAGATTTATCTAACCAATAGCATTCCATTTCAGGTAGATTTAAATTTTGAGGAATATACTTACCATTTTCTCTTAAATTCTGCGCAAATATCAAATAATTAATCGATTTACTTTTTACTTCTTCTTTTGCATTATTAGTCCAAGTGTTTGTATAACTGGTAGTATCTCGTTTCCATTGAGCCTCATTTTTTTTAATACTTTTCAGGTAGTGATATGTTAAGATAAAAGAGGCTTCAGTTATTGCACCTGATAGTGGTTTGTCATCGAAAATAAAATAGAAGTGATCTTTTTGCTGTGGTTGTGTGGGTGTTTTTTCTGTTGTAGCCATGAACTAAATTTGTTTTTATCAGGTATGAAATTGTCTAAAGTGAGTATCCTATCCTGATTGTCAACAGGTTACGCACAACTAAATAGTGTTTTATACACAGTCTAATCACAGGTACTCATCAAAGGTAGACATAAAATACTAGCGGATTAAATTTATTGGTGGCAACAGCACCTGAACCTTTTATTAAAAAACATTGAAAATCAATGGTCCAAATAATAAATATTAAGGGTTGTTGACGGATTTGATGATAAAATCAAAGGTTTTGAGATTTTTTGAATCATCCCATCCCATCTTTTACCGGTGAGATGTGGGATGGGACGTCTTTGAAAGGTTTTATATCTCAATTAGATTAATCGAAGATTTATCAAAATATTCAACCATTGAAGGATGACAGGTAAAAATTATAATTTGTCTATTTTTTCCAAAATCTTGAAAAATTTCGGCGATTTTTTTTGCACGAGTTGGATCAAAATTCACTAACACTTCATCCACGATTACTGGTAATGGCTCAGCTTTGGTTTCATATTCTTCAATAAAACCTAATCTTAAACTTATAAGTAATTGCTCTTTAGTACCTCTACTAAGCTGATCTATATTTTTGGAGGCCTCCCGCGAGTCATAAATGGTAATCTCGCTTTTATCCAAAGACACATTAATCCTTTTATATTTACCTGACGTAATCTTGTTAAAATATTTACTGGAATTTTTAATGATTACTGGTTGTTTTTCCTTCTCATATTTTCCCCTTTCCTCTGTCAACAATTTCAGTGCAATTTTCCCAGTTATCCACTCTTTGTAAGCATCTGTCAGTTTTTGCCTTTCAATTTCGAGTTCGGTCATTTTTTCAGCAAGTTCCGATTCCCCTTCAATTTGCCTGATCTGATTTTTCTTTTCTCCCAACTCTTTGTTTTTAGAACTTAATTCTTCATCCTTTGAGGATATTTTTGTTGCCAGATTCATAACCTCTTCCCTAACACTGGCTTGCTCATGTGTTTTAAGAAACTTGATCACATCATCAGCACTGTTTATACCGAAAATCGTTTCAATTGTATTAATTGCATTTCTCCTTTTTTCAATCAACTCCCTTGCTTTATCATTAACTTCATATTTCACCCTGAAATCATCCCTGTCTGCCGCATTTACCGACTTTAATAATTCCGTAATTGACTGATTGTTTTTAGTCAGCTGTTCCAGGCTTTTTTTAAGGTCCTTTTTCCTGTGTGATAAAGCCCCTTCAAGTTCATCCTTTAAATTTGATTGCTCTTGTGAATAATCAAATTCTTCTACAATCTGACTTACCAGAGGTTCAATATCGTTTTCAGGTTCATTGTTTTTTAGAAGATTACTGATAGATATTGCTTCATCTTTAAAACTATTTATGAAAGGATCCTTAGTCTCCTTTTGTTTCCTGTTCAGATCATCCCTCTCGCTGATATCTTTTTTAAGCAGTACAATTGCTTTTAGAATTTCAGTTACGGAGTCGATTGATAAAGTCCTTTTTAGGTTTAATTCCTTTTCCAGGTAATTTCCATAATTATCCTGTATCTCTTTTCCCTTATTATCAACCTCAAGCAATTGTTTCGCGATTTCTTCAACATGACTTTCTTTAATGAGATGCTTGCGGCCGAAGAAAATCAATAATGCCACTGCAATACATATTATGCCGATAATATACAAGGAGTAGTAAAATGCAGGAATTGAAAGCAGAAGCAAAACCAATGAAATCAATATAAAGAGATTATTGGTATTAATCCGGCCTCCACTTACGAGCAATGCCTTTTTCTCGCTTTCGAGTTCAATTTTCTTCTGTTTTATACTCTCGAGCTTTTCTTTAAAATCTTTTACCCTGTCCTGATGAGGTAAAAGATTTGAAAAATCGACAATATTTTGTTCAGTCCAGTCAGAATTTATGGCTATAAGTTGATCATTGATCGTTATATTCAGATTGTTTATTTTCTGGGCAGTATCAGATTTGTCAGTTACAGCCTGTTTATATTTTTCAAGGTTATTTTTAAGGTAATTGACTTTTGCCTTTTCTTTTAAGATTTCATTGTTGAATGAAACTAATTTCAGATCTTCCTCAATCTCCTCAATTCCCTTATCCTCGGCACTGCCCTTCTGCAATTCATCGATCCTATCCTGCAGATTTTTCTGCTCTTTCTCCAGCTCATTTAGTTCTCCAGGACCGCCTTTAGGATAATCCTGAGGCTCAGGTAGCTTTGCTAGTTCTTCGTCAATTCTAACCACTGACACAAAACTTTCATAACTCTTTAAGTAGTTCTCGTTTTCTTCTTTTTCAATTCTAGCCTTTTTAAGGTCTTTTTCAATTTCAGATATCTCCTTTACAAGACCCTGAATCTCTGTTGTTAATTCCTGATATTTTGGCAAATTTTCTTGTATCGTCTTTAAACTTGACTTTTTTTCCTGAATTACCTTTAAAACGCTTGGGATTGTTTGTTTGCTACCTCTTGGACTATAGATCTCATCAACCCCACCCTGAATGTCATTCAATACTTCACCAATGGAAATATTGAGGCCAGCACCAATACTGAATATTTTATCTGCTACTCCCGAGACTGACAGTGAATCCATATCTATTAGTTCGGCAAGAGAGAAAGCAAAGACATTTTCGTAAATATCCTGAGTAGCGTTTCCTAGCAATTGAAGCCACAAAGTCTCATTGTATGAAATATTACCGTCATAAGATAAAGCTATCTGATTGTCTCCTTTCCTTTCAAATATCGCTACTTTATTTGTGGATAATATTGCCTTTATCCTGCCTCCATGATTGCCTCCGAAGAGAGGTGACATTCTTTGCTCTTTGAATCTCGGATAGCCAAATAAAGTGAACCGCAGGAATTTTAACAATGTGGATTTCCCCACTTCATTATCTCCTAGCAGAATATTGATACCATTCTTCAGGTTCTTGCTACTAAAGTCGTTGAATAATCCAAATCCATCGATATGAATTTCACTGATGATCATTCTTGCTTTATTAATTTATCCAGCAAAATCATCTTTGCTTTTTCAAATAAATTTTTATTAATATCGTCCGTAAATTCAGAGATCTCTTTTCTAGCCTGAACATTGACAAAATCTTCTTCAACCGTTTTAATCAACTCTGCAAGCTTCTTATTATCTTCAAGATACGTATCAAAACTTTTTAATATCTCAGAAGAAAAACCAACTCCACTTTTAATTTTTTCAATGTCGATATCAGGCTGAGTATTGACATATATTTTATCAATCCATGTAAAATATTGTTTATCAGATTGTTCATCATTATAATGCTGGACAAGTTCTTCAATCTGAACCTGATCATTTAAGGATGAATGCAAACCGGTTCGTCCGTTTAAGGTAATTCTCAATAAATAATTAGCGTTTTCATCATAATTGCTAGCGTGTTCAAGTGCTTCATTGATCTTGCCTTGCAGAAGCTCTATCTGATCAATCCCAGTCATTTCGATTGTAAGGTCTTCGAAGCGGATAAGCTGTGTGGGTATGAACTCGGCTATCGGATCATTGCCCTTACTAATCTCTACAAGGTAACAGCCCTTTTCCCCTGATTCTCCAAAATCCCTGCCCTGAGGATTGCCCGGATATATTATTGCCGGATTTGAAGGATGGATAACCTGCTTTTTATGAATATGTCCCAAAGCCCAGTAATCAAATCTCTTTTTAACCACATCGCTAGTTTTAAATGGAGCATAGTTCTCATGAGGTCCCGGAATGCCTACCGTGCCATGCAGTACTGCTATAGATATGGGTGAAGGATTTGGAGCCAGTTTATAGTCAGCTGCAAGATTCTCTTTGACAACTTTCTCATGGAAACTTATTCCATGTATATCGGCGATTGCATCCTCTCCTTTTTTGAAAGTCATGAATTGCCCTTTGGAAGAGTCGAAGCGATATACATTTTCCGGTAACTTGATTGTATCCAGCCATGATTTCAAAGGATCATGATTTCCACACGTAAAATATGTTGCTATTCCTTTATCTGATAATCTTTTAAGTTCAGTAACAAATTTCAATTGTGCAGCCAAACTTTTATTTTCACTGTCAAAAATATCACCTGAAATAATCAGGAAATCTACTTTTTTGCTTATACACAGATCAATAATATTTTTGAAACTTTTAAAGGTTGCATCCTTTAATTTTTTAGACAGATCGGCATTCCAGCTACTGAGGCCTTTAAATGGAGTGTCAAGGTGCAAATCTGCGGTATGTATGAACTTGATTTTCAACATTCCCTATTTTGTTAAGCTGTAATGACTCGACCCAAGTTATATAAAATCTGGGGAATCAGGAAAATTATTTGGACGAGTTGGGATAGCACCTGAACCTTTAATTGCAAATCATTGAAAATCAATGATCCAGTTATTTAGTATTGAAGGTTGTTGATGAATTTGTCGATGAAAATATATATTTTTGAGGTTTTTTGAATTATCCCATCCCAATTTATCTAGTAAAACCTGGGGTGGGATAATTTTATATTTAAAAGATCCTTTGGTAGAGAAATATATTCTTTCTATCAATGGTTAGCCAATATTTCTTAAAACCTTCAACCTAGGTTTGTTTATTTGATCAAACCTTTCTTTATAATCTTCTTCACATATACAAAGAATATTTGCGAGTTCTTCTTTTGTATAACCTAATTCTTCAATATGTAGTTTTATTATCTCGTTCAAGATAAAGGGTTTTTCTTCATCTAAAGGGATTGGTTCACTTTTATTCATATCTCTCTGAGAGAAGCTTATCTGAAAATTTCTATATTGGTCTGGATCAATTAAACCTAATGTTTTAGCTCGTTTAACTAGAGCTTTCATCGAGACTTTCCAATACCTCTTCAACTCACCCAATTTTGTAAAATTGAGTGACCTAAGAGAGTTGATTATTTCAGATTTCGGCATTAATAATTCTGAAGCAAATCTATTTGCTTCATTTTCAACATTATCCTCAGTCTTGGGTATATCGAAATGCATTAGAAGATGCCCCAATTCATGTGCCAACGAGAATCTTTGTCTATCATTTGGCATTCTAGAATTAAGAAAAATTATATTAGCTCCTTTCTCACTAATTGTTGAAAGTCCATCTATTTTTTCATGGAATAAATCTGTTTTAACAATCATTATCCCACTATTTTCTAAGGTAATTACAAGATTTTGAATGGGTCCTTTCGGCAAACCAAGAATATGACGGGTCTTTTGAGCTAATGATTCAGGACTCTCACTAGAGGAAGGAATTTGAATCAATTTAAATTCGGGAAGTTCAACTGCTTCTATAAGAGAATCAATATTTCTTCTAAAGATTCTTATTACAGCTTCCATTTGGATAATTATCTTTTGTGGAATTGTGATCTTCTTACGATAATAATAATGACTAACTTGAGATGGAGGAGAAGTTTGGTGAAAAAAAGTAACGGGATAACTCAAATATTTACATAGTAGGTTAAAAATATCCGTAGGTAACCCCTGTTCTCCTTTTTCAGCTTTTGATAATTTTCCTTGGGAAACTCCAATAGCTTTTGCTAATTCTGACTGAGAAATGCCTCTTGATTCTCTGGCTAGAATAAGCATGTCAGGATTGATATTTATAAGCATAGATTTGTTTTATTCTGCTTTTTTCTTTGGCAGTATTTCTTTCTTGAGTTTAATACTTGATGTTGGGTCAATAGTTGGAAAGAGCAATCTTGACTTTCCTGAGTCTAGATAATCTGAGATATCATAAGAATAAATTAAATTATTAGCAGATGAATAATATTGAAACTCTAACCCGGTAATAGAACTCCAGAATTCATCAATTTTATAAACGACAAATAAAATATGCATATCAAGTTCTTGATTTTTAATTAAATCATCTTGATTTGTTTTAATATTTGAAATCGGCGATTTCTTAAATAAAAATATATATTTATCATCCAAAATTCCAAAGCTTCTTCTAGTATTTGTAAGGGAATCGTAAAATTTAAACCTATTACAATCACAATTGTGATTAACACAATTCACAACAAGATTATTTAGCATATTTGCCCTTGTAGTACTATCAAATGGAGTAATATCAATTTGAGAGAATTTGCCAAATGCATCCGAAACACTCTGACCGATATCATTAAAAATTCTTGAATTTTTATCATCCTGAAATTCAGATGAAGAGAAATCCCCTTTTTTCTGAAAAAGCTGTAATTGTTCTATTCTCATATTTTATTATTTTAATGCAACAAATATATGATTAATATTCCAAAATGATTCTTATGTCATTCCAAAGTTATTAACAAATTATTGAGAATATCAACTAGAATTGCTACTTTTATCCGGACAGTAAGTTAAGCTAAAATTCTTAATTTAACGGATATGAAAACAAGAAGAAAGTCTGATCGAGATATTTAAAAGATGGTTGTTGATGGATTTGTTGAAAAAATGTATGTTTTGAGGCCATTTTGATATCCCATCCCAAATATTACCGGTGAAATCTGGGATGGGATAATGAATATTATCGACTTTTGTGCTGTAGAACAAATATTATCAAAACAGGTAGCAAATAGGACACGAATAACAGTGGTAAGTGCATAGAATAAGGTCAGGTGACCGGATGTAGTGCAACGTGAGACTTCATTCTTGGCACTTCATGCCAAATGAAGTCCTCTTTATTAGCAGATGTAATTTTGTTTTTCCTTTCCTATTGGGCAGGCATTAACACATAATCCACAGATACGTTCGTTAACATTAAGTATCTGTTTTGCAAGTTCTCCACATTTTTCTCTGCATTTGTAGGCATTAAAAAAAATGTCCCGGTGAATCTTAGTATTCCACAATAGTCCAGTTGCTGCTTGCGCTGGACATATTTAAACACAAATACTACAATTACCACATTTACTTTTTTCAATAGGCTTAGCCACACATCCCGGGTCCTTATCAAGGAGGATTGTTACTAATCTTAATCTAGGACCAAAATCTTTAGAGATTAATAAATCAGTTTTTCCAATCCATCCGAGACCTGCTCTGGTGGCTGCCATTTTATGAGAAATGTCGTAAGTTAAAGATATTAAGTACTTTTCATGCTTTTTTAGCCCTACGGATATAGTTGGTACAATGGGTTTTGAGTTAAGTTTTGCAAGTCTTAAATCTTTTTGTATTTTTTTGGTCAGGTCAGCAAGATCTTTATTAACACAATTGTAATGATGATAATACTCTAATGTTGGACCGTTTTTAAGATTATCAATAATTTGGTCATCAAGCCTCTTGCCAATAGAAATTCCAAATTGGTATCTGGAAAACTTTTTATTTAACAATCCACGAAGATCAGCAAACCCAAAAATGAAGTCTTCTCTGGGTTGTAGGTAACTCTCAATTATACTTTCTATCATGTAGTCGGCTAATTATTATAGCTGCTAACGGCAGTCTGTCTAATAACCATTTTTACCGGTAAAAATTAATCCAATAAAGCCGGTTGAAGAGGCAATGAAAATATTTTAACCTTGGTTATCAACGTATTAAAAAATTCCTTAATATGTCTTTTCCCGGTCTATATTATGACGGACAGGTTATTAGACAGTCTGACGGCCCGGCAATAAAGGGAGGTTGTGTTACCTGGCGCAGCCATCCGGCCACCGATCCTGGTACTTTAGCCGGGAAATTGTCACGGTGGCGAGACGGGTACGGCGCAGTTTTTGCTGTCATGGTACAAACTTGATTGAGTTTTACGAGCATCGCGATACAATGTTGTTAGGTGGACGAGTATTTATCCCGGTAGGTGAAGTTTGAAATGAGCACTGGCGCAGTGTCGCGGTACAAGTTTGATCGAAGGCAGAAAATTGTCAAGGTGCAGAATTTTAATTGCGGACAGCTGTGCGTGTCCGGGTACATAGTTTAGCAATATTTATCTGGATTGCAGTAAATTGCAAAAACTGTGACGAACAACTTACCTTTATTGTCCGTATTAGCCGTAGGGATTTATTATTTTCGGGTCGTAAGAAAATGCAGATCGTATTTATCTCTAAGGAGTCCTTCTTTAATTAATCTTATTCTTGCAACTTCTTTTGAGACAAAGAAATGGTCTTGAAGTTCTTTAAGCAATCTGTTTGTAAGATCTATATTACAATACTGATGATCAACGAATAAATAACCTTTATGAATGCGCTCTCTAACAAAATAGGCTGCAACATGATGAATCAGTTTCTCTTGTGGAATTAAAAGTCTACTGGCAAAGATGTTTGCCTGAATCTCTAGTCTATTATTATAAAAAGAAATAATATCATCATGAATAATATCTATCGTCGTTTCATTATCAAGATTTTCATCCAAGTATTTTTTAAGGTTGTCATGATGTAGTATTAGATGTCCGATTTCATGTGCTAGTGTAAATCTAAACCTGTACTTGTTCTTTTGCAACTCTTTGCATACGAATATCTCTAAAGGATTAAAAGTAATTTTACCAAGAATTTTATTGACGCCGATGATTCCCAAATCAAGATCAAAATGGAATATTACATTATAGGTATCAGTGAGATATTTACAAATCTTATCTATATCTAGCTGATCTTTATTATAGTATGTATCAAGGTTATTTAAATTTATTATATCATCTATTTCTTTTTCCGTCCTGTACGGTAAATTGATATACTTTGGTTTATTTACATATCTATCAATTATTCTATATTCAATCAGGCAATCTGGTAGGTTTTTAAAGCTTTTCCCATTTAGAAATGACACAAAACTTAAGCTTGTTAAATTTGAGGTGAATTCCTTAAAAACTGATTCAAGAACTGAGGTTTTTTCTTCTCCTTTTCTATAATTAATCCAATCTATCTCATTTCTTTCATTTATTCGGATCAATCCAATTTTCTTTGATTTGGCAATACTGATTGAACTTTTTTGGAAATATGAATTAGTTACTATAACTCCTTTAGTATTATGTTCTCCAAGTTGGTTTAGTTTTGAATCTAATTCTTCAACATCATCAACAGGTACTCCTTTTTCGCTGTAATTTTTGCACTCAATTATTGTAAGAATAGAATATTTGTCTGCTTTATCTAACCTGATTAATTCATAAACTTAAAATTAAGCAAAAAGATTTACTTTTTCGCTTGTGTTTATTCTGATGGAGTTCATGATTTAGTTTTATGGATGAGATTTTTCAATTTTTGTCTGGATTCTGCCC
>Ga0315533_1003088_pt1 | contig 11182 bp, 10 predicted proteins | sample SalMarSW160130MG_FD_203081 | JGI IMG/M metagenome (GOLD analysis project Ga0315533, IMG submission 203081) | Salt marsh sediment microbial communities from the Plum Island Ecosystem LTER, Massachusetts, United States - Salt Marsh Sediment SW1601-30 ...
GCCTTGAATGACGGGCTGTGCTTCCTTCTGTTCTGTGTCATGTCCTGCTCCTCCTATTCTGTATTTTATTCTAGGAGCAGAACCCGCTCTTAACAACCTGTCCGAATTTGGGGGACCACCTCAAACAGCGTTGGCTTCATTAATTCCTTTTTTACTAGCTGCTCTTACTGTGTCCATGGAATCAGTAAGGATTTTATACCGTTTCTTCAATAGCGGATTGGCCTTCCAGCCACTTACCATTATTTCCAAATTTTGCCAATCTTCAGCCTCAAAATATTCAATAAACAATCTATTGATCGCTTTGTCATGCCTGCCTTTCTTCTTGTCTAGTTCCATCACCTCAAATATAAATGTTATTGGAAAACTAGGCGTAATAAACCACTTGTATTTCTTTAGTACTTTAACCGCTCTTTGCTCAGCGATGTTATATCGTCGTTGAAATTCCGCCCAGTAGCCTGAAAACTTGTCGAAAATTCCTTTGTTTTGTTCAGCCCATTGTTGCCAGATATCAATTTGAGGGCGTAAAGATTCCATGATAATTTTCGCCGCTGATTGGTATTGTTCAATCACCGGTCTCATAGATTCAATAATGCGAAGTTGAGTATCGCCAATTTGATTGGCTATGCTAGTGAGTTGCTGCAAAGATTCTCGAATATAAGATGTGCCCGCAATAGTTTGCTGAATCACAGGAGCGTAGTTTTTATTGAAGGCGCTCAATGCTTCTTGCGCTGATCTAATAATCGGTTGAATAGTCTTTGCCAATTCCTCGGCATGTTTTTCGCGGCCAATTGCAATAGCTCTCTTAAAGTCTTTGAAGAAGTCACCAGTTTCCTGGAAATATTGGAAGGTATAACCTTCGTTTTTGACGAAAGCCCTTGCTAATTCTTCTAGGTCTTTATCTGAAAGTTTTTGAAAATCAGTAAAATCAATTTCTGGCTTAACAAGTTGATGATATAAAATCTGGGCAACAAAATCCTTGTCAAATGATTCTTCCTGTAATAGTCTGGCGAATTCTCTGGAATCATTTAACGAGATGTACCTTAGTTCCACGACACCTAACGACTCAAGTTGTGTCCGTGTATTGTTTTTGCTCAGTGCCAACGCAGCACTGCTACCTTTTAGTTGCCTGGGCTGCTCCTCTTGAGATGATTCAGGGGCTGTATCCATGAATCAATCTCCTAGACACCTTTCGTGGCAGATTAATCAAGACCTCCGGTGAATCCGTCATTTATCGATGCCATTTTCGGTCTTTGTCCAAGTGTACACGTTTTCTTTGCACTCGTTATAATTTTCATCTAGAGCTGGTTGGAGCAGGATGATAGTAGCAATTCGCCTTACCATATCTCTGACTTCTCTAGCTTCATCCGAGGAAAGTGGTCGGCCAAGCAACTCAGCCTCCCGGTATGCAAGCCACTTCTTGATAACATGGTAACCACCGATGGCATATTCCCGCACCCTCGCAGGAACGTTTTTCCAGTATGCGACTTCATTGAGATAAATATCAAAGGTATGTTCACCTAGCAGTTGGAACGCTTTTTCTGACGGAATTCCCTGCTTCTCAGCACCACTGACGATAGCTTGTTTTTCTTCCGCCGTATAGTCACGCTCTACAGCTTTTCCTTTACCCGGCATAACCACGCCATTCTGTCCAGCATGCCCCCACCCCACAGTGACGGCGAGCTCTTTTGGCTGTAGTTGTCCTCCTCCATCTCTGGTGATAATTGCGATGCTTTGCATCTCGGGACGTAGTGTTGACGCCGTTACCCCCGGCACCGGCTTTTCTGTGTCCAATAGAGCAGCGATATTCTCTCCCAACTCCGCTGAAGCTTCTAGGAGTGGTTTCGTATTGGGCAGCGGAACGCGTGGCCAGTCTTTACGGATGCCATCAGCGTTTTCGCTTAGATAAGCAGGTGAATAGCCGACGGCAAGAGCATGCATCCAGATGAGACCGGCAGCGTGGGCATCCGAGTCCGAATTATCTATGCCGAGGGAGTTCAGGTAACGGCGTGCTGGCGGAGATAGGTTCGCGGTGGCTTCAGTTTCTTCCCCTTCCGGCTGGATAAGGTGAGCCTGCTCTTTTGGCTTATTGTTTTTTACAGATTGAGCGCGAAGACGAATTGGAATGACAGAGACGTTACGAGCGAGGCTCTGACAATCCACGAAGCATCGTGAAATATAGAGAGGGCTCCCTTTAGCTTCTTTCTCAGTCTTTAACCTAGTAACAAGAAATGTGTTGCCACTCCAATACTGTAAGTGAAGGTCAGGCCGTGTCTCATTCCAGAGTGGTCGAGTTGATGTGTAGTAACACCACCGAGTGTCGAAAGGTCGCACAGCGTAACGTTGGATGCAAGACTGATCATAATCTTCTTTATTCAGAATTTTTACGCGGGCTTTTGCTGCATCAAATCGAGCGGCGTTATCAGTTAAACCCATACGTAGGGCTTTCAAAGTTTGCCAATCCAGATTCTTATCGTAGTAAGCTTTCATTCGAGCTTCGAGAATAGATTTATCGATATTAATCAAAGCCCCTCGACGGCTCTCCATGAAGGCGGGGAATGGTCGTTGTTTGGCCAAGTCTTCAACGGACGGCCAAGTCTCGTACTGTGAAGTTGCCATCTCTGCCCGTAAGGAGTAGCGGTTCTCTTTGGCAGGGGAGGCCACTCGGTAATGAGCGTTAAGGTCAGCATCCTTGAGGGTTTCCAAAAGGTCTGACCGTTTTGTCATGCCCCAAAATTGTTGGTACCTTACCATCGGTTTCTCGTCTCTTTTTATCTTCCGTACAAGGAGCGATACGGCAGTTCCCACCCGGATGCCAGCTTTGTTATATTCTGTTGAGAATACGCTCGGGTCTGGCTTGCCATCCGGAGTGCGCTTACCGGTTTCGCGGCTATCGCCATTCATGTTATCAAGCCACAACCGGTCAAACTCGCCGAGAAAACGTTCGCGCATGACAACAAAAGATGGGTCGGAAAGATAAGAGAAATTGGAAATCAGGCACACCACACCCTGCCCTGTCTGCTCGGCAATGCGCCGCTCCGCCATGCGGAAAAAACGCACGTAGAGATCATCAAGATTAAACTTCTTGATTCCCCATTTCTTGATGAGCCCTTCCTTATAAGGGGCTACGGAGTCCTTTTCCTCTTTGGTTGGGGCAGTCCCGGCAAAGGCGTTATAAGGCGGATTACCCAGGATAACCAGAATAGGCGCCTGTTGCTTCACTTTACAGGCGTCCGCCTGTTCTTCAAGTAGTTGTGGGAAGCCGGTAAGCATTGCCTGAAACGCCTTTTCTTTTTCCGGATCCATCGGTTCCCAGCCGGTTAAAGCATTGGTCAGATAAACCCCGGCGCGCTCATGGGTCATATCTGCAAGCGGCGCCCCCAGATTCTGGAGCAGAACCCCCAACTGCATGTGAGATACAACGAATGGCGCTGGCAATATCTCGAAGCCAAACACTCTTTTCAGAGCCGCTTGTTTCAGGTCACTGGCTAACAATGCGTCTGTACCTTTTGCCTTCAAGGTCTGGTAAATATGCCTGAGTACCTCTGCCAGGTAGGAGCCAGTGCCACAGCAGGGGTCTAGAACAAACACATTGGGGTCGGCTAGCCCATCAGCGATGTTAAGCTCTTCCCTTAGCGCGGTGTCAACCCGGGAGACCATGTACTGGACAATCTCCGGCGGCGTGTACCAGACGCCAAGCTGTTTCCTCAACTCCGGGTCGAACGCTTCAAGGAATGGCTCGTAGAAATACTGGACAGCCTTACCCTCCTCAAAGGCACTGAAGAAAGAGGCGCGGTCAACCCGATTAAGTGTAGATGATGCCCAGTCAAGAGTATCTTCAAGTTCAAGTGGGCCGACGTGCGCCGGTGTGACAATCTGCCCGAACAATGCTTGCATGACAGGCACTTTAAGTTCCCAGAGAGCATCATGCCAGGTAAAGATGTCCGGTGCTGTATAGCTGCGTTTCTTGCTCCACAGCACCCATGCGGAGAAGATGCCATAAAAGATGGTCTGTACCAGCGTGGAGCGGAAAAAATGCTCGCCTTTATCCCCTTCAAACTTCAGGCCGAGGGCGGCTTCCAAAGCGGAACGGACACTCTTCATGGCCGGAATGTCTTTACCCTCGATGCGGGCGCTGGCGGTGCGAGCATAGGAGGCGAGGAACCAGGCTAAATCCCTGGGAGAGGATACCGGTGCAGCCTGGAGCATAGCACGCCGCAGATACTCAGCGAAAGTCTCTCCGTATTCCTGGGCAAATTTCTTGGGATGAGCCGCCTTCATCCAAAAATCGGCTTCGGACGCAGCAAGACGGTACGACTCGAGCTTGAGAGGATTACCAACTTGATCTCTGCCGATTAGTACAAAATCTCGGTAGTTTGTCACCAGGACAAGTTGGTACTTCTTCCAGTACTTGGAAACCTGCTCGCCCTCTGCCGTAACCCAGGTATCATCGCTGGTCGGTTTTATCTCGATAGCACCGCGCGCCGGCACCTGCCCCAGCAGGGGTGCTTGCTCATTACCATGTTCCCATTGTTCCTTGGTGAAAAGGCCGCCATCCGGGTGACCGGCGCCACGGTTCATCAACTGGATGATGCATTTGACTTGAGGTTTCAGGTTCTTACCAATGCCATTCAGGAGATTTGCCAGGCTTCCGTAGTAAGACTCCTCCTTCACACCACCACCAGTTTGCTGGATATCACGAAGGTCTTTAAAATATGCTTCCACAAGCTGTATGTTCTCTTTCATACAGCCCCCTTGCCCTTTTCGCGGTCTTGGCGGTCAAGCTCATTTTTAATCGCTATAGCCACCCAGTCCTGAAGTGTCATATCAGTTTCAGCAGCACGGATTCGGAGCTTCTTGTGCACATCCTCCGTCAACCTGACATGAACCATTCGTGTCTTTGGCCGTTTAAGATTATCTTCTCTCATAGTTCTCCTAATGAGCCAAGTACTGTTCAAAATATAACTCGGTTATTTACAGAAGTCAAGAGGAGTAACAATTTCTTCAGAATACTCTAAATCAGCGAAAAACCGAGGACAACAAATCGTCAAGAAGTAACATAAGCTAGACCTTATTTCCTGTAACCTCGACTTTTGTATTCGGATATCCATGAGCAAGCTTTTGCATGTATAACGCTTAACGCGTCATCACTTTTCACGCTCCATTCCTGACTTCATCTACTCCCCACGGTTACCTACATTGCCCTTTCAAGGGACAACATCCTAAGGACTTGACTACCCCTTTTTCTAAGCATACAATCTCCATTGACATAAGCCAGATGGGGAGACTATATGCCAGACCTATCCAAGGTAGAGAAGTATTTGAAAGAGTTGGCCGAACTAACGGAAGATCCGGTCCACAAACGTTTGATTGCCGCTTACAAGGGAGATAGTCCAAAAGCATCAATGGAAGCAGAACTCAGTCAGATTCTGGATGAGGTAATGAAACGTGAAGATTGAGGGTATGACCGTACAAGGTTTTCGTGGCTTCAATGAGCAAAGGTCAATCGATTTTCATCCTAACCTCACCCTAATTTATGGTCCGAATAGCTATGGGAAAACTAGTATTACCGAAGCTGTTGAATGGCTCCTCTATGGGAAAACCTCTAAGGTTGACAAAGCCGACTCCAAGGACGAGTACAGAGGGTCATATCGTAATTGCCACTTGGACAGCAGCGCTACCACATTTGTTAAAGTGTATTTCAATAAGGACGGCAGGCGGACTTTGTTCGAGGCAGAGTTGACCGGTGAGGATGGCCCGATCAAATCTGTCGATGGGCATCCCGTTGACAGCTGGCCGATTGACCTCGACTTGAGCATAGCATCCAGACCGTTCATCATGCAGCATGCGCTGAAGTATCTACTTCTTGTCGGTCCAGATGGGCGATTTAAGGGCTTTGCTCAGCTTCTCGGCTTTGATGAACTCGGAAACGTTCAGAGCGACTTCGTTTCACTCTGCACTAAACCCGAGTCATCTATTATTCCTAATGTAGCAGACTTTCTTACACAAATTGCCTCTATAGAGGGTCGCTTGGCAACCCGCCCAAGACTAAAACATCTTTACACTATCTACAAGAAGGGGAAAGATTCCTTTCCAGCCCTTTGTACCTGCGTTTGGAAGGAATGTAAGGATCGTGTGCCAGATGATGTAGCAGATGAGTCAGTATTGCCGAACTTGCTTAGAATCCGCGAGGAAGCTGTCAAGGAAGTCTTTTCAGGTAGGATAACACTAACTCCTTACACTTCTGAGGATAAGTCTTTTGACGCGGCAGATTTAGAGTATTTCGTAAAATTCGCTTCTGAAGACTTCATCAAGGAATACTGCGAACTCATCGGCCTTACAGTCAGTGAGACCATCTTGAAACAGGCAGAGTTATATCGCATTGGCATGGAATTTCTTAAGCAGAAACCCACCGAGTGTCCTTTCTGTGGGCAAAGACTTACTTCCACTGCCGCCGAACATATTAGCAAGACACACGAACAGCTTAAAACCCAAAGCGATCATTATAGTAAACTTCTGGATCAGAAGCAAGTTGTCATTGAAAAGCTTTCTAACCTACAACATAGGCTAGACAAATGCCAACAACGTCATATTTCAAGGCTAGTCACTTTCTTGTCAATTAGGGAATCCCTAGGCGAGCTTGCCAAGATATTGCTCCCGAAATATGAGTCCCACATTAAATCTATCCGAGCCGCCATTACTCAGTTGCAAAAACTCAAGGAAGAATCTGAGCGCAGCTACACCAAGGTACATAGAGCTCTTGAGTCTGCACAGGTTTCAGTGCAGCAGTCAAAAGAGGAAGTCAAAATAATGGAAGACCTTGGCCAGAGCCTTGTTTCGTACTCGGCTCAAATCACATCCGAAATATCTCTAATATCTGCTTGGGTTTCACCCATGTCAGATGCCAATGAGATATTAAAACACGAATTAGATGCAGTTGCCGGGACAGAAGACATCAGCATACTAATTGACTTGGTGGAAAAGCAGAAAGAAATCAAGAAATCCTTCGATATTGAAGCCATGCTCGAAGGATTGAAAGAACTCCGTAAAACTGTTGACCAATACGTTGGGGTTAAAATGTTGGACGCGGTGACGAAAGAGATGACTACAGACGTAATGAATTGGTATGACCAGATTCGCACGACTGGTGACCCGGACGTTCATTTCTCTGGCTTTGACATGGATAGGACGAAGAAAGGCGACATCAAATCACGTCGCGTACAGGTCAAAGCTTCTTCATATGGCAAAGATCTTGTTAGTGCAGTGTCTTCATTGAGTGAGTCCAAATTGAATGCTTTAGGTATCTGCCTAAGTATTGCTACGAATCTAAAATCAGGATGTCCCTTTGGCTTTCTCTTCATTGATGACCCGATACAATCGTTGGATGAGGAGCACGAAGCTCAATTCGTGGGTATACTAAGGAAATTAGTTGACAATGGAAAACAGATCATTCTCCTATCTCATAACAAAAGCTGGTTGGATCAAGTGCGTGTGGGGTGTCGCTCACTTAATGGTCTCTACTATGAAATAACCTCTTACACCAAGGCCGGTCCTAATATATACCAGAAAGCTTGGTGCTCGTGGAGGCAACGTTTAGACGAGGTTGATGCGATCCTCAAAGATACTGCCGCAGATATTGTGAGGTTACAGCACGCCGCAGGGGAAATAAGATTAGTCGCCTGTGAATTGACCGCCGATCTTTACTCCGCAAAGAGGGGTGTACACAAGAATTCCGCGAGCCTTAATGCCAGTCTTGTTAGGAAAGCATTGCTTGAGTGCAGTGTTTCCACCGACCTGGTAGACCGCATCAGCCAGACATTCGAAACTACAGATAAGGCTCATCATGTTACGGACTCTTCTATCTTACGTGAAAAAATTCGACGCTACCATAGCTGGATGCATGAACTAGCCAAGCTTTTGTAGAGTACCCACCACTTGGACAATAGACTTCAACCGCATGTCCCCCCTAAACAAACATCCTGTTCTCTGCTGTGCTACAATCTTGAAAAATAGATTGACGCACATAATAGCTTTTACTAGTTAGGATACAAAAAGCTAGAAATTTCAGCTTACACATTCCATCTAATCGTTTCGCACCTTCTGACAAGTATTGTGTTTTATAAGCAGTCACCAGTACCTGCGCTGCATAGGCTAAGCTAAAAAAGAACGGAAACGCAATACAGCACGAGCATTTTAAATTCTCACTGGCGTTTTTCTTCGATAAACTCCCTCCAAGGAATACCCATGATTAAATAATCATTAGAAAGCGTGACTATACCCTCAAGAATGAGGCGACGCCAACAGCGCTGCCATGCACTGGAAACCTTATCATCCAGCGGAGCACTATAGAGCGTACCAACTTCTTCCAGTTGTGTAATCTCTGCCAGCACATTTGATAGCTCCTCGTGCTGTATTCCCAGGGCCTCTGCTGATAATAAGCCCAATTGTTTAGCTTCCAGCGCTCGCTGTACTCGCTGTACTACCTTTTGCATTAGGTCCCCAGCTACTTGCATGCTTATTTCACGTGGAGAAAGCCATCTTTCTTCAGTTGCCGAATAGTCGACATACAAGCAAAGTTGCCTGAGACTCTCAAGGTCGCCCGCTGAGGGGAGCCAATCTTCCCTAATCACTTCAATAATTGAGCTGAAGCTAGGTTCGGCGAGCTCAGGAATGCCAAAAATATTCGCATATGTTACCTTGACTTCATGGCCTCGGAATCTTTTCCACCAAAGCTGCCATCCAGCTTGCTCTTTGGGGAGGTCTATTGCCATCAATTGCAAAACATACACCTTGCCAAGCTCTTGGTCTGCACATAGCAAGGCAAAAGAAGCCGTAGATGGACGATTGGCCTTTAGAAGAGCACGAGCGTCTTCGATGAGCCTTTCAGTGTTTTCAAGACATTCCTCAATGCCTTTGGCGATTTGCTCGGTCGTAAGTTTTCCCCTATATGTTCGCATACCTACGCCCCTTGGCCGTCATGCCCAGTGAGGACGGAGACTTCCATGACAGCCTCATTTTACTCTAGCGGCTGTCCGGCAGCAAGGGATGGAGTCGAAACCGTGAGTTCTGGAACAAACAGCCATCCTGTTACCCACTGAACATTACATCGGATTGTTGACTCCCCGATATCTAACAGTCATAGTCAAATTCTGGCCACATACGGTTATTGATCTCTCTTATGAGGCTATCCTTGATTCCGCTTTCTAGCTCTGGATGCAGTGTCAGTACGATGTTCCGGATATAATCCTCTCCCCACATGCGGATGTAGTAGCTAGATTCTCCACCGCATCTGGGGCATTTCATGTGCACGACTGTGGCATCCGGGAAGTCATATTGCGCAATCTTCTTGGCTTTGACTCTTTCCATGTCCACCGCAAAACACCACCTGCACTCATCCATTCCCTCCTCGGGGTGGGCCTCTGTAAGCTGGCTTATCTGTGCTGCATCCATGATCCCCTCCGTATAATTCAGTAATTGTCGATGAATGTTAAAGTAGTCATAAGACAATGATATCATTAATCGATTGCGGTTGCGTAGCAGACACCTGTTTCACTAACTAAATAAGAGTCTATTTCTAGTAATATCCGGACCTTTTCAGTCGGTCCCTGCCCTTTTCAGTTATACGCCACAAACCCCTCTTGACGTTGACTGCCTCACCCCGCTTACCGAGATTGGAGATGTTGAAACGGAAGCGCCCGCTCCACCAGCCTCTACCTGATGGAGTTTCTCGATTAAGTTCTTTCTGTGTCTGAAGAACTGGGAAACGAGCCATAGCACGTTCCACAATATAGCCGGTGTCTCCCTCTCCACCGCATATAAACAGCTCAAGAAGAATTGCTAGCTCAGCATCATCTTGCGGTACCAGTGAATTTACGCTTTCCTCCATTTTTCAGTCCTCCTCGATACGATCAAGGAACTTCTAAATCCAGTTTGGGCAACCTCTAAATACTGATACTTATAGTCTGTAGACTTATAGTATACACAACTATATTATCCAGTCAATAGAAGACACGGCCCAATATATGGAGACGATAGAAAAGCGGTTCGGGGATAGAATCAGGGAGTTACGTTTAGCGAAGAGCTATTCTCAGGAGAAACTGGCTTTTAAGGCAGGAGTTCATCGCACCTATCTGGGTGGTATCGAACGGGGTGAGAGAAACCCCTCATTAAGAAATATTGCATCGATAGCTAAGGCTTTGGATGTTGACCTGGCAGAACTGTTCTCTTTTGGTAAGAATAAGGCATACTAACTAGGCCTGTGCTTCCCCTTCTTTTCCTTCGCCGCATCAGACATACCGCGATATAATAGGCGGAGCAGGGTCCAAGATATGGATGGAGGGAGGAAAGATGGGGAAACAAGGATGGCTCAGTGGTGAGGCAAGGAGGGTACTCTAGCTCCCTATATTGATGCTACATCCGGATAGTTTAGTTAGTGAGCCTGTTTGAACTTCCAGATCTGGTGATATTTCCTTATAGTATCGGCTCGAATTTTCCGACTGTATGTACCCGCATAGCGGCGTAGCAGGAACCTGACTTCAATAAGCGAACATCCTTCATCAAATAGAGCGAAGGCATGGCATTTTAAAGTGCCGGGATTTAAGCGATACTTTCGAGCTGTTTCAATTTGTATTTTGTCTTTCTTATTCATGAGTATGCGATACATAGGACCCGAATTAGGATTAGAAATAGGACAGAAAAGAAGATAAATATTCAGATTGCCCGTAAGAAAGATGCAGGGACAAGCATAAACATTTTTGACATGACCTTGGGATATTAGTCATTGTTCCACTAACCGGTTGATAAGCTTTCTGATACTTCGACCATATTATTTTAATAATTTGACCTCCGATAAGTTTGAAGGCTATACTGCTATATGGTCAGGGCGAAGGCAAGCTTAAAAGTTCTGCCTATTGTACGGTACCGCCCACCAAGACAGCTGAAAGAGAGAAGCGATATGACCGGGAAAAAGTCAGAACTAGAGGAAGCACGGGAGGTGGGGAAGGTGGCGGCCAGGAAAGAAGTAGGGGAGTGGATTGAAGCCAATATGCTACATGGCCTTTACCGCACCGTTTATTCCGATATCTTTCCACCAGTGATAAAACGCCTTAAAGAAGGCAAGCAGCTGTAATTAAGGCGCCTCTTTACCTGTAGTATCGCAGACTTAGCCTGATATTTTGGCGCAAAT
>Ga0315533_1003097_pt1 | contig 11164 bp, 11 predicted proteins | sample SalMarSW160130MG_FD_203081 | JGI IMG/M metagenome (GOLD analysis project Ga0315533, IMG submission 203081) | Salt marsh sediment microbial communities from the Plum Island Ecosystem LTER, Massachusetts, United States - Salt Marsh Sediment SW1601-30 ...
CAATTACCACTCGGCGAGGGACAACGAGCTATTCTTGATAGCGGGTTCATGCAATACTTTGGAGATCAGCTTAAAAAACGCAAGTGCCGTTGAAAAACTGCCTGCAAGAACAGGCAACAGAATCAAAATCTCATAATAGAAAAGTAACCACAGGTAAAACAGAAAGCAGAAAACGGAAGACAGAAGAGGGAGGACGGACGACGGAAGTCAACTGGGTGGCAGCCTCAAGCGTAGCTTGGGGATGGCCTCTGACTATTTTTCCCATCGGGCCGGCTCTTGCTGATAGAAACGTTTCAATTCTTCGTACAACTCTGAATGGAGTCTTTGCAATTGCTTCGGCTTCTCGAAAAAATACTCGGTTGCAACGGCAAAAAACTCAGCGGGATTCACGGCACCATACTTATCCAAGAAAGTGGTACCATCGCGGCTGACCTGGCGCTGAAGCTTCTGGTATTCTTTTTGCAGGATACGGGCCCAGGCTATGAAGGTCGATGTGCTTTTAAGGACAGGCGTACTGTCACCTTTGGCAAAAGTGCTGTCGATCTGGTGCGCGAACTCGTGGAAGACAACATTATGACCATCATGAATGTCAGCGGTGCTGCGGCGGACATCGTCCCATGACAGGACGACTGAGCCGTGATGCCAGGACTCACCCAGGCGAATATCCGGGCCTTCCGCTACAATTCCACCGGCCAGATGTCGAGTGCTATGTGCTACATAAGACCTTGGATATACAAGTATGGAAGATAAGCCGGGATAATAGTCGGTTTTACGGTGGAGCAGCAAGATACAGGCTTGAGCGGCTATGGTGACCTTTATCTCATCGGTAATCTTTAAGCCGCCGCAGCCCTCGAAACGCTTCTCCCCAATAAAGATAAGGATGTGACGCTGCAGCTCTTTTTGGTTTTCCGCCGACAGCAGCCTGTAAAGCGGCACATTCCTTTTAATAATCTCCAGCCACTGGTCAGGAAACTGCCGACCGGCAAGTCGATTTCGTCGCCTTTTTTTGAATCCGAACATATCTCACAAGACTATCTGTAATTCAATCGTATTATATTTATACCAAATTTAGGCGACAATTTTAATACGGACGGTTGAGAACAGAAGACAGATAACGGAAGATGGAAAACTGTTTTAAACGACTTTTCTATTATTTGGTGCTGGGCTCGTATCCCAGTTTACCCCAGACAGCCTTTTGAACCTTGTGTAAATCTGTATTGCCCGGCTGGATAACGGAACTGCCTGTCCATTCGGTCTTTGGAGTTCGTGGGTCAGCCCATTTCCAGTATTCACTATGCCCATCTGCGAAGCCGAAGGTCGTACCGTTGCTGTGCAGCTTCGGAGGGGGGTCCCACCATCCTTCCTCTGAATACAAAACACCCCAGGTGCCTTTAGACACCGGGTCTTCACCAAGAAAAACCATCCTTTCAGATGTTCTGCGAATCGTATTTATATTTCTAATTTTCAGACTTGGAGTGTAGTCATCCCATTTGCAATAACCATTCATTGAATCAACTATGGTGTACGTTAGTCTCCTTTCCTTCGCACTATTTGGGCACTTGTAAAGTTTTTCAGTTTTACAATAAGGCCACAATTGCCCTTTTCGAATAGCTATTTCCCATTCCTCAATAGTAATATCATCGTCATCAGCGGGCCAGTGCACCCACCAGGTATACACCGGAGGACTACCCGTGTAACTTACATCACTATTTACTATTTTGCCGCCATTGTCATCCGCGTATAAAACCCATGCAAGTCCGAGCTGCCTTAGATTGCCGAGGCACACCGTGCGTTTGCCCTGCTCCCTGGCCCGATTTAGTGTCGGCATCAATATCGCCATCAATAGTGCGATTATCGCTATGACTACCAGCAGCTCTATTAACGTAAACCCCGTTAGATGTTTTAATCTATCTAATGGGGTAAATGCTCTTTGTTTATCCATAGCAATGCCTGTCATTTCTGCGAATATTTGGCTTCTATATTAAAATATGCACAAAACAGGATTTGTGTTCGTTTATTTCTGCCCATTTCGCATCGTTTGAACCATGTATGTGCCAAAAGGAATTATACCACAAATCTGTCATTTTTGCAAGGTTGTCAAGTTTTTTTAGCCTCGCAATCTTTCGACCATGCTCAAGCCTGTCCTCCGTAAGGAGTCCTTAGGACTGAGCGTAGCCGAAGGGACAGGCTTCTATCATCTGTTATCTGTCCTCCGCCTTCTGTCTTCTGTCTTGAAATTGGCTTTGACCCGTCCTGAGCGGAGTCGAAGGATTGGGTTTGTTTTCACCAAATGTCCAATATGATTTTTTTCTCATAATCCTTTGTTATATTTGACTTTATATTCACTTGACTTTTCAAATAATTGGCTTTGTTTTGCAAAATAACAGGCCGATCACGCCACAGGCGGACAAGTTTGTAGAGGTTTACCCGCCTCTGGCGGGATTCTCTACACTTGTACGCCGTAGGCGTAATTGTAGAGCATGTTGGGCGTGGCTTTTGCCCTGGCCGCCTGAACAGCCGGGTTTAATTGCATCTTGTGAGATGATGGCCATTGAGAAGATTTCCTGATTTAGCCCGTGAGATAGGCTGTAAATAATAGAAATGACTTTATCTTATGGAGTGAATCCTCCGTCTTTCCGTCCCGCCTCCGGCGGGCAAGCTTCTGTATCCAATATCGAGTATCGAGCATCCAGAATCGAGTATCAATATTCACTTTTTAATTTGATGAGTATTATACCAAAAACGGCTTAATTTTCAAGTGAAATTTCAGTAACAGCGAGTGCAAACTTCTGCCTTCTGTCTTTAGCAATGGGTGATGGGTGGCAGCCACTGAGCGAACACAATGAGCGAAGTGGATGGCAAAAAATGTTTCAGGCAAACTAAGCGTTTCGCTATAATCTGTTCATGCAAGAAGAGAGGTTTATAAAAAAGAAGTGCAAGAGATACAACATTTCAGGACATGCCCATGAGCTAACATTTAGTTGCTACAGGAACCAGAAATTTCTTTTATCTGATAAAATATGTCAATGGCTGATTGAGTCTATTGAAAGGGCAAGGGAAAAACATAATTTTTCTTTATGGGCTTTTGTTTTTATGCCGGACCACGTTCACCTTCTGATAAAGCCGATAGACGAAGATTATAATATTTCAAACATACTAAAGGACATAAAAACAGACACTGCACGCAAGGCTGTAAAATATCTAAAGGAGAATAATCCTTCCGGACTTTCCAAATTAAGCACTTCTCAAAACTACAGAAAGTACAGGTTCTGGCAGAAAAGCGGCGGCTACGACAGAAACATCATCAAAGAAAATACTCTGTTGGATTCTGTTAAATACATCCACAATAATCCTGTGAGGAGAGCCCTTGTGGATGAGCCGGGCAAATGGTCTTTCTCAAGTTACAATTGCTGGTTCAATGGTATTGACAAGCCACTCAGAATTGATAAGGACACATGGCCATTGTTTTAAGTAAAATACCATCCACTTCACCCCGAAGGCATGGGGTTCAGTGGCTGCCACCCGTCGTTTTTTGTGCACTGTCCCCAGCCATTAACGGCTCCGCTGTCCCTATTTTCCTTTTGTCCCAGTAATGCTTGAGGTCCGCGTATGCCTTGCAGTGCAGCCGGAGATTGCTCCTGTATGTGAGATTGCCCACCAGGGTAATCAGCGGCTTGCGGTATTGCCACAAGTTGCTCCAGACCCTGCGGGCAATGCGCGACATGGAATAGAAGTCCCGGTCGCAGGATGTCATTTCTTCGATGATGCCGTCAAGAGACAAATGCTTATATTGAGCTACAGGGAAGGTTAGCGTGTAATATTTCCAGTCTTCCGGGAACGTATCAAGGGCGATGCGGCCCTGCGATGTCATCTGGTCCCACAGGCGCGTGCCGGGCAGGGGAGTCAAAAACAGCACGTTAAGATTGTCCACGCCGTATTGACTTGCTACTTCGGCGATACGTTTGCCGATGCCCGGTTCGTCTATGTCCAAACCGATGATGAAGGAGCCAACTACCAGAATTTTGTGCCGTTGTATGCGCCGTACGGAGGCGCGGAAGTCCCGGCCTTTCAGAAGGTTGAATTTCTTGCCAACCTCCAGAAGACCTTCCGGCGAGGGCGACTCAAAGCCGATGAAGACACCTCTGCACCCGGCCTTCGCGGCCAGCGCCAGAAGCTCTTCGTCATCGGCGAAGTTAATGGTGGCCTGGGCAATCCATTCCTTTCGCAGTTTCGCCTGTGCCATAGCGCGGAACATGTCCTTTGCGCGGGCGATGTGTTCGGGGCGCGTGCCGATGAGGTTGTCGTCCACCACCAGAACAAGTTTCTCACGAATCGACTGGAATTCCCGTACGACATCGGCAATGGGTCGCTGCCGGTACTTGGCCCCGTTGAACCTTGTCACGCTGCAGAAGCTGCAGTTCAAGGGACAGCCGCGTGTGGTCTGAATAGCTCCTAAGGCATATCTACCATTTAGCAAATCATGGCGGGCGAGCGGCACATCGTTTATCTTGGCAAGCCCTCCGTCATACCGGCGTTTCAGGCTGCCATGCCGGGCGTCCTCCAGGAGCTGCGCCCAGACGCCTTCGGCTTCCCCCGTGACGACCGAATCCGCGCGCTCGAGACCCTCGTCCATGCGCATGGTCGCGTGAATGCCGCCCATGACGACGGGTACGCCCAGAGACCGGAAGTAACCGGCCACTTCGTATGCGCGGTTCGCCTGCGAAGTGAAAGCGGTAATGCCCACTAGGTCCGGCCGAGGCATGGCTTGATAGTCAGGTGCTCCGAGGTTCTCGTCCACTATTGAGATTTCCCACTCTGGCGGGGTCAGGCCGGCCAGAACCATAAGGCCCAGCGGTTTCCACACGCGGTAGCGGTTCCAGCGGCTCTCCTTGACGTTGACGATGCTGACAAGCGGGTTTGAGGGATTGATTAGATATAGTCGCATTCCGTGCATTCACTCCTTGCTATAGATTTGCTTTTGTCATACTTAGTTTATTTTGGACATTACCGTTTTCTGTGCACTGTCCCTAGCTATTCTATTGTTTATATGGTTTCAGCATTACATCAAGTTCACTGGCGGCATTCCACATAGTCTGACTCAAATGAATTGTTAGGAACTTTCAGCCTTACGATTTACTTCTTCGTTCTGATGCTTGATATATACGCTCAAGAATATGCCAACAACAAAGAGAATATACAGAAGCCCAAGTAACACTTCGACTATTGTTAATATCCTGGCATATCCTGCTACAGGCGCCATGTCACCATACCCAACAGTGGCGATTGTTATCACGCTGAAGTAGATAGAGTCCAGGATTGATAATTGCTGTGTGAATGAACTTGGATTAATTACACTCATTGCATAGTAGGATGCCGCGAAGGCAAGGACAAGGATAAGGCCAGACTCTAGAATACCGCGAATATTGACTTTGTGTCGAGGTGTTCGCAGAATCTCCAAAATTCCATCCTTTTGCTCTAGCATTGATACCAGTTCCCAAATAGCGCTAGTCCCTACAATCGCTGCAAGTAAAAAGGAGGTGTAAAACGCATTTTGTTTTGTGTAATAATAGCTAAGGCAAAGAAATGCAAGTCGCCATAGCTCATAGAGGTTAACAGGCGAAAGCCACCAGACTCTTGAGCCCCAGCGCGTGGCAATTGAAAGTCTAAGCATCACGATAGGAAACATGAAGACACATGATATTCCTTTAACCAACCACCACACTTGATGAAGCACGATAGGCTTTAACTTTCTCAACTCTGCGACAGGTAAATCCGACACCGTTCGTGCTCGGTTTTCACGCTTCTCACTTTCACCATACTGTGGCACTTCGCCTGATTTAGCAGCTGACCAGATGCGCCTAGCAATCCTCAAAAAGCTAGGGGCGGCTAGGACAAGGGTACCAAGAATAGGAGTTACATAAAGAATGATAATGATCATAGCTATTTTTGACAGTTACTATCGAAATATTGATTATACATTTTCTGCACAACGAAAAGCTCGCGGGCGCCGCAGACGCGGCGTTAATGTTCAGCCGGTTTAATTTTTATTTCTCGCCTGCCCTGCGTAGCCTAAGGCGAAGCATGGGTCGCTCGTATTGCGTAACTTTTGAACCGGCACAATTCTTCTATTGAGTCCTAAAAACCCTGCCACGAGTGGCAGGGCTAAACATTTAGATTCACCAAAGATGTGACTCGCTTGTCGGAGATATTTTGTCCTGGATTGTCGGAAAAGCAAGAAAAATATCGCGGCAAGGTCGCGCAAGGCTGCCGATACTATGCTAATGACTCCAATTTTTTTAGCTGTTGATAAATTCTCTTCCCTTCATCAGTGAAGCAGATATTCTTTTTTGACCGATAGTACAATAGCCCCATCTGCACAAGTTGATCGAGAACATGATTGGGGACCGATTCGAAAACAGAGTCTGTTCTTCCAAGCTGAAATATGACTTTCCTCTGTTCGTCTGTGAGCTCAACCATAATCCTGTTCCTTCCAGCAGCTAAGCTCAGCGGTCCTTATCTTGTATTGCGTCGTGCGTATCGCGTATTGCGTCACAACACTCTGTCTTCGGTCCCGCCAGAGGCGGGTAAACTTCTGTCCTTCCTTCTTCGCTAAAGCCTGCCCGCCTTACACTCTGGGCAGGCGGGCTACGAAGGACAAGCCGTCATCCGTCCCTTCAACCCCGCTCAGGGCAGGCTTCTGCCTCCTGGCTATTTACGCTCGCCCATTAGTTGAGCAATTTTAAGCTCCGTGGCCTCGGCCCAAATCTTGTATCCGGCCTTGTTGGGATGCAGGTAGTCAGGCATAATGTCCTTGGACAATAACTCGTCGTCCGTCAGAAAGCTGCTATTGATATCAAGGTGATAAATCATCCTGCCGTCAGCAATCCTTGAAGCCAATATACTGGCTCTGGCGTTCTTCTGGCGCTGAGCCGAGGATTCTGGATTGCGTGGGAATATCGCCAGCATAAGTATCTTCGTCCTGGGAAGTTTGATACGCAGCCGGTGACAGATTGCGATGATTCCGTCGGCGATTTCTTCGGCTGTGTTGTCATCCCCATTTGAATTGTTCGTTCCAATCATGAGCACCGCAAGCTTCGGTGAGATGCCTTCAAAGTTAGAATGATCCAGCCGCCACAACACATGCTCCGTCCGGTCTCCGCCAAAACCCATATTGACCGCATTGCGCGGTGCATAATAGGCATCCCAGATTTCCCTGCCCGTATTTTCCCAGCCATGGATGATTGAATCACCGATAAAGAGCAGGTCGACGTTTCCCTTTTTCAGCCGCTCATTAACAGCCTCATGCCGTGGGCCCCACCATTCGACAGCCCAATCGACGGTCTGCTTCACGGGCGTGACGGCGGAGTGTTCCTTGCCTTCGACCGATTTAAAAGCAAGCTGCTGCTGGCTGGCACAGCCGGTGAGCATGGTAACTGTCAGTAGCAAAACGACGATGGTTGTCTTTCGTATCATCAGTTATCTCCTTTTTCTGTAAGTCACCCTAACGTTGCAGTTAGCCAGAGTCACGACGGTTAAACTACAGATTTTTGCTTCGCTCGTTGCCAGAACACAAGTATGAGAACGCCCAACACCACACAGCTCAAAGAATCACCCAGGAACCATAAAGAGGGCATTGCCGCTACCAATCCTACTATCGCACAGACTATGCCTAAGAGAACTGAAGCTATGCCGGAGAATAGTACCAGCACGCCGTATTTCGTAGGGTCAAGGGCCAGAATTACGAAAAATACGCCCACCCCAACATACGTGGCTGACATCAGGCGAGCCGCATACACGAATACCGGCGAATCCGGAAGCGATTCAACCCCAAAGATTTTGGCAATGGATTGCAATGCTGAAATAGGTAGGAACATTCCAAATACCGACAGCAAGCATAAAATACCAGCTATCCATAAGCAGATCTTTAATGCACGCATACACATCTCCTTTCTACTATGATGGAAACTGTGTTAAATGACCTCTATAAGCTCTATGCTATCGTGTTCTTGTTTTTTCGCACGACTTAATATTGGAAATTCCGGATAAAAAAAGATTTTTTAAGCTCAGTCAACGAGTAGGAGTCCGTAAAAATTGGGGCATTGACGGGTTGTTCGCACGACTTCTATGGGAAGGCCCTACTTTTTAACGGTGGTGAAAACATCGATTCCGCAGGCTTCCATTGATGGGCGGGCACGTTCGGGATGCCGACACTGCTGCTCTTCTACATCACACTCTCTGCAGAAAGGGCAGGGGCCGGCACCAAGGCCGAAAGCCTTCCAGGCACCACGCAGAAAGATGTCCCGCTCTAATTCGGCAATCATTGCTTTGATGTTTGCCTTACGGTCGAAGTGTATCAATATAGCTCTGCGGTAGGAGTCAAGAACCTCGCGCATTTCGTCCGGGGTCGGTGTAAAGGGGGGACAAACTAAACATTGGCCGAAACCGCTGCATCCAAACCGGCACTTCAATCGCACCCAGGCAGCAGTTTCCACCTCTGTGGGGGAAATTATCCGCGCGTCTAAGACACCCGCTTTCTTTTTTGCGGTCTCAGACAGCTCTTTGTCAGACAGGTCTGTTTTCTTGGCCGCAGTTTTTCTTTTGCTGTTCACCTTAGACCCATAATTAGTCTTGAGTGACGTGGATGCGTAAGACCTCGACGATTCTTCTATGTCCTTGCTGTTGCGCCAGTGACAGTGCTGTTTTACCGTTACCGTTTTTGGCGTTCGCATCAGCGCCGCTGGCAACAAGCAGTTTGACTATTTCGCCGCGGCCTTCGTATGCCGCGAGGTGCAGAGGCGTAAAACCATACTTATCTGTTGCGTTAACATCAGCACCTCTGGCTATAAGAAGATTGCCAACATCGGTTAGGCCATGATAGGCTGCGAGGTGTAAAGGCGTAATGCCCAATTTGCTTTTGGCTTTGACGTTGGCACCTTCTGAGATAAGAATATCGACGATTTCTCTCTGGCCTATGCCGGATGCAGAGTGCAGAGGCGTCCATCCGGATCGGCTTTTTGCGTTTACGTTGGCACCATTAGCAATAAGAAGTGTGACCATATTCTTTTGGCTGGCAAGGGCTGCAAAGTGCAAAGGCGTCTCGCCGTGCTCGTCCTGTGTATTAACGTTAACGCCTTCATTGACAAACATTATTATCTTGGCCATGTCTCCTGTGTAAGCCGCCAGATGGATATTAGAGATTTGAGCACCTTTTGACAGGAGCATTTCAACCAATCTCTGATGGCCCCATCGCACAGCCAGGTACAGAGGAGCCTCACCGTTTTTGTTTTCCAGGTTCACATCAGCGCCGTTTGCAATTAGCAGCTCGGCTACCGCCTGATGGCCGTACCTGGCCGCAAGATGCAGGGCAGTTTGTCCATCCTTATCTTGGGTGTTCACATCAGTGCCCCTTAAAATATGGATTTGGATCTGGCTGACGTCGCCGGATGCTGCGGCTTCCTGAATCGATGTAGATGACTGTTCCCCACCGGCAGCCATTGTTTGGTGGATTGAGGTGGATGGTTTCGTCTCGCATCCCAGAACTATTAGCATTAACGCGTAGAATAGGCAGAGTAGTTTTTGTGGTTTCATTTGTTCTTGCCTCCTATAATTACATCTTAATCTTGGCTCAGCATTTCCGATTTCCAATTAGCAGTCGGTAATCGTAAATCGCAAAATTCTTTTGTGTATTCATTATAGGCTAACAAATAAGTTAGCAAAGGTCAATGTTATCTTAATTAAAATCACGATTCTTGACTGTCCACCCTCCGCAGTGCTACGGAGGACGGGTCGTCAGACAAGTTCGGGTGCCTGTCGATCCCGATGAATCGGGAAAGGTCAAACGGAAGGTGGATTTTTTAAGTCCTGATAAATTGGGAGTTACAGCTTCGCCTGGGCCGGATAGTTGTTATAATTGTACCGAATAGTTATGCTCCTTTCCAAGAGTGGTTAAAAACAGATGAAAGTTCAGTGCGAGCTATGTCCGAAGATGTGTATCATTCAACCCGGCCAGAGCGGCGAGTGCCGGGTTAGAATCAATATCGACGGCGTCTTGCGCACGGTCGTCTACGGGTATCCTTGTTCGCTTTATCCTTATGACCCGGTCGAAAAGAAACCTCTTTTTCATTTCCTGCCGGGCACCAGAATTTTTTCAGTGGCCACCGTCGGATGCAATCTTCATTGCAAAAATTGTCAGAACTGGGAGATATCACAAGCCAATCCTGAAGAAAGCCAGGCGTATGTTTGTTCGCCTGAGAAACTTGTTGAGCTGGCAAAAGAGCATAAATGTCCCTGCCTGGCATATACGTATAGCGATCCTATTATCTATTATGAATATACATACGACACGGCAAAGCTGGCAAAAAATGCCGGTATACGCAACGTTCTTGTAACAGCAGGATATATAAATGAGCAGCCCTGGAAGCAATTGCTCAAATATATCGATGCCGCCAACATAGACTTGAAATTTATTTCTGATGATCTATATCGGCGTATTTGTTCGGGAACGCTAAAGCCGGTGCAGAATGCTTTGGTCGTAGCAAAGGCAAGCGGCATACATGTTGAAGTTACGAACCTGATAATTCCGACACTTAATGATAAGGCCGAGCAGATACGCGAGCTTTGCCGGTGGGTTAAAGCAAATATGGGTGATGATACGCCCCTGCATTTTTCGGCGTTTTCCCCTAAGTACCAAATGCGGCACCTGCCGCCGACTTCACCACAAACCTTGGACATGGCTCGCAAAATCGCTATCAGTGAAGGATTAGACTTCGTTTATATAGGTAATGTCACCAGTAAAGAAGGCCAGAACACATATTGTCCGAGCTGCAAAGAATTACTTATTGAGCGCAGCGGCTATACTATCCTGCAAAATCGACTGAAAAATGGCTGTTGCTCAGAGTGTGGTAAAGAGATATACGGGGTTTGGAGATGACGCGCAGAAAATTTATTCAGAGACTAATAAGCATTGTTTTGGGTGTCATTGCGAGCGTTAGCGAAGCAATCTCAAAGTCTTCCGTTCCAAAAGGTCACAACAGATTGCCACGTCGCTTTGCTCCTCGCAATGACTCCAAAGAAACACTTAAGGAACCACAATTCAGTTGTATGCGTAAATTCGTGCGAGCTAATCGACTTGAAAAATATCCTGGCTCCATAAAGTCCTTGCGGG
>Ga0315533_1003098_pt1 | contig 11164 bp, 13 predicted proteins | sample SalMarSW160130MG_FD_203081 | JGI IMG/M metagenome (GOLD analysis project Ga0315533, IMG submission 203081) | Salt marsh sediment microbial communities from the Plum Island Ecosystem LTER, Massachusetts, United States - Salt Marsh Sediment SW1601-30 ...
CAGTATGAACTTCACCATGTTAAAACTTATGCTCTATACCGCGGTAGTGGGGATGGGAGGTATATACTTCTTCAAGGATGTGAAGATATTCAAACTCTTTTTTAAATCGACACACCTGGTTGCCAATATCATTGGGGGTCTTATATTCGGCGTTGGATTTGCACTGTTGGGTTACTGCCCAGGCACGGGAGTTGGGGCTATCGGTGAAGGTCGCACCGATGCCTTCTGGGGCGGTGTTCTCGGAATGTTGGTTGGTGCAGGGCTTTATGCCGAGGTGTATCACTACCTTAAAGGAAATCTCCTTACGTGGGGCTCCTGCGGGAAGATTACCATTCCCTCTATTATTGGTATGGGCTTCCCCTATCACTGGATCATAATTGCCCTATTCTGTGTGGGTATAATCCTTTTTCTCGTGGCTCTTGAAAAAAGGGGAATATAGTATCATTATATGAGGTTTTAGAATAAAATCAGTCAGAACATTTACCATAAAACTATAAATAAGGAGGGAGAATTATGCCTGAGTTCGGATCACCATTTTCAGGTCTCGCCAATGATAGAAAACTCACCCACGCGGAATTGGTTCGGGCAATACGATTTCTAGTTGCCGCAGAGTATGAAGCGGTCCAGCTTTACATGCAATTAGCCGAGTCAATCGATAATGAGTTGGCCATAGAGGTGCTGAAGGACATAGCAGATGAAGAACGAGTCCACGCTGGTGAGTTTCTGAGGCTTCTAAGGCACCTGGAACCGAATGAAGAGAAATTTTATGCCGAAGGGGCTGAAGAGGTAGAGGAGTTTATCAATAAAATCAAAAAGGATTAGCTGTAAAGAATTATTATATGCAAAGAAAGGCTGTAAGGAACCAAGCATCTTAAGTGTTCTCAACCGCTCATGGAGAACTAATCGAACCATATCACCAATGCCGTTTGCACCAATCAGGATACAGGCTTCAGGTTCAAGACCGATACACCTGGGGATAGTAGTACCGCAAAAAAGATACACCTTTGTCTTGACAAATGAGGCTTGACAATCTTGTCTCACACATGGAATAATGGAATGTCGTAGATCCCTTCTTGAGCGGGGATGTAAATCCGTCTTCTGCCGAATGGATCAGATCCGAATTTCTCATTTCTCTTATGCTTTGTTAGATTAATTTTCCCAATAACCCATTCCTTCAATTCCGCTCCGAGGTGTAGGATCGTGCATCTACGAGCAGGAGGGCCAAAACCCATTATTCCGATGTTCCATCATTCCAATAACCCAATTGGGGCGAAGCCCCTAAGTTCTGAAAGGAGGCTGTCTATGGAAGAAGAGTTAAAGGTAGGTTGTGCAAGGCCAACAGGAGGTCCTGTTGGTGAAACAGTTGAATTAGAGGAAGGTAAACCTGAAAGTTTAGTAAAGGAGGTCACTGCTATGATAAAGGTTGGAAAAAAAGCGCCAGATTTCACGGCGCCAGGGTACCACAAGGGTAAGTTTATCTCGGTGAAATTATCTGATTATATGGGTAAGTGGGTTGTGTTATGCTTTTATCCTGGCGATTTCACCTTTGTGTGAGCAACTGAGATTTCGGCAGTTGCCGAAAAATTTCCAGAATTCCAGAAGCTCGGTGTTGAGATACTTTCCATGAGCGTTGATAGTGTTTTTGTCCACAAGATGTGGGATGAAAATGAACTCTCTAAGATGGTAAAAGGCGGTATTCCTTTCCGAATGCTCTCCGATGCAGGGGGGAAGGTCGGAACCGTATATGGTATCTATGATGAGGATGCAGGGGTTGAAACCAGAGGAAGATTTATAATCGATCCCGATGGCGTAGTTCAGGGATACGAGGTGCTCACCCCTCCGGTAGGAAGAAATGTGAGTGAATCCCTGCGGCAGATCCAGGCATTCCAACTTGTGCGAAACAGCAAGGGTACAGAGGCAACACCATCCGGGTGGAAACCAGGCAAAATGACCCTAAAACCAGGCCCGGATCTGGTGGGAAAAGTCTGGGAGGTATGGAAAACAGAGATGGCTTTTGATTAATCAAAACAGATCATTTTATATATGAATTGCTCGGTATTCCTCAAAAAAAGCGCCCTTAACGCGATCTGGTAAGTGATAGATGCAATGAGCTGTGAGACCTTTGCAAAACATGATAATATTTGCCATCCTTGTAACGAGGATGGGCTTTTCTGAAGTGACTGGTGGAAGGGCGCTGTCTTTTCGTGAGAGCCTCGGAACTGAAGAAAAGCCCATACTCGTTAAAAAATATGAGTTATGCAAAGGTCTCGTTTTCTAAGGTCATGAGAGGGAAGGCATACACAATGGCAGTGGAGAATAATGTGTGCCATTGATTACAAGCAATTCAAAAAGGAGGTATAGATATGGATTTAAGTAAATTCAGTGAAAACACGCTCCTTGTGGCAGCAATAAAAAGTGAGATAGATAGCAAAGAGATTTATCAACATACAGCGAATAGGGTAAATAATGCACTGCTAAAAGATAAACTCACCTTCCTCGCCTCTGAAGAAGTAAAACATCGATACATTATTGAGGGAATCTATAAAGAAAGATTTCCTAACGAAGAATTACAAATCCCCGAAAAATCGCCTGTGCCTATGCCAGAATTAATAATTACTGATGAGATGATGCCTATTAGTGAAGTGTTTTTAATGGCCATGAACGCAGAAAAAGCATCATATGATTTTTATAATGAACTGGCGAAGGTGTATGAGAGCAATCCCACACTCAAGAAGACTATAGAGTATGTAGCAACAATGGAAATGGGTCATTATAAACTTATCGAAATAGAAAAAGATAATATGAAAAAATTTGAAGATTTTGATATCTATTTGCCAATGATTCATGTAGGGGCGTAACAATTTATATATGTGAAATTTTTATAACCTTTCGAAATTAAAGATAATTTTTTAAGCCTCTATTTTTTCCCTCACAATGGGGTTTTCTTTACAAATATGCTCACATTACTAAACACATTAGGAAAAACACTTGAGAGATTTCAACCATTCGATAAAAGGGTTGTTAATATATTTACATGTGGCCCATCAGTCTACCAACAATCTCATATTGGAAACTTCAGGACATTTTTGTTTGAAGACATAGTGGTTCGATACTTGGAATATTTAGGCTACACTGTGAAAAGAGGAATGAATTTTACAGATATCGAAGATAAAGCTCTTAAGGAAGCAAAAAAAAGGCAGAAAAGTGTAGCCCACCTTACAGAGGAAAATATCAGGAAGTTTATAGAGGAAATAGATTTCTTAAGGATGAAGATGCCGGATTACCTTCCTAAGGCCTCTGATGCCATTGATCAAGCCGTAGAGATTATAAGCCGCCTCCTCGATCTCAAGGTTGCATACTGGAATCGAGGAAATGTTTACTTCGAACCGCTAAAATTCCCTGGATTTGGAGAGATTTATGGGCTGGACATGACCAGATGGCCATCCAAAAAGAGACGTTTTCATCGGGATACCTATCCAGGAATGCGCTGGAATCTTGGGGATTTCATCCTCTGGCATGGATATAAAAAAGCCGATACAATTTACTGGGACACATCTATTGGAAAGGGGAGACCTTCTTGGAATATTCAGGATCCAAGTATGATCTTCAAACACTTTAATGAATACTCATGGCCTTTCGGCCACAACGAAGGATGAAAGTAGTTGAGTGGTCAAATGGGTAAGTGGTTGAGTAGTAAAGACGTTAACTTTAGGCACTTTAGGCACTTAAGCTCACTTTAGGCACTTTCATATGAAACCCTTTCCATTTACTGTGGCGGGTTTGATAATCTTTTTCGACACCACGACTACACACGAGCAATCCTTGAATCAGTATGGACATATCCTATGGCGAGATACTGGCTCCATTGCCAGCACCTTTATGTAAATGGCCAGAAGATGTCAAAGAGCAAAGGGAATATGTATTATATCGACACACTTTTGGAGCAAGGATACGAGATTCAAGAGATTAGGTTCTTTCTTATCTATTGTCACTATCGTCAAAAGCTTAATTATTCAGATGAAAACATGCGTTCAGTGGTCGAAAAGTTGAGAAAATTCAGGGGTATTGTGCGCGCCATAGGGAAAAAAATAGTTCAAAGGACGAACCCTGATACAAGAGTCGCCCAAAGTCTCAAGCAGGGCTTTGAAGAGAAAATGGACAACGACCTGAACGTAAGGGTAGCCTTCAACGAGTTGCATGAATTAGTATCCTCATTTAATCTTACGAGACTAGGGATCAGTGAAGCCGCAGGAATCATACATGCTCTACGAGAAATTGATGGTGTTCTGAAGATTATCTTTTAGTAAATGCTCCTAATCACTCTTTGACATCTTGGTGTAAAACCGAAAAAATATGGCATTACTGTATCATCCAATAATTGTTTTAGTATGATCAAAAATAATACATATAAGTCTAAAATTAGACTGTAAGATAACTTATTGGAATAAATATATAATATAACATTTATTTCCTTTGCTTATGTCTGAATTTAGACATTCTTATAGCCCTTTTAAGTGATGAGCTGCTGAGAAGTCAGTCAGAGCATTTTTAAAGCCACGTAAGGTAATTCCTTAAGTGGCTTTTTTTATTAGGTTTTATGGAATAAATCCTCCTCGTCTACCATCAAAACTTATACTGTTTGGCATTAAAATTGCCTCAATACATTTTGATAAGGGATGTATGATTATCGAGAGCAGTAATTTTAGTCTTCCATTCCCTATTGCTCCCATTACACCAAAGCCAAATATTTTTTCGCTTATGTGAGATAAAAGCAGGATAGAAAATTGAAGAGCCAATAAAAATATTGAGATATCGCCGATATTTCCACTTTTATCAGGCATCTGATTAACGCGTAAGATAAAAAAATAACAGGCCTTTAGAGGAGTAAGATATGGATCAAAAAGCCAACCCAATACACGAATCAGGAGAAAGAAATATTTTATGCCCCTTTTATAATGATTGCTTAGATTATGCTGTTAACAGTTCCTGGCAGGCATGGAACTGCTCGCAATGCCCACATAAATTGATAAAGCAATCAATTGCCGAATACGTGCTTAATAACACAGATTTATTTTATGATTTGCCGCTCAATGTGAGTGGAAGAATCTGGACTGATGAATTTGACTAAAAATAGCTTTTATTCCCATTCCTGAAAAAACACATCGCAGTTTCCACCACCATTCATCACAATCTCCTGTAATTCTATTCATCTATATAGCATGGGGACGGCCGTGTGTTTACATTTCTCTATTAGTCTCTGGAACAGCTTGAGTTTTACCCAGCATTGAATTAAAATGAATATACTATAGCGTCATGTTGCAGTCACCGCTGTGCTCTGCACGTCTGAACCTGAGGTTTTAATCCTTTAAGACCTCGGCACTTTCTCCATTGTTTGTGAGGTCATATGGATGATACAGCCAAAACACTCATTACATTAGGCATATTGCTCCTCCTCGGTCTTGCAACTGATGCGATTGGCCAACGGACCCGGCTGCCACGCCTAACATTGCTTCTACTATTTGGCTTTGTAGTCGGCCCAGCAGGCTTCGATTTCTTATCTCCAAACGAAGAAAAATGGTTTTCTCTTGTCACAAACATGGCGCTGATCATGATTGGATTCCTTCTGGGAGAAAAATTTACCCTCCCCTTTCTTCGTCAGCATGGCAAATTAGTGCTCTGGATCTCCGTAGCCGAAGTTATTGTAACAGCATTAGTGGTGCTCATTGGGCTTCTCCTGATTGGCTTACCCATGGATATGGCCTTGTTGCTCGCAGGCATCGCCACTGCTACTGATCCAGCTGCGATTACGGATGTTGTTCACGAAACACACGCAGATGGTATGTTTACTCGTGCCATGCTGGGTATCGTCGCAGTTGATGACGCGTGGGGCCTCATTGTATTCAGTTGTATGCTCACTATAGCTCAGACATTCAGCGGACAGGGTAGCACTATAGGGCCCCTGTTTACTGGGGCCTGGGAACTTGGCGGCGCCCTCCTTGTGGGTATTGCATTAGGCATCCCAATGGCCTATGTAACCGGTCGAATTAAACCAGGAGAACCAAGTCTGGTTGAGGCGTTGGGCGTGATCTTTCTCTGTGGAGGAATTGCTATATGGCTGAAGGTTTCATTTCTATTGGCTTCAATGGTTTTAGGATGTGTTGTTGCAAATCTGGCTCGCCACCATATACGCCCATTCCATGCCATTGAAGGCATCGAATGGCCTTTTATGATACTATTTTTTGTGTTAGCTGGGGCCTCGCTTCAGTTCGAAATGCTTTTTCGAATAGGCTTTATTGGATCCGCCTACATCATTTTTCGAATCATTGGGCGCCTGATCGGTGGCTGGACAGGAGGCGCTATAAGTAACGCAAAGCCATTGATGTGCCGATGGATGGGAATAGCGCTGATGCCCCAGGCAGGCGTTGCCTTGGGGATGGCGCTCGTTGTAATTGAGCGTCACCCTGATCTTGGTGAAATAATTCTCCCTGTTGTCATAGCATCAACTATGCTGTTTGAGTTGATCGGCCCAGTATTGACACGGACTGGGCTAATTCATGTGGGCGAGGTTCGTTCTGATAGAAAAATGGGGAAGGACTAGCGCTGTGTATCAGTATGATTGCTTTGAGGAATGATTAAAAGAGCCTTGTTTAAAAAAGAGGCCTACGCTTAACACGAACATAACTAAAGGTAACATTACCCATGAGAACAAAAGGTAACCACAGTAAACAAAATCAGGAAATGGTGATCTTAAAAAATGCAGTTGAAAACACAAATGAGGCATTTGTCACCATAGACCAAAACCATACAGTCTTATTTTTTAACAAGGCAGCAGAAGAGATTTTTGGTTACAGCCGAAAAGAGGTTATTGGGCGTGATCTTAATGCCATCATGTCCCCCAGTTGTAGCAAAAACCACCGTCAGGCAGTAACGCGTTATGTAAAAACAAGGATACCAGGGCGCATCGGACACGAAACAGTAATGGCAGCCAGCCGGAAAAATGGTACACCTTTTCCTGCATCTATTTCATTTTCTGTCACAGAGGTAAACGGAAGACTTTTCTTTACAGGTATTGTAAGGGATATGACTGAAAAACAGGCGCTGCAGGAACAAATCATTCGTTCGGAGAGGCTTTCTGCCCTTGGCCAACTGGCCGCAGAGATAACGCATGAGATCAAGAACCCACTGATGCTTATTGGTGGCTTTGCACAACAGTTAATCCGAGGTATTAACGATGAAAAGCAACTCCAAAAACTGAATGTCATTATTGGTGAGGTTGCGCGTCTGGAGGAATTACTGACAGATCTAAGGGAATTTCATTTGCCAAAAACCATTACCTTTGAAAAGGTTGACCTAAAGGAGCTTTTGCAAGAGATTTATTTCATGTTACAGGATGACTGCGAAAAGAAAAATATCCGAACTGAGTTAAAAATAGACGATAAGGCCTTCCTGGTAACTGGCGAAAAGTACAGTTTGAAACAGGTGTTTTTAAATCTGTTTAAAAACTCTATGGATGCTATGGAACATGGAGGAGTCCTCTCAATCCAGACCAGCTTGATCGGCGACCAGGTGGAAATAACCGTGGCCGATGAAGGATGTGGAATTCCCGAACAAGACAAAGAAAAAATCTTTACCCCATTTTTTACCACGAAAAAACATGGAACAGGCTTAGGACTCTGTATCTCAAAAAGGATTATCGAAGAGCATGTAGACGGTTCCTTATCTATGAAGAGTAAAGAAGGGAAGGGAACATCCTTTAAGATAAGCTTGCCTGTTTACCATGAAATTACCTAAGAGGCAGCAAGGATGGAATAGATATGACCTCATTTAAGGACTCAAAAGATAGTAATACCACAAATACAAATATAGGAGAAAAATTTCAGCAGGAAACCAAATACGACCCTAACAAACCAATGGGTTATGCACTCGACTGGAGCCGTCGCCCCAAATTCCATAAGAACCACGAGTCTCCTCTGGCTTATATTCCCCTGTCTGATCCTGATATGAAATCAGGTGCCAACCTCTGGCAACTCCTTCGAGATAGAAGATCGAAGAGAGAGTATGATGCCGGACGAAACCTTAAAAAAGATCTTCTTTCCGCCCTTCTTTGGGCAACGCAGGGTGTAACTGCGAAATATGGAGAATTTCTTTTCAGAACAGCACCTTCTGCTGGAGGACTCTATCCAGTGGAAACCTATCTGTTTTTAAGGGCAGTTGTAGGGCTTGAACCTGGTATCTATCACTTCAGAGCCCATTTGTTTGACCTTGAGTTCCTGAAAAAAGGCGACTATTCAAAGGAACTTACCGACGCTGCGCTTGGTCAGATGATAGTAATGGGGGCACAGGTAACGTTTATCTGGTCTGCTGTGGTGGAACGGTCAAGATGGAAATATCGTCAGAGGGCTTATCGGTATATCTACCTTGACGCAGGCCACATAGCACAAAATCTCTACCTGGCTGCTGAAGCTCTCGGTCTTGGCGCATGTGCAATAGGGGCACTTTTTGACGATAGGGTAAACGATATTATAGGGGTAGACGGAATTGAAGAAACCGTCATTTATATGGCCACGGTGGGTTGGCCTCAAGGGCATGAATAATAGTGAGAGGGGTGAAAAATGACAGGCATAAGCCACAGGAACATTTAAAAATTAATGGCCCAGTGAGAAAATCATGGGGGTAAACACGATAAGGGCAGGGAAAAATCAAACCAAAAAATGCCTTGTTGTGTGAGGAGAAGGTACGTCATCCATAAGGGTAAGATAGTATGCAGGAAGCAACGATTCTCAACAACTACCACATTATTGCTATGGTGGGTCTGTCACCAGATCCAAACCGACCGAGCCACAGAGTAGCCAAATATCTCATCAACCATGGCTACAAGGTAATTCCAGTCAATCCGGATACTCAAGAGATACTCGGTATAAGAAGTTACTCTGACATGAGCTCAATTCCCGAGCCCATAGAGATAGTAGATATATTCCGAAGATCAGAAGAGGTGATGCCTATTGTGGATGAGGCAATCAAGATCGGGGCTAAGGTCGTGTGGATGCAGGAAGGGGTTATTAATGAGGAAGCGGCATCGAAGGCTCGAGATGCAGGCCTCCTGGTGGTAATGGATCGTTGTATGCTTAAGGAGCATAAGCGACTCAATAAAAAGCACGATTGATTATTCCTTAACAGTACCTGACTTCGACGCTTCGCTTCAGGGTTATTCATGAAAGAAACTACACGTTGAGCATGGAGATGTCTTTTTTTACTATGCCCTCAAGGGTATGGATTTCATAAGGAGCACGTGTATGTCTTTTTTACTCATGCCCTTAAACACGGGGCCTCACAGGATCCCGATAATCGGGATGTAGAGCAACTCGGCCTTATCCGCTTATGCGAATAGTGCTCAGCCTGGCACATCCCGATTATCGGGATCACGACGATGCATTTATTAAAGGGCATGAGTAAAAAAAGACATACACGTGCTCCTTGACTTGCAGGAAAAAAAAGGCATCTCCATGCTCTATCCCATAGGTAGTTTATAAGAAGAGAGCGTTTTGTATAAACAGAGATTATTTTACAAGGCAACCCATCAACCCAAAAAAAGGAGGTATGGCAATGAAGGTAAAAGTAATCTTTTACAGCATGTATGGTCATGTCTATAGAATGGCTGAGGCTATAGGTGAAGGCGCTCAGGATGTTGATGGTTCAGATGTCAAACTGCTGCAAGTTCAGGAGCTAATTCCCGATGAGGCATTAGAGAAGTCAGGGGCTAAAAAAGCTCGCGAATCCTTCGCTCATATTCCTGTAGTCAAGGCTGAGGATTTAGTTGATGCTGATGCCATTATTTTTGGCACACCAACACGTTTTGGTAATATGTGTGCCCAGATGCGCAATTTCCTCGACCAAACCGGAGGGCTATGGGCAGAAGGCGCTCTCATCGGCAAAGTGGGCAGTGTCTTCACATCAACTGCCACGCAACATGGTGGGCAAGAAACAACTATTATCAGCTTTCACACTACCCTCCTCCATCACGGGATGATTATAGTGGGACTCCCTTATTCCGAGGCCCGTCAGATGACATTGGACGAGATAACTGGTGGCAGCCCGTACGGTGCTACAACCATTGCTGCATCGGATGGTAGCCGTATGCCAAGTGAAAACGAATTGGCTATGGCCCGCTTTCAGGGCCGCCATGTGGCAGCCATTGCTAAAAAACTGGCCGCGAAATAAATAAACGGCTTTATAATGATTCATTGTCATAAAGAGAATTTCGGGCCAGCACGACTCTTGGTAGACAACATACAGCTATTACCCACCGGGCGAGTGCTCGATGTAGCTATGGGTAAAGGATGGAACGCTGTGTATCTTGGCAAAAAAGGCTTTGATGTTGAAGGGGTTGACATATCACCCCAAGCTGTGCGCAGTGCCCTTGACCAGGCAAGGAAGGCAGGAGTTACTCTCAAGGCCCGTGTAGCTGATATGGAGATAGACTATCATATTGAGAAAAGCGCTTACGACGTGATTATCTGCTTCAATTACCTGCAACGCTCCCTTATCACACAGATTAAAGATGGGCTCCGCGTAGGAGGCATAGTAGTATATGAAACCTTTACCGTTGACCAAGCCCGGTTTGGTAAACCAAAGAACCCGGATTATCTACTTAAATATAATGAGCTTCTTGAATTATTTCGTGATTTCCGTTGTCTTTACTACCGAGAGGGAATTGTGGAAGAGAGAAAAGCCCTAGCGAGCATTATAGCGAAAAAGGTATACACAACATAAATAGTGTAAAACATTTTTTTCACCTAATAGAAGCGTACATAGAAACCTACAGACAGTATAGTTTTAAAGGCTGTTTAAGGGCTATTAAAATCGAGTTTTCTTGACACCTCATTATAAAGCCTTACCTTTTTAACTTAAAGGAGTTAATCACTATGGAAAAGATCACATTGTCAATCCCCACTATATCGTGCGAGCACTGTGTTATGACCATTAAAAGAGAGTTGGGAGAAATACAAGGAATCAAAGAAGTGGAAGGAGACGCCACGACAAAGAAAATCACCGTGCAATGGGATTTGCCAGCGACGTTGGAAAGAATAAAGTCCACCTTGAAGGAGATTAACTATCCCGCCGCTGATTAGCTTTCATTGAAGGCAATAATGTAAAGGATAATCCA
>Ga0315533_1003101_pt1 | contig 11158 bp, 11 predicted proteins | sample SalMarSW160130MG_FD_203081 | JGI IMG/M metagenome (GOLD analysis project Ga0315533, IMG submission 203081) | Salt marsh sediment microbial communities from the Plum Island Ecosystem LTER, Massachusetts, United States - Salt Marsh Sediment SW1601-30 ...
TCATGTTTAACGCCCATATCCACAAACACCACTCGGGCATTGGCCTGCCGGGCCAAGACATTAATGGCCGCACCTCCACGCAGAAAGTTATAGACCATCTGAGGAGTCACTTCAGCCGGATAGGCACTTATTTTTTCTTCCGCAACACCATGATCACCAGCCATGGTAATAATCACCCTATTCTTGAGTGTAGGCTCTGGATTATTAGTAATACCAACCAGTTGTTTAACTAATTCTTCTAATCTACCTAAACTACCCAAAGGTTTGGTAAGGTTATCCAGTCTTTTTTGTGTCTGATCCATTAATTGATAATTAAGCTGATCAATTTTACCGATTGTATCTTGTATCAACCCCATAAAATCTCCTTTGGTATTTATTGCTGTTATTCTCCCTTTATCTTTAAAGGTATACCCGCCACCATCAGGTATACTTCATCGGCCTTTTCGGCGACTATTTGATTAGCCCAACCGGCCACGTCACGAAACTCCCGCCCCAACGGCGTGTCGGGCACTACCCCGCCGCCGACTTCATTCGATACAATAATTGCCGTAACATCAACCTCGACAACTGCCCTGATAATATCCTTAATCTTATGCTTTAACATTTCTGCCGGCGTCTCGGTCAGAATAAGATTGGAAACCAGCAAGGTCAGGCAATCAATAATAACAATATTGGATAATCCTTTCAGATTAGATATAACCGTCTCAATATTCTTGCCTTCTTCGACTGTCAACCATTCTTGAGGTCGGTTTTTCTGGTGTTCTTCAATCCGTTGACGCATCTCCTCATCTTTAACATTAACGTTATCCTGTTTCACAATTTCATTATTGTGTTCGATTGAAGGCGAAACAATAACCGTCTCATCTAAACATCCCTTATCCTTATCTAAATCAGGTTGATAAGTAGCTATAAAAACCGTTTTCTGGTTAAACTGCCTGGCTAACTCTACTGCATAGCGGCTCTTGCCGCTCCGCGCTCCACCTAAAACCAGAATAACTCTACTCATAAAACACTATATTCAATTAAACTATGCTCGTTAAAACTAAGTACGCAGGCTGAAGCAAGTTGCGGATTAACATGCCAATAACCCATGAATCCTAACCCCAATATTTCTGAAATAATAACTCTGATAGGCCCGCTATGAGTAACCAGTGCAATATTCCGATAATGTTTTTGATTCGTGACTAATTGGTGGATAAATCCCATTACTCTGTTTTTAAGATAACTAATACTTTCGCCCTGTGGTATCTTGGTCTTAAATGGTTGCTTTAACCAATAATTAGCCCTAGTTGGATATTTATTAATAATTTGTTTTAGGGTCAAACCTTCCCATTTACCAAAGTTTAACTCCTTCAAGGCGGAAACCGGCTGCAAAGGCATTTTAGAACCAAAAGCCAACCGGGCAGTTTGACAAGTCCGTCTTAATGGACTCGTATAAATTGCATCTATTCTTATACGCCGAAACTTACCTCTTAAACCCTGGGCCTGTTTGGTACCCTTGCTGGTCAGAGTCACATCAGTGATGCCACAGTATCGTTTGGCTCGGTTAAAAGGAGTCTCACCATGACGGATCAAAAATAAACGCTGTTGCATAATAAAAAAACCCTCCTTCACCCCGTTTAGAGACGATGTCTCCAAAGGGATTTCGCAGGAGGGTTAAATTAATCCGGGTTTATTCCCTTCCCGCGAAGGTACTAAACGGTATAATTAATCGACCGGGCTCGTGTCTCCCAACGAGATGTCGGGGAACCATTACCGTTGCGCGGCAGCGGACCGAATTGCACGGTCACTTCCTTTAATTATCCGCTTTCTTTGTTATTTCTTACCTTTGTGCTTCCTTTTCCTTCTTTTATATCTACGTCTACCTTGCCAACCTGCAGCCATAATGTCTTCCCCCTTAAACAACTAGTTTTTAATACTAATTCTAAAATATCCTCCTCTCCTAGTTATGTCAAGTAAAAATAGAAACCAACCCCTGATTTTGGTAGAGTTAAGTATTGGCTTTAAAATCTATCCGTTAAAATTGTTTATACAATGAATCCCCGTACAGAACTCATCGAGATACAGAAACGATTAGTAAAACAAATTAAACAAGAAATGTACGCAGATTTTTGCCGCGAGAACCATGAGATTGAAGAATATTATGAGGCATACAAAAAAGACACCAATTCTTTCGAACGAACCGCCGACAAAACTGAGTTATTACAACAGATTATTCAATCAGATATAATCTATCTGGGCGATTTTCATACTTTTCACCAATCCCAGAAAACCTTGTTAAGGCTCCTGGCAACTCTGTGTAAAGAAAATCTATTTTTGGGTCAACCGCGCCCTATTATCCTCGGCTTAGAAATGTTTCGTCATAAAGACCAATCATTTTTGGAACGTTATCTTAATCATGATCTAAACGAAAAATCCTTCTTAAGATCCATCGATTACGAACGAACGTGGGGATTCCCCTGGTCCTCTTACAAGATGGTTCTTGAGTATGCACGGAATAATCTAATTAAAGTTATCGGATTGAATTCAGAACACCGAAATCAAACTGATAGCCTTATTCAAAGAGATCGTTACGCAGCTGAAGTTATTGGCCAAATGACGAAATCCCATCCTAAAGCACTATTGTTTGTCCTGTTTGGTGATTTACACCTGGCCGAAACCCATCTTCCCCAAGAAGTAAATAAAGTCATACGAAAAAGGGAACTCCCCTCTAAGCAAACTCTTATTATTTACCAAAACAGTGAACGTATCTATTGGGAATTGGCTCACCAGAAAAAAGAACAAGAAACCGATGTGGTTAAGATTAAAGACGGTGTTTATTGCGTCATTAATTCAACTCCTGTCTTTGTTTTCCAATCTTATCTTAACTGGCAGAATAGCGAAGAAGAAATCGTTAGTGGGCCGACCCACAAAAACTGGTATACCTCTCAGACAATGCCGAACCAAGCTATGTGCGGTGCACCAGAGGTATCAGATATAGATTTAACCAGTCAGGTTATTGAAATTGTGAAACCCATATGCCAATTCCTTGAATTAGCCACACCCCCCTTTGATAAATTATCTGTTTATACACCGCATGATTTTGATGTTCTCAAGCGATTAGGCAAAGATGTCCTCTCCCCCGAAGAAGTCAAAGAAATAGAAACAGATATTTTAAAAACGGAGAGCTATTTCATCGACCAAACCAATATGATTTATTTGGCGCACCTTTCTATAAACCATGTGGCGGAGGAAGCAACTCATTTTATTCATAATCATTACGCCCCCAAACCTTGTTTCAACCCTGATTTTACCAAACTAGATAAATTCTATTATCACATTATTCGTGAGGCTTTAGGCTTTCTGGGGTCTAAAATCATTAACCACAAACGAATGTGCTTGAAAGATAAAGACTTTGAAGACATGCTGGTTGAAGTATTCGGGGAAACAATCACTGACCCAACCAAGAAAGAGCAGCTACAGATAGCTAAATTTATTATTCACCATAAACACCAGGAAAAAAATTATTTACTCACAAAATACTGGAAACCTATCCGAGAAGTTTATTATCTAAGTATGGGTCTACGGATCAGCGTCTGCCAGGCACTAGGATACATGCTGGGCGATAAAATTTATACGGCGCTCATCCAGGAAATTATGCCTAAAAGCAAAATACGCGAGTTGTTTTTGAATTCATTTACCGAAAAAAGAGAACCTTTCCGCAGCTATCTTGACTTAATTAGACAAGTAGAATCAATACAAGATTTATATCCGAGAATAACTGATCACCTATAGAAAGGAGTAGTTTATGAAACAAATAGATTTAATAATTAAAGATGCCCACGAACTAATCACCCTCAAGGACTACTCCAAACCGCGTTGTGGTCAAAACGAAATGTCTGATCTAAGTATCGTTGAAAACGGCGCGGTGGCAATCAACGGTTCAAAAATCATAGCTGTCGACGCATCGGATAAAATACTTTCTCAGTACAAAGCTAAACATGTTATCCACGCAAAAAACAAAACAGTTACTCCCGGATTAGTTGATGCCCACACGCATCCTGTTTTTGCCGGCCATCGAGCCGAAGAATTCGAAATGCGACTCTTAGGAGCCAGTTACCAAGAAATCTCAAAGCATGGCGGTGGCATCAAATCCACTATGTCACATGTCCGTGCAGCATCACCAACACAACTTGTTGATCAAGCCCAACAACATCTAAAGCTTTTTTTGGAGCATGGTACTACAACGATCGAGGCCAAAAGCGGCTATGGTTTATCCCTAACCGATGAAATTAAGCTACTGGAAGTAATAAAAACACTCAATCGGCAACAACCTTTGGAACTGATTCCTACTTTCCTGGGCGCACATGACTTTCCACCTGAATATGCAAACAAGAAACAAGAATATATTAAGCTGATAAAAGAAAAGATGTTACCAAAAGTTGCTCGTCTTAAACTAGCTGAGTTCTGTGATGTCTTCTGCGAAAAAGGCGTCTTTGAGATAGAAGAAACGCGCGAAATACTTACTACAGCCAAGAAATATGGTTTCAAACTAAAACTCCATGCGGATGAATTTACCCAGTTAGGCGGTGCTGAACTCGCCGCTGAATTAGGCGCAGTATCAGCCGATCATTTAATGTTTATTTCAGAAAACGGTATTCACCAGATGAAAGCCAAAGGAGTAATCGCAGTGCTGTTGCCCGGCACTACCTTTACTATGGGTTTGAAAAAGTATGCGCCCGCTTTCCAGATGATTAAAGCCGGCTTACCTATTGCCCTGGGTACGGATTTTAATCCCGGCACCTGCCTTACTGAATCCATGCCCTTGATAATGACTATTGCCTGTGTTATGATGAAATTAACACCGGCTGAAGTATTAACCGCCGCGACTATCAATGCAGCCTATGCCATTGACCAAGCCGATAAAATAGGCAGTTTAGAACCCGGTAAACAAGCTGATTTGGTTATCTGGAATGTACCATCATATCGACATATCGTTTATCACTTTGGTGTCAATCTGGTAGACCAGGTAATCAAGAAAGGGAAGATAATAGAACGCAGATGATTTTTACCACAAAGACACGAAGGCACAAAGAATTTTTAGTGTCTTAGTGCCTTGGTGGTAAGCATTTTCTGCGAAAATCTGCGTCCCCTATAAAAAATAGATGCAATTAGTCGAATGCGTCCCCAACTTTAGTGAAGGCCGAAACCTTACCACCGTAGACCAAATCGTCTCGGCCATTAAATCCGTAGACCAGGTGGCCGTGCTTGACCGGGAAGCGGACGCCAATCATAATCGTTCGGTGGTCACGTTTGCCGGGCCGCCCCAGGCAGTCAAGCTCGCCGCATTTCAGGCCATAAAAACCGCCTCGTCATTAATCGATCTAACCGAACACCAAGGCGAACACCCCCGTATCGGCGCGACTGATGTCGTTCCTTTCATCCCTTTAAGTGAAGTAACCATGGACGATTGCGTAAGGCTCGCCCGCGAATTAGGGCAGGATGTAGGCGAGAAGCTAAAGATTCCGGTCTATCTCTACGAAGCCGCTGCCACCCGGCCGGAACGCAAGAATCTGGCCCGTGTACGTAAAGGCCAATTCGAGGGCCTACGTGATGAAATGGGCAAGAACCCGGACCGCAAACCCGACTTCGGGCCGAACCGCATCCATCCTACGGCCGGTGCCACGGTTATCGGCGCCCGTTCATTCCTGATTGCCTATAATATCAACCTGGCCACCTCTGAAGTCAAGATAGCCAAAGCGATTGCCCGAACCATCCGCGAATCAAGCGGCGGCCTGCCCTGTGTCAAGGCGTTGGGCATTGAGTTAAAAGTCAGGAATCAGAAATTAGTCCCGAATGAAGAAGCCCAAGTAGAACGGCTTCGGGATCCCGACCGAGGCGTCGGGAAAATCAGAAATCAGCAATCCGCAATCAGGCAAGTCGCCCAGGTCTCGATGAATCTCACGAATTATAAAAACACCTCTATGAAAACCGTCTTTGATGCCGTGCAAAAAGAGGCGGCCAAACTGGGCGCTAAAGTATTGGAAAGTGAACTGATCGGCCTTTTACCCGCCGATGCCTTAAAAAATACCACTCCGGAAGAACTCTTGTTTGCCAATTTTCATCCATCACAAATTATCGAGAACCGCATCAAAGACCATTTTTCGATTTAGTCCACCCGGTATGATTGATACTATTTGACAATCGACCGATAATTGATATCCTCTTGCTTATCATTATGTCTCTAGCACTAACCAAACTACGCCAAAAGCTTACTGAATTAAAACTTGATGGTTTCTTAGTTACCAAAGTTATCAATGTTCAATACTTAAGCGGATTTACCGGCGAGAGCACCTGGCTCCTAATCACTCAAGACAATAACTACCTCATTACCGATTTCAGGTACATCGAACAGGCCCAGCAAGAAACCAAGGGATGGAAAATAATCCAACAGACTAAGGGCATGGTCAAAAAACTCAAAGAACTGTCCCTCCGCCTCAAGTCAAAAAAGATGGGCTTTGAATCCGTACATACGAGTTACAATACGGTTAAAACATTATCCAAGGAACTCAACCGGACCAGACTGATTCCGACCTCAGGCATCGTAGAAACCTTACGCACCATCAAGACCCCTGAGGAAATAAAACTCATGCGTAAGGCGATTGATTGCGCCGCGGAGGCTTTTGCCAAAACAAGCAAATTTATCAAACACGGCCTCACTGAAAAAGACGTTGCCCATCAGCTGGAATACTATCTGCGGCAGGCCGGCGCCGAGGGTAGCTCGTTCAGCCCGATTATCGCCTTTGACGAACGCGCGGCCCTGCCCCATGCCTCCCCGACCGACAAACGCCTTAAACCCGGAGGCGCGGTCTTGATTGACTGGGGCGCTTCGTATCAATCGTATAACTCGGATAATACCCGGATGATTTTTATCGACGGCATGCCTAAGCAAATAAAAAAGATTTATGACATCGTCCAAGAAGCACAAAACCGCGCCATCGCCCAGGTTAAACCCGGTGTCATGATCGGCCGGATAGACCGGGCCGCGCGCGACTTCATCAAACAGCACGGCTACGGTAAGAATTTCGGCCACGGGTTAGGCCACGGTATCGGCCGGGAGGTCCACGAGGCACCCGGCGTTGGCGGCAAAAACAAGGCCCGGCTTGAAGCCGGCATGGTATTCACGGTTGAACCGGGCATCTATCTCGCGGGCAAGGCCGGCGTGCGTATCGAGGATATGGTACTGGTAACCGAGCAAGGCCATGAAGTAATCACCCGCGGAATACCCAAACTACTACTTTAGCATATTTTAAACAGGTTCCGACGCTTCGGCCGGAATCCCGAAGAATAACTTAAATAGGCAACTTCATTCGGGAAACTTTAAGAGACTCTTATGAGACTTATTAAATCCCCCTTAATCCCCCTTTTGCAAAGGGGGAAGCAAGGGGAATTAGAAAAGTATTTTGTCTTTTAAAAGTCTCGTCGAGTCCCTGTTAGAAATAAAGGGAACTCTTGCATAAAATAATTGACTTATCGAACCGGCAAAATAGAATAAATCTTACTAATGAACCTATTCAATTACAGTATCAAAACCTTTAACTGGTTAATCACCGTCGCCGTAGGCGTCATCGGTTTTTTATGGATTTCTCAGTTAGTACCGCTGCACCCGTTCTCTGATACGCTCATCACCACGCTTAATACCAGTGCCTGGGCACGCTTCGCTTTTCTCGCCGTATCCATTTACCTGGTACTTTTTAATGTCCTGTACCTGTTCGGTCCGTTATTCAATCCCAAATACGCCTATCATATTGAGCTGGGCGTGGCGGGTGGTAACTTCTCAATATCCGTCTCGGCGATTGAGCATTCCCTGAAACGCGCCGTAAAAAAACTGCCCGAGGTGAGCGACGTCAACGTGCATCTCTACAAAGATATCAAATCTCGGACCAAAAAACCCATGCGCATCGTGGTGCACTGCTCGACCTGGGAAGGCGCCAATGTCAAAGAGGTCACGGAAAAGGTAAAAGAAATTATTACCCTACGCTTTAAAGAAATCATTGAGGTCCAGGAACCGCCGGTCTTCCAGATTATGATATCCCACATCGAGGAACGCTCCAAAAAACCCGACAGCCGTAAAAAATCATCCGATACCAAGCAACACATGTTCTACGGCCCGGAATACCCGATTGATTCAGATTTGTAGTCTCTTATATCCAAGGCCCGTACGGGCCAATGATATAAAGGAATGTAGTCAAACCATCTTGTCACGATATACTATAAACTCACCGCCAATCGTCTACTTTTCGCCAGAACCGCATTATATTCGAGAGAGTCCCGAATGCAGTGGCCCACGAAGGCTAAGCATCGGGATCCCGAAGTGTAAACCTCAGTGGGTTGCTCCATTCGGGAGAAGTGTATTATACTTGTAGTGAGCCAGTCAAACTATTCGAGATAGCGCTACCAATCGTCTACTTTTCATGTTATCTCAAATATAATGCAGAACCTATCTCTAATTAAACGCATTTCTACCGAAAAGGTCACGATTCAATCCGGCGAAAACGAATTAAACGCATCTATACTCGAATTAACCGCGGAATTTCATCAGGAGGGTGGGGGAGTATCCCCCCCATCCAGGGAAAAAAAACTGTCCGTCCAGGGAAAAAAAACTATCCGTCCAGGGAAAAAAAACTGTCCGTCCAGGGAAAAAAAACTATCCGTCCAGGGAAAAAAAACTGTCCGTCCAGGGAAAAAAAACTGTCCATCCAGGGAAAAAAAACTGTCCGTCCAGGGAAAAAAAACTGTCCGTCCAGGGAAAAAAAACCGTCCGTCCAGGGAAAAAAAACTGTCCGTCCAGGGAAAAAAAACCGTCCGTCCAGGGAAAAAAAACCGTCCGTCCAGGGAAAAAAAACCGTCCGTCCAGGGAAAAAAAACCGTCCGTCTAGGGAAAAAAAACTGTCTCCCGACAAAACAAAATTAGGGTGGGTTTTTTAACGGGTCGAGACCTGGATATCCAGGAATAATCGCGTCACCTCTATCATAAAGTCTACATGCGACGCTCCACCAGGTGTGAAAGGTACGAATTTATCTCTGGCATACCTGATAACCAACCGATTGATTTTATCATTGCCCTTATCTATCTGGTCGGGCCAATATTTCAGTTTAATAATCTGACTACCGGTCTTGAGGATCTGTCTAATAAATCTCCCCCTGAATCGGGCCGCCAAAGGCGAGCCTCGCCCAGGGCGGGGCGCCTGACCCCGACGTGACGTCGGGACGGGGCCCGATCGGGTAATATCCACCGGCCCGCCCTCAAACGTATCTCCAGAACCGATCAGCCCTAATACCGATTGGTCGCCGGTCAGCCAGCGGGCACCGACCGGACCAACCCCACGGATTATATCCTTAAAACCCACGAAAGGCAGGTTCAAACGGGCCATCTCCTTGAGATAAATTTCGGGCCGGAACTTCATTTTCCGGCTAAGTTCTTTGACGTCGCCAAAGACGTATTGCGTCTTCTTGAGCCAGCGCCGGGCCCATCTTTCTAAATCATCCTGGTCAGGCGCGGGAATGTCCTTAATCTGAATCCCGCGGCGGGTATAGTATTCCGGGTTGAACAAGGACTGCCTCGCCTTAAGCGATGGTTTGATTAGCTTGGCTATGACCGCTTTGGTATCAGGCAGGGCCTTTTTGAGGTGTCGGTATGCTTTGGGTGCGGCACTGACCCACCCTTTGATATAGGCATCAATCAACTCCTGGGGTGGTTTTTCAATTACCGGAACCATAAGTTTGAGGTGTGAAATAATTCTTGTCATATACGTTCGTCTCCTCTGATTGTCATTCCTGCGAAAGCAGGAATCCAGAAAATTATGTCCTGCATACCAAGTAAATCAAGCCGTCCAGGGTGGAGGGACAGTCCCCAATATCTCTTAAAATTTCTAATTTTATATAATCGACAGCTCCTATAAAATCGTTATCGTGATAAGCATAAGACCCCGATAGTCCAAACATCGTGCCTTCTTCTTTCATCACGCCAGGTTCCTTATAGGTAATAGATGACCATCCCAATCCTAATTCCCACACAGACTTTGCTTCTGTTTCTGCGATGATGTCTGTGCCTAATCCCAATATTGCCAGGCCCATTGTTAATCCTATCAGCCATTTTTTCATAAGCACTTCCTTTACTACATGTTTTTTTGTATAAACTTAACTATCTGTTCCACGGCACGCTCAATAGCTTGTGAAGTAGTTCCAGCAAAAACTGTTCCACCAGATGACTTCCCTTCCGCTTTAAAAGCACCAATGGGCTTTCCAGTCTTCATATCAATCAACCCAACATCAATGACTATTCCTGCCCTGCCAGAGAAAGCACCCCACATTGCTCTGGACCCTGCGCTGACTTTTCTTAATTCAACTATTTTCGCATTAAGACGTAAATCTGTTGAGGCGTCTGGAGAAGCTGAGCCGGCAACGACCTTTTCAAACAGGCCTTTTTCCTTAAGCTTAACAATGGTCATGCTTTCAAGTTGAATAACCTCTTCCTCTAATCCAAGAACCTGAGACGAAACATCTAAAAGCATTGTTTTATAATTGGCTAACTTAACTGTCATCGGTGTTGTTACCTGAAGCACTCCTGCTGAAGCACACCCTATCTGAGATACTAAGAATAGTATCGTTATTAGGACCATTAACCATTTTAGCTGTTTCATTAGTTTAGCCCTTTCTTTACTAAGGATACTACCCCCCGGAAGATAAAGTTACTTCCGAGGGGAGTATCTATAAAGTTTATTGCTTCCCTAATGCATTAGACTTTTCTTTTTCAATTGCCTGCCAGACCACAGGAGGTAACGTTGACGGTTCAATTTTAGCCTCTTTTAATTGCCCCTCGCTCATTTCTATCTTATACAAACCATCAGCACTTACTCTGTAACAAGGAATTCCTGCGCTTGCATATTCTTGTAGGTTTTGCCCGCTTTCGCTTTTCGAAGCATCGTTGCTTTTGTAAATTGCTCCGGTCGAGAAATCAACGATTAAACCCGGCCAGAAGACAAGCAGATCAAGAACAAAAAATCCCCATTGTATGTCTGAGGTTCTTTCGTAAGGCTTTTTTGCCCCATCAAAAATGGTCGCACAATTAAGCGCAGGCAGCAAAAACCCCAAACAAAGCATTACTACCAATAGTTTT
>Ga0315533_1003105_pt1 | contig 11145 bp, 7 predicted proteins | sample SalMarSW160130MG_FD_203081 | JGI IMG/M metagenome (GOLD analysis project Ga0315533, IMG submission 203081) | Salt marsh sediment microbial communities from the Plum Island Ecosystem LTER, Massachusetts, United States - Salt Marsh Sediment SW1601-30 ...
CGCAAGAGTTCGCATTCTTTCGCGTTTCTTCGCATCTTATCGCGGTATTTGAAGCGCAAAACGGTATAAAACGGTAGTTGCGTTTTGGCAGTATCTGGATGCTGTCTGTGGGATTGCGAAGAGATAGGGAGTTGTCCCAATCATAGTTGCAGGTTCAATGGCTACTCCTGTTGCTCATAGTCTACGCTACCTTTGATTCTTCTACAACACTTTCCTCTTCAGCCAACTCTTTCAGCTTCGCCTCCAGTATCCACAACTGTTGATAACCCATGATCCGCTTGAATCTAGCCTCCATATCCATCAAAGAAGCCGCAACCCAGCGTACAACCATGACATGATCCTGCCAATGCTTTACCCTCCGAGTGCGGCTGCGAACACCACTGTTCGGCGACTCAATCAAATTCGTCGAACCCAGACAACGTCGAAGGCTCTTCGGCAGAGCCAAACGATTGATCGTAAACATCTCACATAAACCCTCAAGTAAACTACCCGCAGCCGAAGGATACTCCCGCTGGAGCCATTTAGCCAACTGCTTCAACTTCTGTTCACCTTTATCCACTTCCAAAGAAAAGGCCGCCTTCATCGCACTTTTAACCTGGTCTTTCTGGTCATCAGGAAGGTAACCGAGAACATTGCGAATCTTGTGATTACGGCAACGCTGCACAGGATTCTTCGATCCGTAAACCGAATTGATTGCACAACGCAATGCCTTGCTGCCATCTATCACAAACAGCCTGAGACGGTCAGGCTTAACGCCTCGCTCAACCAGATCATTGAGAAGGTCAGTGGCAACCCGGCTGTTTTCACTACTGCCTTGCCGAAGACCCAAAACATGCTTAGAACCGCATGAATCAACGCCTAAAGCCACAATCACATGACAATCGCCGAACTGAATTCCATCGATGTAAATAGCAAGAATCTCTGTCTCATCAAACCGGCGTTCACAGAGCTGCTTGAATTCCTTTTCGCTGGCGGCAATAAACTCGCGGCTGATCTGCGATTTGCTAACCCCAACAGTTTCAGCCATCTCGGGCAGAATCTCCTTGTATTTCCGAGTAGAAACACCTTTCATCAGTATCTTCAGGATCTGCGAACCCAGCCGAGTGTTCATGACCATGGCTTCATAGGCTGCAATGGATACTTCGTTGCCGCAGCCTTTGCCTTTTTTGCGTAACCTGGGCTTTTCGATTCGTAGTCTGCGTTCGGACAGTGAAACAACTCCTTGTTGCCTGCCGTGCCAAGTGACATCGCCGTGAGCTTTGCCTGGCTGTTTTGGGCCGGCTATCTGTTGTGCACTGAGCAGAAGTACCGCTTCTATAGCCGCTTTGCCCGTGACGTTGATGAGCTCATCGAGAGCCTGTTCGGTGTTGCAGATCATATCAAGCAACGGCAGTAGTAACTGGCCGTCCTTACTGAGGAATTCGGCGATTTTTCGACTGTCGGTCTTATTGGCAATTTGATACGATTGTGTTTGCATGGCTACTCCTTTCAAAAATGTTTATCTTGTTTTCTGGCCTGAGCTTACTCAAGTCAGGCCGGAGTAGCCATCGTATATTTCAACCTCCAACTATAGATGGGACATCGTCCTGCGGGAACAGCCCGCTGTTTGACTTCACGGACGCGATGACCGCTGGGGCGTGGGTCAACATCCGGTCCATACCCGATGAATGGCGTGCCATTGTCACCAAGGGCGACAGCGCCTGGAGACTTGCCACCTACATAGGTACCACCGGATTCCAGTTCGCGTTCACAGGCGCCGACCGCGGCTGGCAGGGTGCCAACTCAGTGACGCAGGTGGGGTTTGACGAATGGCACTACATCTGCGGCACGTATGATAAGAGCGTAGGTGCCTGCCTGTACATCGATGGGATACTCGACGCGACGAACGAGGACAAGGATGGCATTGACGTGGATCCGTACAACGTGTGGATCGGCGGCAACTCCGAGCCCATGAGCTGGAAGCCGGGTCGCTACTTTGACGGCATGATCGATGAGGTCAGGTTGTACGACCGGGCTTTGTCTGCTGATGAGATTGCTTTCCTTGCTGGTAATTAACAAACGCCGGTAGCTCGCAATCTTGTTTGTTACCAGTAGTAATAGCTGTTTTGCAATGTTTCGGGGTCTATACCGATTCGGTATAGGCCCCGATTGTTTATGCGAAGTGGAAATGGGGTATGCGATCTCAGGAAGGTATTTTGACAGAATAATCATAGTTAATACCCTGTCTGTTAAAAATTCTCCCACATTCTTTGGGACGGTTAGTGCTTGGTTCTTTCCTTGACAACACGGATAAAGGCCCATAGAATCCGTACTTTACAAAATGCCAAACACCATAGTGAGGTATATATGCAATTGAAATTACGGTTTCTCGGTGCTGCTCAAAACGTCACAGGTTCAAGACACTTGCTTGAGGTTAATGGCACCAGGATTTTAGTGGATTGTGGGCTCTACCAGGAGCGAGACTTCAAAGCAAGAAACTGGGAGCCATTCAATGTTCTGCCCGAAAGTATCGATGCGGTACTTCTAACCCATGCCCATCTTGATCATTGCGGTTTGCTACCAAAGCTTGTGCGTGACGGATTCAAAGGCAAAATCTATTGTACCGCTGCGACTTCAGAGATAGCGCGAATTATATTGCTGGACGCCGCACACCTGCAAGAAGAGGATGCCGAATACAAACGCAGGAGGCACGAACGCGAAGGGCGAAAAGGTCCGTATCCTGAGATTCCCCTTTACACTACCGCCGACGCCGAAGCATCTTTCCCACTTTTTACTCCCGTACGATACAAACAGCCCGTCGAAATCGGCGACGGTATCGAAGCCAGATTTTGTGATGCTGGCCATGTTCTTGGCTCCTCGATCATAAAAGTAACAGTTCACCAAAAAGGCAAAACAAGAAGCGTTCTGTTCTCCGGTGACATTGGCAGACCCCACAGACCCATAGTCCGCGATCCAACTTATGTCGATGAAGCAGACTACATCCTCGTCGAGTCAACTTACGGTGATAGAATACATCAGGGGCGTGAAGACACTAAGAAAACGATCGCCGATGTCATAAATTCAACAAAAGCCGCTGGAGGTAACATCATCGTCCCCAGTTTTGCGCTTGAGCGGTCCCAAGAAGTTCTTTATTACATAAACGAATTGCTTCTTGAAAACGCCATACCGCACATAATGGTCTTCCTGGACAGTCCAATGGCCTCCAGCATCACTAAGGTTTTTCAGCACCACCCAGAACTCTTTGACGAGGAGATGACAGAATTCGTTAGTAGACACGAATCGCCATTCAAATTCCCTGGCCTGAAAATGGTCGAAACGACCAAAGAGTCAAAAGCGATCAAACACATAAAGGGCACAGTTATGGTGATAGCAGGCTCGGGGATGTGCACAGGTGGTAGAATAAAACACCATCTTGTCAACAACATCTCTCAACCTGAAAGTACCATTATGTTCGTGGGTTATCAAGCTATCGGCACACTCGGTAGAAGAATCGTTAATGGTGAAAAGGAGGTCAGAATACTCGGACAAAACCATCCCGTAATGGCCAACGTGGTGCAAATCAACGGATTCTCAGCTCACGCAGACAAAGAAGAACTTGCCCAATGGCTAAGTGGATTAAAGAAGCCTCCGCGAAAGCTATTTGTCGTCCATGGTGAATCAGACAGCGCCAAGCATTTCGGCCACTACATCAGAGAAAAAACCGGCTGGAATGTAGCTGTTCCAGCCTATAAAGACGAGGTCGTCCTCGATTAGTCGTTGCGAAGCTTGTGGAGAATATCCCAATACGCACCACGTGCTCCTTGGCTGATTGCCTCTGCAAGCTGCGTGTTATCATTATAATTGTGGTCGGTCGAACCAACATTTGTAGCAGCTTCCTCAACGATTTCTTCCATCGGCTCAAAGAATCTTCTATCCCCATCAATTAGGTCTTTTATCAGCCTCGCAGGTCTCGGACCCAAAGCTTGAGGTATGTAGAATGTCGGCTTGAAAAAATCTACCGGCCCAGTATATTTCCGTTGCAGGTTCGGATTATCCTCCAACGGGCCTTCTAATTCTACAATACGTGCCATCTCCGTATCCGGATAAACTCTAACACCGAGTGGCGCGCCTGCGCAATCTGGGCCGATTTGCTTTACAAATTCAATAGCTTCAGCCACAGTTTCAGGCGTTTCACCGGGCCCACCTAATAGCAGATCAATCATGACCTTTATTCCATTCTCTCGGCACAAGCGAACTGCCAAAGCAAGGTCTTCCTTATCATGAAGCTGACGGTAGGTCTTGAGCATCTGATGGCTGGCGGAGTCACCTGTAAAATCTATGCCGACACAACCCGCCTCCCGCATAGATCGGGCAAGCTCAGCATCAAACGGCACCACCGCCATATAGGTATACCACTTTATTATGTCCCCGAGCGATCTTCGAATGAACTCTTCGCATACTGCCAGCGCATGACTGCGAGGAATGTTAAACTCAGAATCACACAAATGCACTAATTCTACCCCCTGCGCAATTAAAGACTCCACCTCATCAGCCACTTCTGAGGGATCACGTAGCCTAAGTTCTGTGCCCTTAGCCAGAGGATCGGCGCAATACACACATTGTCTGTTGCAACCTCGCTTAGTCTCAAGTCCGCATTGACCTCCTCTCTTGAAATACGTGAGGTTATCGATAGCGTCTCGGCTCGTCGGCAGGGAAAGCGGCATGGGCCAAGCCGGATGGTTACTCTGGATGGTCCCATTCAACCGCCAAACAAGGCCATCCACGCTATTAAAGCGCCTCGAGGTTTGCAGCTCATTATAAAGCGATACGGTTGCCTGCTCACCGTCGCCGCGAATACCAAAGTCAGCTCCCGTATACTCAACAATGCGCTCAGCAAAGATTGAAAACCCAACCCCACCAACCACAATCGGAGCATCGGTTAGGTTTCGTATCTTGTGTACCATCTCAGCCAAATCGGGAATAAACCACTTTGCGCTCGGCCAAAAACAATCATCAACGTTACGGAATGACAGTCCAACCAGCCTGGGACTATGGTTGGTAAAGTAGTCTCGCAATGAAACATCGGGATCATCGCAAAGACACAAATCCAACAAATCTACATCGATGTTTGCTCTTCTGGCGCTTGTTGCGAGATAATCAAGCCCAATTGGCCCAATCGCAGGAACCATTCTGTTTGTGTTTATAAGCGTCAACATATTCTTGTAATATTAACCAGACAAAAGGCATAATTCAAGATTTCTATAAAACACAGTGCCAAACTAGCGCTTACCGCTTCATAACAAGTGCCTGAAAAATGGAGCAGTGCAGTATATAATACTTTATGGATGATGACGCCAATGGCGACAATGCTTCTTTTTGAGCGTGCATCGGATACGCCAAAAAGAACTAAACTCCACTCAAACAAATAATCAGGTGAAACAAATCTGCATATTGAAGATGTACAAAGAAATGAAACAATTATACCGCTGCCTGTTAACGCCGATTAAAAAGGATTACCGATCAGGTCCTTGGCAGGCTATTAGATGACTTCCTCCTTCGTTCTGCAAAATAACTCAATACAATCCCCAATTCGAACAGCGCATACAGCGGTATTGCCAGAGTTATTTGAGAGATCACGTCCGGCGGAGTGACCGTAGCGGCAACGATAAACATGGCAAGCAGAACGTATTTTCTTGATCTTCGAAGTGACTGTAGCGAAACAAGTCCCGTCCTGTTTAAAAAGAAAATCGCTATCGGCGTCTGAAAAGCAATGCCGAAAACCAACATTAGGACAGTAACAAAAGAGACATACTTTTGAAGCGTCCAGTTCGGCTCAACCTTAATGAACTCACCGAATTTCAAAAAAAAACGCAGCGATATCGGCGCTACTATGACAAGAAAAAACAGCGCACCAAAGAGAAACAGCACCGCAGAGAACGGTACTGCCTTATTTACATACCGTCTCTCAAGCGGATAAAGACCCGCAGCAATGAACATCCACAACTGATAAAAAACCCAAGGTGATGAGATTATCAAGCCAGCAATCAATGATATCTTCATGTACACTATAAAGGCATCTGCCGGTGCGAGCACTATCAGTGGTACACCAGGCATAACCTTGTCGTGTGGATAATAAATAAACGCTTTTATGTAGTTGAAGAAAAAAGGAATCAGACACACAATAACAGCGACCAACATTCCCCCCAGCGCAAGGAACAACCGCGTGCGCAATTCCTCAAGATGGTCGCCTAAACTCATCGTGCTGTTAAGTGGGTCTTTTTTCTTGGTACCGCCCATGTTAACGGATCATGTGGAATGTAAAAAACCTCAGCTCAGGAAGCTCAGTCCTGCGTATCGGAGTCTTTGAGCCCAGCAGCGCTCTTAGCTTCGTTTACTACATCGTCCTTGATTTCTCTGGCCTCATTCACAAGCTCGTCCTTACTGTCTTTAGCCTCATTAATGCCTTTCTTAAATTCTGTAAGGCTTCTGCCTAAGCTCCGTGCAAGCTCAGGTAATCGCCTGCCAAATATCAGCAAGGCGATCACAAGGATAATCAGCCATTCCGATCCGCCGGGCAGTCCGAACCACGCCAGGATATATTGTATATGTTCAGCCATACTCGCCTCCCATTAACTGCACGTACTTATTGTAACACCAAATCAGGTGTTTTGTTAATCAGCCTGACAATCGAAATACTAGTTGTTAATAATCTAGTATACTTATGCCCCATCGCATAGTCAAAACAATAATATGGCCGATGCTGGCTACCGATTCATATTGAATTTGCAGGCAGATTCTTATGCAGCTAAAATCCAGTTAGTCCAAAGTCTGTCCAAATTTTCGCTGTTGAGCAACCCTACTCAATTATAATAGACTACTTCAAACGCTGTGCCAATATATACTTGCAAGAACTCCCGATGAAACAACTAACATCATAAACTCTGACGCGAAATCCACAATGACGTCTGCGCTGTCATTGCGCCTGATATATCGCACTTTATCCAAAAAACAACCGGGACCCATCCTTAAACAAGTATGGGCCCCGGACTCATTCAATCACATCATCCAACCATCACCTCAAGGATTCCCTACGGCTATGCCGTAGTCAGCCTCACAGTTACTCCTTAGCAGAGCAGTCAGATCACTCAACTCATTCGGCTATGGCTCTGATGGTGATGGCAGGTACAGCCTAATGTCATCAAAGAAAAGACTCCCTTTACCATCTTGTGGATCTGTCTGACTTCCAACGCCGATGGTCATCTTATCGACCAAAGCTAAATCCACTCCGGCATCGCTTAAAACGCTCAGTGAGATATCCCACTGCTGCCAATTATCTTCAAGCACCGCATTGGGATTATCCGGATGTTCGACAACCTTAACCGTACCACCACCTTCTACAGCCACATACAGCGGCTGAGCATCATTGACAGGCATCTCTACGCCGATTGCCTCAACCTGCCAATCACCATCGGTTACGATGCCTGTGGTCGTTACATCAGAGAAAACAGCAGTGCATACCGCATTAGCATTGTGGCTGCAAACTGCCAAGCCGACGTAAATGTCCTGCCGCATCACGATAGTCTGCGGATTGGGGGATGCATCGTCACCGGTGTATTCATCATCCGGCTGCTGGATCCAGTTGGTGCCATCTTCGGAGTAATAGCCGGTGATGTTGTTGCCCTGACGTACCACTCGTACCCACAAGGGCAGAGTAACAACTCCTGTGTCGCTATATGCCTGGAAAGAACCACTACCGGTCTCTGGACGGTTTTGGAAATCCCTACGATTCTCCGGCGTAACAAGCATAAAACCGTTCATGCTGTAAGGATCCAGCGTCTCACGGATCATCACGCCAGCCTTAGCCCAGGGATCAGTATCTTCTATACTCTCTACACAAGCAGTGATAGAACCGTCACCCGAGAGCATCTTATAAGCGTAACGGAACTCATCGGAGCCATCCCAGACATCCGCACCAGCAGCGCTCATCGTATACGTTCCAGCCGGGTCCTCTACGAAGGCCCGAGGATAGCCTTTGAAGAACAGCGTCAATATCTCGACGTCTCTTCTGGTCCAATCCTGAGGAGCATCAAAAGTGCGTGTTGCCTCCGAATATGCTACGCCGGCAGTGTTGTCATAAAAGAATGGCATGGACTGGAAGCCGCTATTAACAATGTTCAGCTCAGCAAAAGGTGCCGTGCTATAACCTACTTGTGAGCCGTTTGTAGCAACGCCCCATCCGTCCACCCAAGTATCGAATACCCGGTCAGGCTCATAGTCATTGTAGTCTTCAAAGTCGTCCACGATTAGATAGTCGGCGACTATAAAGCTCCAGACGTTACCCTTGTTGACTGTGTAGTCGGGGGCAGCATTGACTTCGTCGATTCGCCAATAATAAGTCTGGCCCCATTGGAGAGCTTCGGAGGGAGTGTAGGTAGTCTCGACTTGTCTAACTTGATATACACCCATCGTATCGTCAGTATCAGCATTTGCGACAGCAGAACGGTCGGTGCCAAAATATACATCATGTTGCGCCGCATACTCACCCGGCGTCCAGCTAAGGGGTAAAGCATGTTCGATGTCCACGGTGTATCCGTTTGACGGATATGGATTCCAGGCAAGTAAAGGGTCGCCTCTCATAGTCTTTAAAATCTCGGCCTGCATTAGCCCATAATCGTATATCTGGAAATCATCCAAAGAACCCATAAAGTACGCATCGTTGGGCCATCGCGGCCTACCAAGCCAGTTTTGGGTGGTAACACCAAGATCGCTTAAGACATACGATGATAAAGTAGTCCCAACATCTTGACCATCTAAGTAAAGCTGCAAATTATTAGGTTCTATTACCACAGCCACATGGTGCCAGCCACTGGCAAGTATGCCGCTGCTCGCACTTAAACCTGTAATTGCCCCCCCGTTTGCTGCAATTTCTACATACATAGGCTGGTCCATATTGTCACCGACGCGGGGACTAAGATATATATAGTTATCTGTACCTGTACCGATATTAAAAATGTCCTGCCATGCGCCTCCATCGTTGGAAAAATTTACCCATATTGTAAGAGTGGAACTACTCAGCGTGCTAACGAGCGAACCTATCGGCAATTCCACATAATCATCAACGCCGTCGAATTGCAGTGCACCACCTATCTGGCCTGTTACCCACTGTGGACCATTAATTAGGGTGCCATGATTGTAATAGCCAGACCAGTCAGCAACCATCGTACCCTCACCTTCATCCATCTTCCACCAGCCGGCAAGATTAGGTTTGATAGAAAAGGAAGGCATCGTCTCGAAAGTCCACACATCACCCTTCCAGATGTCGACACCATTGACCTCGTCAATCCGCCAGAAGTAGGTTGTATCAAATTGTAAGGTTCCAGGCTCATAGGTATTGGCGTCATGGTCTTGCTTGATCAGTACGCCCAACGGATTGTCTCTATTGGAGTTGTTGACATCGTTAAAACTAATGCCTAAATATACATCATGCGATTTCGCCTTGGCACCTGGACTCCAAGCAAGGTCAACATCGGGGTTCAAGTATTTGTCCCCATCAGACGGGCTGGGATTATAGGCAGTCAATGGTTGAACTGTAAAACTCCAGATATCGCCCCGCCAAACGTTGTCACCATTGACCTCATCAATCCGCCAGTAATAGATCAGACCTGGCTCAAGACCGGTTAGAGGATAAGTCGTACTGCTAGTAAGGCCTCTGTCTGTGCCCCTGGCGCCCTCATTAACATCTTCCCAATTGTCGCCAAAGTACACATGGTGACCGTCCACATTAGCTGCATAAAGTCCTGCGTCCCACTGAAGGGTCACCTCAGGTTGGTTAATTACATCACCATCAGCCGGTATAGGAGTAGAGGCCTTTTCAGGATTTGCCACCTTTTTTATCTCGGCCTGCGATAGCACGCGGTTATATATCTTGAAATCATCCAAAGAGCCGTCAAAGTACGGATCTGGGGTAGGAGGGGTGTTGTAGTATTGCGACCTACCGAGCCAGTTGTTGGTAGTAGTGCGGAGATCATTCACGCTGTTTACGCAGTTGGTTTTCGAACCGACAACGTCACCATCCACGTACAGAATCATCGTCTTGGTGCTTTCGCTGACGGTTACGGCTACATGGTGCCAGCCGGTGGGCAGTGGGCCAATGCTTGAATCGAATTCGTCCCATCTAGCGTTATTTGCCACAATTGCCACACGCATCGCTGCATTAGCTGCACCAGTACTGGGACAAATGTATATATAGTTCGCTTGACTTGTGCCAAAGTCAAAGATACGCTGCCAGCCTCCCATCGCAGGGTCAGGCCGACCAGACCAGTTCACCCAGATTGAAAAGGTGCACTCGGACAAAGTAGGAATGAGCGGGCCTATATACAAATTGACATAGTCGTCGATCCCGTCGAATTGCAGTGCGCCATCCCTGTAGCCAGCTACCCACAGCGGGCCATTATACAAAAGGCCCATGTTGCCGTAATCGCTTGAGTCAGAGGCAATAGGACCTGTTGTCTCATCGAACTTCCACCAGCCGACAAGATTGGAATCAACACTGTCTGCCGCGCTGGCTCCCACAAAGCCCAGCAACAAAACAACAGAAAGCAAATAAACATTTCTACGCATAATAATCCTCCTTTCAAAAGTTAAGATAACCGGGTCTTCGCTGTACGCTAAAACGACCGTTATCCTTGGCAGGCAAGCGGTCCTTCACCTCTAAACCATGCCTGGATAAAATAGCATTCAAAGAATAACTACATATACTGCCCTATCTACTTCTGAGCCGCAATATCTATGTATAGTTCGTAGCACTGCAACAGAGTATGCAATTGGATCCCCCAATCTGCATAGACTCCGAATTAACGCTCAATCTGAGCAGCTACTCAGCCTGCGCACATTCAACTCCAACTGCAAGAGCTCCTCAAACTATGTATCTACCAAAGCAATATGATACGCTCAGTTACTGCTCGGATTAGAGACTAAGGCGACGCTCGGTAAAGCTTGATGTCATCAAAGTATAGCGTACCTGCTCCATCTTGCGGATCTGTTCTACTTCCAACACCGATGGTCATCTTCTGAACCGCAGGAATATTCACACCAGCATCGCTCAAAACACTGAGCGGGATATCCCACTGCTGCCAGTCGCCTTGCAGCACTGCATTTGGATTATCC
>Ga0315533_1003111_pt1 | contig 11138 bp, 11 predicted proteins | sample SalMarSW160130MG_FD_203081 | JGI IMG/M metagenome (GOLD analysis project Ga0315533, IMG submission 203081) | Salt marsh sediment microbial communities from the Plum Island Ecosystem LTER, Massachusetts, United States - Salt Marsh Sediment SW1601-30 ...
AACTGCAATAATATTTTTTATGTAATCAGGCCAATTATATTTGAATGGGCTGTCCACCTCGCTGTCGAGCAGAACCTCCTTGCCCATTTCTATCTCTTCCACCAACCTGTCAAAAAGCATCTCCTTGATCGGCTTATCGATATCTATCAGGCCGGCTCCTGCTGTAAGAAGCAAATGCTTCTCATCATCCACCGTTTTCTCAAGCAAAATCACAATACCCTCAACGCCGACAATTTCTCTAAGGCAGTCGCAGGCCATCTGAAGATAGTTGGAATCTGAGTTGCTGATTCTCATATTTGTGCTCAACTTATGAATAAGAGCCAGCTCCTCATAGACCTGCGAAAGTTCGGTGCTGAACACCTCAACTTGCTGTTCGGACTTTGTCTCAGACAGAAATCTTTTTGCCAGAAGTGTCAGCATATCACTGAAGATTTCATATAATTGATTTTCTTCTCTTCCTGTAATATGCGCTTTATTGCCCTCTTGCTTTTGCTCTTTTGCCGGTTGCACCTCTTTACCTATGTCAACCAAAGCAATATAAGCAGGTGAGTCGAAATTCAACTTTAGAAATACAGCCACAATTCTATCATTAATTGGAAAAGCCTGTTCGTTTGCCTTTGGATTACCTGTATCGAAGTTTGCTAAACAATCATTTACTATCGTTTGCCAATTTGTTTCAAAGATATTACCCTGGCAGGTCAAGAGCAACCGGCCATCAGCATCACATACCGCAAAGTTAGCCCTCAGTTTATTTATTGTCCGGCCAAAGGTTTCAAGCTCACCTTTTTGGATTTTGCTCAGGTTTTTTTCGATTGTTTTCAACATTTCCATTGAAACCCAAATCCTTTTGTAATCGCTGATATAGTTAGTTCGCTATCGATTTTTGATATAGAATGTCCTCGATTTTTTTTAACAGCTCCTTGGGGCTAAATGGTTTACCGAGACAGTCTGATATATTTAGCTGTTCCTTTTGTTCCTGCTCTATGCTGAAACTTCTTGCCGTGAGCATAATCACAGGTATATCTTTGGTCTGCTCTTTTTCCCTCAATTTTCTTACAAGCTCAAAACCATCCATAACCGGCATTTGAAAGTCTGTAACAATCAAATCAGGATTTTCTGAACAGGCAAGTTCATACGCCTGGGCACCATTCGATGCTGTTACAACCTCGAAGCCATTGCTGCGAAGCTTTATCGCCACAACGTGGATAATGTGAATTTCATCATCTACAACTAAAACCTTTTTTCCCGACATCATTCCGCCTCCTCAAAGTTTTAGGCAAATTAATTTTTCTCCTACGGCTTCTCCTACGGCAACTACATTTTCTCTCCAACCACTTCTTTTTTTGCCAAGGGCAATTCAAAACCAAATGTGCTTCCAATCCCCACTTTGCTCCTGACAAATACTCGTCCGTTATGCACTTTTTCAATAATTTGTTTGACAAGGTTGAGTCCCAACCCGGTACCTTTTGCCTTTTCTTTGTTCGCGTCGACCCTGTAAAACTTATCAAATACGTGGTCTATATCATCTTCTGGAATTCCAACACCGGTATCTGTAACGCTCAGGCGCGACAGGCCCGAGATTTCATCCACCTCGGCTTCGATTTTCACCGTTCCACCTGCAGGTGTATACTTGATTGCATTACTCAGAAGATTTACAATAACCTGCGAAATCATATCTTTGTCGGCATAAACCTGGTCGTAAACGATAAGCTCATTTTCAACTATTGTGATATTCTTTTCTTCGGCATAGCTTTTGAGCATTCGCGTCTGCTCTTTTATAAGCACAGCGAGGCTGATGGGCTTTTTCTCAACTTTCACCAGCCCTGACTCTATGCGGGAAACATTCAGAATGTCCTCTATAAGCCGGTTCAATCTCTGGGCCTGACTTTGAATAACAGTGCAGAATTCCTTGCGCATTTCTTCGGTGCCGGCTTCATCTTCCAGTAACATTTCTGAATAAGCCGTGATAGAGGCAAGCGGTGTTTTTAGCTCGTGAGAAACATGGCTTACAAAATCATTTTTCATCCGCGATACTTCTTTTTCACGCGTGACATCGTGTAGAACAGCCACAACCCCGCAGACATTATTTTTTTCATCGTGAATACAGGAAGCTATGCAGCTGAATATTTTCGATTCATCACCTTTCAATATTTCAAGCTCGTATTTTGTGTGTCGTGCTCTGGTTTTCCTGCTTCTGCGCAGAAATTCCACAAAGCCGTTCCTGCTATCATCAATTAATTCAGTAATGGACCTTTGTTGGCAATTCTTAAAATCAAAGTTGAATAGTTTACCAGCCGATTCATTTGCAATGAGCAATTTGTCATACTCATCAATGACAATAATAGCATCGCGGACACTGTAGATAATGGACTCCGTTTTTAGTCTTTGCTTTTGCAAAAGTCGAATGTTAAGCTGTAAATCCTTTATTTGATTCTCGAGGTCAGCTATGTAATTATTTTTACCTTTGAAACGGTTGCGAATTGCCTCATACAATTTCACTATTACTGCATTATCGGTTTGCTTTTCCTCTTGCAGATCGCTAACATAAGAAACATCTATGTTTTCATCTCCGAACTTGCCGGCTATGGATTTGATTTCCCGTACGAGCTTATACCATCCCCACCCAAGACAGCTTCCGCAAGCGGCTGCAGTAACACTGCCAACCAATACAGCTAAACGCCAGCCTCCTCCGAAGCCGGAATCCTGCCATAGGGCTAAGGACACAGCCAAAAGGACACAGACCTCGATTGCTGTGACCATAACCGCTATTCTACAAAACTTCGAGAAATAGCGGCCTTTGATATAAAAATTTCTTCCCGGTATCAAACCAAGTACTCCAAAAATCAAATTCTGCATTTTCAATTAAACTCAGCAGTTAGCCAATTCTTTATCTTCGCAGCCATGTTTCAGAATCTTTTCGCTCAACACTTTCAATTATGATACTCTCGATGCTCCTGGCGTCTTCAGGACTCGTTTCCTTGATTATTCTTTCCTTCAGCCTTAATGCTTCCAAATATGTCGGGCGAAGCCAAATTGCATCGTCTAACTGTTCGATAGCAACCTCATTATTACCCTCAAGATAGTATTTTGCAGCCTGTGCATAGCACTCTTCTGCCCGTTTTGCTCTGCTCAACGGCTGCAGTTCTTCTTTGGCCCCTGCCCGTTTGTGGCGTATATCATCAATTCTGGCACTTGCCATTGTATCAGCGGCTTCCTCGATTATATGGGGCGTTAGCAGCACAATGACTTCCTGACGCTCAACTTTATCAGCTGTTCCTCTAAATGCAGCTCCTACAATCGGAAGGTCACCAAGCAGCGGCACTTGTGTTTTGGCGTTTGTCACTTTATCTTTGAACAATCCCCCAATGACAATGGTCTGCCCGTCTTTGACCATTATATTAGTGACCAGTTCAGCTGATGTCTCTTGAGGAATACCGCCGGGAATTGACCCGGAACTGTCTTTGGAATGAATATCCATCCGAATGTAGCCCTCGGTTCCAATATATGGCCTGAATGAAAGTTTTGTACCAGTATCGAGGTATTTAACCTGACCTTCCACCCGATTGCCCTGTGCATCAAATGTGTCACCCTCCCGATAGCCTAATTTATCTCCTATATAAACTTGACCGAGCTGCTTATTAACGGTCAATATCTTCGGATTGGCCAACAGAGTTATATCTGTAATTTGTTCAACAGCTCTGATAAATGCGCCAACATCGTCAAATGCAAGACCAATTGTCAAACCTCCTGTTAATGGACTTTCTATCTGTGCCGAAGTACCGGCGCTCTTTAAGTAATCCGGAGCACCTGCGCTTATACTCGCCAACGCAGTCACGGCGGTACCTTTGAGACTTTGCCAGTCAATACCAAATTGCATATCTTCGGTCAATTTAGCACTCAAGACAGTTGCCTCTACAAGCACCTGTGTTGGCTTGAAATCAATAGCAGTTATCACCTCTTCAGCCCTTTTAATGTTTTCAGTATAGTCACAAATCACAATAGTATCTTTTAGCGACATTGTGTTGCCTCCGCTGGTTTGCTCACTAATAGACTTACCGGTAGGTACACCTGTCTCAGCTGCTGTTGTCGATGCAATCATTCCCTGGTCGCTGAGAACCGGAGCAATAAGATTTTTAGCTTCATCTGCGCTGATATAAGAAAGAGTAAAAACCCTATACCTCATCCGGCTCTTATCTTCCTTGGTGAAAACCTCAATGATATTACCCTTTTGTTCCCATTGGATATTGTCCCCGAGAACAGCATCCATAGTCTGCTCAAATGTTACGTTATAAAGGTTGGTTACTGTGATTGTGCCTTCAACCTTGGGTGATGGAACGATGTTTTTATTATACTTTGCTCCAAGGAAACGAAGCACATCCCTTATTTCAGCATCCTTTTTGAAGCTGATAGACTGGATCGTACCATCCGCGGAAATGCTTATTGTGCTGTTTGGCACATTCGCTCTCGGTACCGAAGTTTCTTCGTTGTTCCCCAACGAAGCCTCATCAACACTACCGACAGCTATTGCAGCTATCATCGCCACTACAATAAGCCAGAGAAACATATCTTTTCTAATTTTGCCTTTGTAATATCTGTCTTTATACATAATTTTGCTCCTTTTCTTTCTGCAGAACAGAAGCAGGCTTCTGTTCTTTGCAACTGCCTGTCAATTCTTTAATTAAGCACTTCCAACGATTGTAGAATCTTTAATGTAACAGTCCCTTCTTTGCATCTTATGGTCACTTCTGTTTCTTCAATTTTTGTAACTTCACATTCATGCACATCAGAACCTTCGGCAACAGTTAATTTGTCACCAACGCCAAACAGTTTATCATTAATAAAAGCCTGAGGATTATCGCCCAGAACTATCGCCTCAAGAGTCAGTTTTGCACTTATCCTTCGCATTAGCCCCTCATTGTTGTTATTTTCAGAAATAGGTTTAATCTCTTTGGCGGAGCCTTCGGAGAAGTCCCTATTATCAAATGAAAAGAAGTCTCTGGTGAGGACATCATTTCTTCCTTCAACTTTGGGCAATTCAAAATAATATATTCCCGGCTCTACGCCTTGTTCTGCCTGCTCAGAAGAGAACTCTTCAGAAGACAATGTTTCAAGGCTGTCGGTTGCTTCGGCACTCTGAGGGGATTTACCGACAAAGACTTTAACCCACATAAGGGACATCACTAAAAGCAGGCAAACGGCTGTAATTGCTTTTTTCTTTTTCGCATTAAGTTTAGCAAAAATACCACCGACTGCTGCAACAGCTGTACCTGGTTTTTTTTGTGTCTTACTTTTCATATCAAACTTTAACCTTTTTCTTTTGTCGGCCGGTAATAAATAACCGCATTCGTCTCCATATCAATCTCACCGCCGGGATTGCTTTTATTCTCCAGGCTTACATGCTCAATCCGAATCAACCTGTTTAAATTCTGCAGCGACTTATAAAATTCAAATATCTGTGCCAGCTTACCCCTGCACTTCACGCTGACAGGTATACAGTTTAGTTTTTCAGTTTCTACTTCTTTGCCCGGTTCAATAAACTGATTTTTCAGGTTATGCTCATTCATCAAATCAGCTATCTGATGTAAAAACGAACCAAGCTCTCTTTTTTCCGGCATATTAAGCTCATATTCTTTTGTTACACTCTGCATTTGTTGAAACTGTTTTTCGAGCACAGGCAGCTGCTTTTTCCGGCTGTTTGCCTCTTCGATGACAACTCTTGTCATAGCAGTTTCAGACTTAATAGCTTTCATCTTTTTCTCCAGAGGCAGATATACAAAAAACACAAAACCCGTCAGCATCACGCCGGCTGCAATGAAAATTATTATTTGCTGTTTCGTTCTGAAAAACATTTCAAGTTTTCCTTATTCTTCTTTATAATTTGCCAGATAACAGCCAAGTTCAAATTCAGTAGACTCTAATTTTTCTTCATCGATAGTACCGCCTGCCTTAGCTTTTTTGTTTCTCGAAAAGAATGGTATAACCTGACAAAAATATGGCGAATCCTCTAATTTGCAAATAAGCTCGGCGACATCACTTCCATCTGCGGCGATACCGCTTATCAAGACAGTGAATCTAACATCACCGAATAATATGACTTCATTACTGCCTCTCCTCGTCCGAGCCGTTCTTAATCCCGCTGATGCAGTTTTTCCAGTCGGTCGGCTCTTAAATTGTTCCGAATCAAATTTGACCTTTTTAAGCACAATATCTTTATCAATTAAAAAGCTTAACTCTGCAAGCACACCTGGAACATCTATTCGGGAATCTATTTCTTTAAGAATATCGACCTTTTTCTTCAGGATCGCCGCAGTCTCTTTCATCTCGGAAAATGAACGTACATCATTTTTCAATTCTCTATGGCGGCTCTGCAGTCTATTGAGTCCGGCTTCGGCTTTCGAGACTATGAACTTTGTATGGAAGCCCCACACGAGCATAACCATAAGTATGCAGCCCAAAGCAAAACATTCCGCTCGGTAGCCCATCCGCCTTTGCTGGTTCTTCTTATACCATTGTGGAAGAAGATCAATATCGTTCATAAACAAAACCTAAAACTAAATATAACTTGATATACAGCGCCTATTTTTTAACCTTTATCCTGATACTTTCACCGTGTTCCCATTTTTTCAGGCCCAGTCCCACGGCAACAGCCCATTCACAAAGCAATCCACGCCTGTCGCCATTAAAGTTTACTTTCGTTATATCAATGCCATTAAAAGGCTCGGCTACTTCGACCGAAAGTGCCATCTGCCGTCTCAATACATTAAGCAAAATATTTTCGTATGCGCCTCCGCCGGTGAAAGTAGCCCGTTCTACGCGCTTGCTTCTGAAGGTAACAGTGTAATATCTAAAGCACAGCGATATCTCTTTTGCCAGCTCCTCAGCAACCGAGCCTATTGCATCCACCATTATCTGACGAGTTGAAGGGTCGAGGTCCTCCTGATGTATCAGGCCATTATCCTTATTTAATAGTCCATCGTCCGAATCTGCAGAGTCTGAAATCCGTGTTCTTCTCCAGAGCCTGTTTCTCAGCATCTCAGCTTCACTAACTTCGATATCCAATCTATGTGCAATTTCACGATTAATGTTTTCTGTACCAATTGGTATATTCTTAACAAAACTGATATCTTCGCCTCTGCCAAAAACCACCGTAGTTGACGACCCTCCTATATCCACGAAAACCTCGGTTTTCTCTCTATCTTCCTGTCTTCTGAGCATACGTCTAAAGCTTCTGTGCAAAGCACAAGGAACGGGGTCTATACCAACGGGTTTAAGCTCTACCTGTTCAAGCATATCGATATGATTCCTTACTGTCTCATCCTTGGTGGCAAACAATATTACCTCATTTTTTATCTCATCACCATGCCGAACGCTGCCTGCAAACATATAGTTAATTGAGTCCTTATCAGGATGGAAAGCGAAACGATTTGTAACCTCTCTTCGTAAAATATCTTCGACTTTTTCTGTTTCCGCCCGACCCAGTCTAAGGCTTGTCATTTTTATCTCATCGTTCGGCATAGATGAGACTACTTCCCGGCCCTTAAAATTACCTTTTGCCAGCATCGTTTTTATCGCTGAAGTAACATACTCTTTTCTTTGTTTACAGTCTGAGCTTATATTTACGCCAATAATAGCCTTTGCCGCATCTACCACACTTATCATCGGACCGTTTGTTTCCAACTGAATCATCTTGATATTGTTATGTCCTATGTCCAAACCAATCGGTCCATAACTGTGAGTTTTTAATTTCCAGCTTATCATTTGCTTTTCTACCGCTTCGCGGATTTGAAATTTAACATATCGATTTTCTTTACCGTTCGCCTGCATCCATCACTGTGAAATTGACACATAACCCGTTACCGCCTCAACTGTAATCGTCATAGTTTTGGTGCCCGCAGAGAGAGTGACACTTCCACCATTATCAGGACTTCCAAGATAAGTGAAGGATACCTGATCAAATGAGCTGAAATCAGCGTCGACAATATTTACCTTGTCAACTCTTCCGTCTGCTTTGAAGTTAACCACATAATCTTTATGTGTAACGGGATGAGATATAACTTCGCCATCACCAGTGGTGATGCTGTAGCTCTCAGCGGATTCGTCAAAAATCACCGTATATGTTTTCTGCCTGCTGATTGCCATACTTTTAGCATATTCGAGGTCCGCAGCTACCATATCCGCTGCTGCACGAATTTGTGTACTTGCAGACGAGCCGAACATCGGTATCGCAAGCATTGCCGCTATGGCAATTATTACAATTACAGCCATCAGCTCAATTAATGTGAAACCGCGATTCTTAAAACTTAAATTTTGATTTTCCATCGCCCTTTAATCCTCAACAAACAGGGGGACATTGCGCATATTTTGCCTATTTCTTTATTCTTTTTTCGTCTTCTTTGAGGGGTGCCTTGAACAGTCCTTTGCTCAGGGCATCATGCCGATTGTCTTCTTTGTCATTATTGATTTGGCAGGGACTAAATTAGCGTCCGTTTTTATCGTAAGTACTATGATTCAAAAGCTTTTATAAGCTTGTATAATTGTCAAATCCGATACCTTCCACACTTACTATCAGCAAAAAACATACAACCGTCAAAACATATCGCGCAAAAATAATGATACTCTTTTGTTAATTATATTTTACAAAATAAATGGAAGGAATGGAAATGATTTGAATTTTTCTTTTAGTTTATTTTTTGAGGCCGATAAGCTTAATATAGCCCAAAAACCTTTTTCGTCCAATAAGTTGAAATCTTTTTTTTAACCTGAAAAAAAAGATTTTTTACGGCTGTTCTCTTTCTATGCTTTTAAAGAAAGCGCCTGCTGCCGGGCTGTATCTATTTGGCGTTTCTAATGCGGGCCAGGTTTGGATGGAGCCTTTCTCCTGAGAGGCAGTTATAGTGACGGAACTGTTGCTGGTATTTATTATTCCTTCTCCGAAAACATACAATGCTCCAATTACGTTGAAAACACCGCTATTTTGACTTTTTAGATCAATATGATGACCAATCTGTGCCAGACCTGTGATTTCTAATTGACAGTCGCCATCCTCAAAAGTCAAATCATGGTCAACTAAAAGGGCAGGAAAATTTTTAACTGCTGTGATTGTAAGATTGCAGCCTTCCTGCAACTTCAAATCATGATATACCACAAGCATTCCATCTATATCGCAATCACCCTCTAATTTGAGGTCACCACTACAAGAGAAAATACCTGCAGGATTGGATGCGCTGGCACTGCGCTGCAGGTCTTGATATGTTCCGGAAACAATGTATTCTACAGAATATAATGCAGAACCAATATAATAAGACGAAGTAAATTGCCACATATATAGTTCGGGAGTATATGTTTCAAAAAAGCTATTGTCCTCATATTGCTGGCCCTGAATGTAACCGGAAAAAAATTTGGTTATCGTTTTTTTTGAGTAAACATCTCCCCAGACTTTCCCGTAGATTGTTACATCATCGCAAAAGTAAGCATCTCCATTGATTGTAACCTCACCCAACAAATCCTTTTTATCTTTTTGGTAGTATGCAAAGCAGGGGTCCAACCGTAACTCAGCGGCTAATTTGCCTCGAGCGATTTGCTCGCCTGCCTTTTCTTTATAAGCCGTGCAGTTTATTTTGTAATTGTAAGAGCCGGTCTGAACCACAGAGACATCGTAATAGTCATCACTTCCTGTAACAAGCTGCTGAGCACTCGCACCGGTCCAGTATTCGCCGGAGACATCCTGGGGATTCAGTATAAATCCTTTTGCCTGCTCCAGGCCCGACTCGGCCAGATAGTCCATTTCTGTGCGGATTTTCATATTCTCACCGCAGGCCAGCTCTACGTCGTTTTTCGAAAGGAAGCCCAGTGACAATATTGTTATTGCCATAACTATAAACAGGACCACAAGCAATGCCGCGGCCTTTCTGCTATTTTCTTTTTTATTTTTATTCATCATCATCTGAAAATATAAAATCCCCGTTATCATCAATTAAATGACCTGCCCAGCCACGAAGTGCCGCTGTTATCTCGTAGTGGTGCATAACATCATTTTCTTCAATATCAAAGCTGATGCTCGCAAATTTAGACCAGGGCGGTGTGGTATCGACAGCAAGCTCGACATTTTCACATTCCGGTATAAGACTCTTATAACGGTACGTAAAGCATCCGTAGTTGGTCCACCCTGTCAAGAGCGGCCAGATATAATCGATATCCAGCAGACGGCTGTCGTTATAAAACTCCCAAGTTCGAACATAACTTTTATCGTAATAACTGCCAAGGTATGTCAGCTCGTTAAGATTGATACAGCCATCGCCGTTATCATCGGCTCTCCAGATGGCAAAATTATTCTCTTCGAGATGACATATCATTCTACAGTTGCTTATAAGGTCTCTGATTTTAATTGTAGCAAAGCGAATTTGTGCCTGTTTAACGGCAATATCACCCGTACTATCATTTGCCGAACCCATAGCAGAACCAAGGGTAGCAACTGCAGCGAGCACAATAGAAGTTACCATTAAAGCAATCAGCAGCTCAGCCAGTGTAAAACCGTTATTATATCTTGTTTTTCTCATCGCATATCTCGTAGAGCGCAGCTATCAAACCATATAATACTACCTGGTAATAAGTCGGACTATTTTCACAACTTCGTCAGATTTGTAATACACTCTGACCGTAGCACAAATAAATTTGGGCGATGCACGCATATCCTCACTTGGGAAATAAACGTAGGAACAACTCGAATTCCTGCTGAACTTTGAATAAAGTGAACCGGTAAATACCGAGCCGCCGGAATCTTTTACCTGGCCCTGAGACTCGCTGTAACCATCATAGCTATCCACAACATCATCGAAAGGAGTATTTATAATCTGTTCCGTCAAATCCGATGCCAGTTTTGCTGCCAGAGTCAATCGCGAACCCTCAGCCTGCATGGCAGCGCCGCTGGTAAAAGGCAAAAGCAAACCTGCTGCAGCTATGGCCAAAATCACAACGGCCATCATAGCTTCGGTGAGCGTAAAAGCCTTTGTTGTGCTCAATTTCTTCCTCATCTGTTTTAAAAAGCGGAAAATAAGAATAATCGATGTCCGCCTTTGATTTATCGGGCACTTATCCTGTCGAGTTTATGTAAAAAACAGGCCGGCTTTTAATAGCCGGCC
>Ga0315533_1003119_pt1 | contig 11124 bp, 9 predicted proteins | sample SalMarSW160130MG_FD_203081 | JGI IMG/M metagenome (GOLD analysis project Ga0315533, IMG submission 203081) | Salt marsh sediment microbial communities from the Plum Island Ecosystem LTER, Massachusetts, United States - Salt Marsh Sediment SW1601-30 ...
GAACATGAAAATCTTCACCGGAATAAAGCAAAAAACAAAGTCCTGAATCCTTGAACAGATCAACAACTCAGTAAAGTGGTATCAAAATGTCTTGTTAGGTGGTAACGTTTGTATCCGGCATTAAAACTAGACTTATTTCTTATTATTGGACCAACAGCCCTCTGTTGGTCTTTTTTTATCCAAATGCAAGCATAGAGTGAAAAAAATTATCAAAATTCATCGTTAGATTTAAAGAACAGATAAAAACAGTTGAGATAAAGTATAATATGTTAAACCGAGACCCCAAGTTGTAACAAGAATTATACCTATCATCTGGAATGCCATGCCTGAGTATCTGGCGAAATCTCTTAAACCTTTATTTCCCGGACTTTTCGGATTCTTTTCTTTAGTGGTTGATGCTTCTCCATTGTTATCGTTATCACTCATTTTGCAAGTTCCGGAGAATATAGCTCCCGATTCGATAGAAAGTTTTGAAGTAGCTATGTCACCAAGGATTTTTGAAGATGCCTTTAAATTAAGTAAGCTATTAACAATGATTTTACCTTCAATTAAGCCTGAAACTTCTGAGTTTTTACAAATAACTTCCCCATTAACTTTTCCGGTTGGACCAATGACAACTTTGCCTTTTGTGATGAGATTTCCCTTAAGAGATCCATCGATACGGATATCACCATTAGATTTGATATCGCCGGTTATATCAGTTCCGTTACTTATAAAACTAATTATTGTATTATCTGTTTCGTTGTACTTTGCCATAATATTTTAACGTTTAACGATTTACAAGAAAGTTTTAAACTTTTGGTCTTTCTTGCTTCGTTCCCTGGTTCAGAGGTTTGAAATTTGTTTTTAGCCATTTCTTGAATCCTTAAGAATTATTTCGTTACAATTATCTGATAAGTAGATGTCTCATTAAATGATCTTTAGGAGTTAAATAGTGTTTAATTGAAATTTAACAACAGATGGTTCATTAAAGCTTTTACTTTATCCATATTGCTATCAAAATTAGAATTGTTTCTTAATGAAAGCAAATTTGTTTTATGCCTGCTAATTTTTCCAACTAGATCCAGATCTGTTATAAAATATATTATGGTATGCCAGGGCTTAAGTTTAGAATCATCTTTTAAATCCATATATTGTTTGTCCAGATGCCAGAGTATGGACCAATGTTATTGTAAAAAATAATAGTATTGCTCTCATATTGTGATGTGTTTGAATGGCTTATAACTTAGTGGTGTTTTATGCACAGTCTTACAACAGTCACAAAAAGATTCCTTACTTACCTATAATTTCGATCATAGAAAACCTTAATAGGTCAATCATTGTCGGATTATTAGGCTCTATGGACAAAATCTCCAGTCTACTAGGATACTCTTCAGCATAGTAGGTCTCTGGTCTTTCATTTGGCTTAAGGTTATCTGGTGGCATATACCTTATCCCCGGCCAATAATTAATAACCATTCCCTCAATACTGCTTTTATCATTAGATATTCTTATTTTCAAGCCTATTAAATTCTGCTGAATCCAATGTAATAATCGAAGATCCTCAATATCTCTTGGGAGATGAATTTTTGCCGGCCATACGGTAACCCTAAGCTTACGATCCTTTGGTATCATCAAATTAGATACAAAGTAATTTTCAGCTTGAAAAGTTATAACATTACCCTTTTCAAGCATTTTATCACTTAAATAAGGGCTTAAAAATTCGGCTGTTTTTTCATTAAAGACTTCGTATTCGCTCATCTTTTCATCTTATAAAACGTTCCTCCTTAAACGGCTTCAAATCAAATAAAAGGCTATGTCATTAATTCTGACAGTATATATCTTCACCCATTTTGCAGTTTAATAGGTTTGATATGCTTTTTGTTACTACTCACTGTCCAAGTGAATTGCAAATAACGTAAAAAGCCACTTTATTTTATACACTCCAAAGTCCCTCCAGAATGCAAATCTGTGAGAAAATAATTGACGTATTATATTGATATACAAATACATATAAATTTGCCATAATTAATGAGAGGGTCTAATTGCCTGTTTTAAACGATTTAAGGCATTATTGCATTTCGCTAATGCAGAATACAATAGTGATGTAGAAAGTTGCTTAGAAGGGCTAGGAATGGCCTTAAATGAGATTGCGAAAAGGCCACATATAATTGATATACAGTTATGTAGAGTTTTAAAATTACTAAATTACTGCCGGAATGGCAAGTCTGAAAAACCCCAATAAAGTGGCTCAATTTCATCCGGATTATTCAATATGGTGCTTAATTTTATTTATATAATGAAATTAATGACAAGAATTCGATCTTTGTAGCCTGAATAGAAATTGCAATTGACAGTGTCATTATGAAGTGTCTTTTCCTATTTTTAGTATTGGATATTGTCTCCATATTAATATATGCCCAAAAAGATACTATTCCTATAGTGAATATTCAGGAAGTAATAATCTTTGAGAATAGGATACAGCTGCCTTTGTCACAAAAGCCTTCAAACATAGTAGTAATTAATTCTGAGCAGATAAATCACTTATCGGTTCAAAGCATTGCAGACCTTATTCATCATATTGCAGGAGTTGATATGCGGCAGAGGGGTAGTAATGGAGTGCAGAGTGATGTCAGTATCAGAGGTGGTTCATTTGATCAGGCTCTTATACTCATCAATGGAATAAAGATAAGCGATCCTCAGACTGGGCATTATTCATTTAACCTGCCTGTTGATATATCAAATGTTGACCATATTGAGGTGTATAAAGGACCTTCTGCAAGGGTATTCGGACAGAATGCATTTGCAGGTGCAATCAATATTATTACAAAAAATCCTGATGATACATTCATTCAATTGCAATCGATTGCCGGAGATTTTGGTCTTGCAGGTGTAAATCTTTCTGCTTCAATTTCAGGAAGCAATATAAAAAACTACATCTCAATTCGCCACGACAAATCATCTGGATATAAGTATAATACAGATTATAAAATCACTAATCTCTTTTACCAGACGGAAATAAAAACAGGGGCAGGCATGATCAATTTGTTAAGTGGATATAGTGATAGAAAATTCGGTGCCAATGGATTTTATTCTGGACCTGACAATAAGGACCAATATGAATCTGTTCAGACTAGCCTTGTTGCAATAAGTTATAAGCCTTATTTGAAAAACCGAAAGTTAAAATTAAACAATCGTCTTTACTGGCGACGAAACAAAGATGAGTATCTTTTTATAAGAAACGATCCGTCTTTTTATAGAAATGTTCATATAAACAATACTGTTGGGATGGATGTAAATCTTTCCTTTGAAAACTCCCTTGGAGTGACAGGTATGGGTCTTGATATGAACATCCCATGGATAACCAGCAACCGATTGGGAAATAGAAATAGAAAAGCTACTACACTTTTTATTGAACATCGGATTCCATTATTGAATGGGAATATGAATATTATACCAGGAATCCAGGTTAATTTCTTATCCGATTTTGGAAACACGATACTTCCGGGCATTGATATAGGATATTCACTTAATCCATCCTTGATAGCTTTTGTAAACAGCGGATATACCTACAGGGTACCTACATATACCGATTTGTATTACGAAGATCCTGTGAACAGTAGTAATCCAGATCTGCAACCAGAGTATGCATTCTCATATGAAGCAGGACTTAAAACTGTTAAGATCAAAGGACTTACAGGACAATTAAGCCTTTTTTCCAGAAAAGGCCGTAACCTTATTGACAGAACAAAAGAGAATGAAGATGATAAATGGAAACCTGTAAATATCGGTGAGGTTAGTATGAATGGTATTGATCTTACCCTAAATCTGGAGCTGGGCAAATTAATTGGTATAAATGAGTTCTTCATTCAGGCATTTGATTTTGGATATACTTATATCTTCTCAAAAATTGAAGGAATCCTGCCCCCATTTTCAAAGTTTTCGCAGGAGAATCTCAGAAACCAGGTAGTTATGGGTTTTGAAATGAAATACAATAAGAATATCTGTCAATCTTTTAATTTCAGGTACATTGACAGGATTAATATGGAAGATTATACTCTTGTTGACAGCAGACTGGGATGGTATTCACAAAAATTCAGCTTATATGTTGATCTTACTAATATTTTCAATATAGAATACAGAGAGGCAAATTTTGTCACACTTCCTGGAAGGTGGTTAAAAGCCGGAGTGACGTATAGATTTTCTCTGATTACTTCACCTTAGTATCGAGGTTAAACCTAAGTTTAACTAAAAGCAATTATATTTCCCCTCCTCAAAGTCCTAGGCTATTTTGTTTCTTAGTTAATGTATTGACTGATAAACTGCTATGGTATAATGCACCTACCGTGAATGCTCTAATTATTTGTTTTAAAGTATTTTAAGGCATTGTTGCGTTTCGTTAATGGTAGTATTATAGAGGAGTAGAAAGTGGCTTAGAAGGGCTATAAATGGTCTTTAATTGAATATTAAAAATATGCTATGTTGTTGATATACAGCTAAGTGGTGTTTTAGGGGGAATGGGAAGCGGGTTATGAAAAAAGTCTATTTAATAGGTAGATAGATGATCATACCCAAACGAAAGCTTTTAAAATCTTTATTTTTCTTTAGATTATCAACATTGCATCACCATAAGGCCCGAATCTGTACTTTTCCTTAACAGCTGTTTTATAAGCTTCAAAGAGCAGTTTGTACCCTGCAAATGCAGAAACCATAATCAGAAGCGTGGAATACGGGGGATGAAAATTACTGATCATCATATCAGGTACCTTAAACTCATAAGGCGGAAATATAAATTTATGCGTCCATCCATCATATGGTTTCAGGTAGCCGTCGGTCGAAACTGAACTCTCTACTGTCCTGACAACTGAAGTACCGACAGCACAAATCTTGTATTTATTATCTTTGGCTTTATTTACAATTTCTGTACATTCTTCGGTGATTCTGATCCTCTCTGAATCAACTTTGTGTTTCTTGAGATCTTCCACATCAACACTCCTGAAATTTCCAAGCCCGACATGCAATGTTATCTCTGCAAAATCCACACCTATTATCTCAAGTTTTTTCAGTAATTCACGACTAAAATGCAATCCTGCACCAGGTGCTGCAACAGCCCCTTCGTGTTTGGCAAAAATTGTCTGATATCTTTCATTATCCGCTGGCTCAACCTTGCGGTTGATGAACTTTGGGAGCGGTGTCTCACCCAGGCTGTACAGGGTTTGTTTGAACTCCTCATATGTACCATCATAAAGGAACCTGACTGTCCTTCCCCTGGATGTTGTATTATCAATTACTTCCGCCACTAAAAGAGCATCCTCCCCAAAAAATAGTTTATTCCCAAGTCTTATTTTTCTTGCAGGAAAAACCAGGACATCCCATAAACGCTGTTCCTGGTTTAACTCATGCAGAAGAAACACTTCAATCTCAGCTCCTGTTTTCCCCTTATTCCCATATAATCTTGCCGGAAACACTTTTGTATTATTAAATACAATCACATCATGCTCGCTGAAATATTCTGTAATATCCTTGAAAATCCTATGCTCAAGCTCACCTGTTTTCCTGTTTATTACCAATAACCTCGACTCATCCCTGTTTTCTGAAGGATAAAGGGCAATAAGCTCATGTGGAAGATTGTACCTGAATTGTGATAATTTCATGATTGGGATTTTGCATTTAAACGAACCCATTATTTGTTAATATATCTAATTTGTTTCATTTATTGAAATTTAATTGGAATTTCCCCAAATCATAGAAATAGCCCGTCTTGTCTTGTTATAATGATAATTATCCAATATTGTATTGAAACACAGGCGTATAATCAGATACCATCAATTACAATATGGAATCATACTCTTTATAAGTAATCAAGGCGATTTAAACGATCTTGTACTTTGGGCAATGGTAGATACTAATGAAGGGTAGATCGTAGAATCTCTGATTAAAAGATTAGTAATTTGTTGAACATTATGAATTCTTTCAATAGGATGAAATATTCAACTGCTTTCATAGTTCTATAATAAATAACCGACTAACCATCATGAAAAGAATTATTGTTTTGAACATATTAATCATGCTTCTACTTCCTTTGTTTTCACAGGAAATACCTGCTGTCTCCGATACAATCCGTAAAGATGCTCTTAATGTTTTTATGTCTGCCAGCAGTTATCTTCGGAAAGAAATAACCTTCATTAATTATGTACGAGATATAAAAGTTGCTGACGTATATATTATTTCGACATACCAGAGAACCGGATCAGGCGGAGACTCATTTAAGTATTTTCTGGTTGGCCAGAACAAGTATGCTGGCATGAACGATACGATTGAAGTAACTGCCTTACCTGACGATACTGAGGATGCAATCAGAAAAAGCCAGGTGAATGCTCTAAAAATGGGCTTGATGAGATATGTACTCAGGACTCCTCTGGCTAAATTCTTTAATATACAGTTTACACAACCGGTAAAGGAAACTATTGAAAGTGATAAATGGAATAGTTGGGTGTTCAGAACCAGTCTTTCTGGATCGTTAAATGGAGAGAAGAGGTTTAATTCTATAGGTTTATACGGAAATGCTTCTGCAAACAGGATAACGGAAAATTCAAAGCTCCTTACAAGCGTTTATTTCAATTGGTATAATTCGAAGTATGAAATGAACGACAGTACATTCGAATATAGCACTACACATTCTCAAAGTAGCAGTATTACTTATGTACTATCAATAAATGATCATTGGTCCGCAGGCATCTCTTCCGGATTGAGTGCATCAAGCTATGGAAGTTACGATTTGCGTTACAATATTGCACCCGCTATTGAATACGACATCTTTCCTTATTCTGAATCAACTAGACGGCAAATAAGGATTCTTTACCGGACCGGATATGAATATAATAATTACTCTGATACAACAATTTATAACAAACTTACACAGCACCTCGGGTTTCATTCCTTATCAGCATCATTTGAATTTGTACAAAAGTGGGGATCAGCAGATTTTACTTTATCATATAGAAATTATTTTTTTGACTGGACAAAGAATAATTTAGGTGCTAATCTCTATCTGTCTTTACGCATAGTCAAAGGACTTTCATTAACGTTTTCAGGAAGTGCTTCTATTGTGAATGACCAGCTTTCACTTCCAAAAGGTGGAGTATCTGATACCGACATATTGTTAAGGAGAAAAATGACAGAAACCAAATATTCATATTATTCTTATTTTGGGATCTCATACACATTCGGCTCAATTTATAACAATGTGGTAAATCCCAGGTTTGGCAATTAACCAAAAATCATGTCTGCTTTTCAAACTAATAAGGGTATTACAAATCATTAATAAAACTATATTAATATTATTAGATTATGATATCCAGCTATTTGGGGGGCTAAGACAAAAAAAACAAACATTGCAGGGAGCATTGGATGCATTATCGAGGTTTGGTATGATTTTTATCCGACAGGGCGGTGCGAGGTCTCGCGACCCGGATTGCTCCCTGTTTTATTTCTTGAATTAAACCAGGTAGTTGAATAATTGTTTCAATTTAATGATACCTTTCACAAATAAAGCATTTTCTGTCATAGGGTGAAGAAATATCCATCTTGAATGAGATTCTACTTAAAATCAGCAATGCTTTGGGGACAATTCAAAATTTTAAATATCCGTGACGCTGGATGCTTGACGGCAAATAGAGTCTACTTGCTTTAGAAATGTTGGAATCCTGTAAATACCATGCATGCTCATAATTAATTGTGCCGCAATATTAGGGTTCAGTCCTGCGGCAGTGATGTAAAGTGGCTGGTGGCTCTTCCCACGCAATATCTTGATTGGATCTGACCCCTAGAAATACTTTTTAGCCACCCCAATAACCTCTTTCTTGAAGTCGAGGACCTTCCATAAATGTCGACCAAGACCGGGTCTCTCTCCAATATCGACGTAACCATCAATTATTACAGTATGGATTTTTTCTTCTATAATGCGGAGGATTGCCATGATACAGGGAAGTTCTCGTCTGTAAAATTGACCAGCTTTGTATTCCTCTACCACCAGGATCTCACTTAAGTATGTACGATAAGCTGTTGAATCTGAATAATCAGAGAACACAACAGCTCCTACTACTGCTGACCCATCATCCTTATAATTGACATCAATTGCAGTAATCATTTTCAAGTCACAATTTAGAGGCCTTTACTTATTCATTCAAAAATAACGATTAATCCTAAGGTTGACTTATTAGGTAGATTAATAAAGAAGCGGCATCTCCAGTGTGGAATAAATATGTCTCGCTGCACTACTTTTTGAAGTAGTAATTGAATGAAATGCCGTTGAGATCAATTTTCGGAAGAATATTTTAGATATGTTAAGGAATATATTTGAATTGCTATTTAAATGAATCATACTAATTTAGCATATTTACTAAATTAAGCCTAATAGTCATGGAACAAAAGCATAAAATCGGTGACATCGTAGTTTTAAAAACTGGAAGTCCTAGGATGACTATTATCAATGATAAATTAGGTGACGAACCAGAACGTGGTTATTTTTTTGATGGAACTTATAGATGTGCTTGGTTTAACGAAATTAAGGAATATAGAGAAATTTTTCCGCAAGATGCCCTGATGTTATATTCTAAGAGTCATAAGGCAGTCTAAACAGTATCTTCTTTGGTATTATACCCCCCCAAAAGGGAGATCGTTGACGAGAACCATGTTTTTTATGGTTCACGCAAGTAAATTTGGCATTTTTTTGATTCTCTGGTAAAACTTGGGATGGGATATCAAAACGGCCTCAAAACATACATTTTGTCAGCAAATCCATCAACAACCATTACCATAAATTATTTGGGTCATTGATTTTCAATGTTTTGTAATACAAGGTTCAGGTGCAATTGCCACCAATAAATTCACTCCGTTAGTTTTTATTCGTACCTTTAATGTGTAAGCTGTTATAAGACTGTGTATAAAACGCTATTTAGTCCCTCAGTATAGGTTTATATGGCCCCTAAAAGAATAACTTGTTAAAACATTAAAATTCAATACTTTAAAAAAGTAGTTACATAAGAGTTAGGTGGCATGGCACGAAAATTGCTGCATTTAATTTACTAACTAACAACCTATAACCATGAAAACATCTCTTTTTATTGGAATAGTGATTTTCCTCGTACTTACCTCCTGTGAAAAGACATCTTACAACGCTGATTATGATGTTCTGTTAAAAACATAAAGCGGATTTAGCTTCAAATACTCCGACTTCGAACTTTATGATTCCTCTACTCACATCTTTTATTTCAAAAATTGTCATCCTGAATTTAAAACTGCATCTAATGATAAATTCTCAATTAATCGCTTATGATCCCGTGATGAAATATGTTTTTAATTACAAAAAATATGACTGCCAACAGAGAAAAACTGATTGAAAAAGATCGTGTTTACTATGCTGCCAACAAGGAGAAAATAAATGAAAAAGCTCGTGTTCGCAGGGCTGCCAATAGGGAAAAACTGATTGAAAAAGATCGTGTTTACTATGCTGCCAACAAGGAGAAAATAAATGAAAAAGCTCGTGTTCGCAGGGCTGCCAACAGGGAAAAACTGATTGAAAAAGATCGTGTTTACTATGCTGCCAACAAGGAGAAACTAAATGAAAAAGCTCGTGTTCGTAGGGCTGCCAATAGGGAGAAAATAAATGAAAAAGTTCGTGTTCGCAGGGCTGCCAATAGGGAAAAACTGATTGAAAAAGCTTGTGTTTACTATGCTGCCAACAAGGAGAAACTAAATGAAAAAGCTCGTGTTTACTATGCTGCCAACAAGGAGAAACTAAATGAAAAAGCTCGTGTTCGTAGGGCTGCCAATAGGAAAAAGCTGATTGAACAAGCTCGTGTTCGCAGGGCTGCCAACAGGGAAAAACTGATTGAAAAAGATCGTGTTTACTATGCTGCCAACAAGGAGAAACTAAATGAAAAAGCTCGTGTTTACTATGCTGCCAACAGGGAGAAACTAAATGGAAAAGTTCGTGTTCGCAGGGCTGCCAATAGGGAAAAACTGATTGAAAAAGCTTGTGTTTACTATGCTGCCAACAAGGAGAAACTAAATGAAAAAGCTCGTGTTTACTATGCTGCCAACAGGGAGAAAATAAATGAAAAAGCTCGTGTTCGTAGGGCTGCCAATAGGAAAAAGCTGATTGAACAAGCTCGTGTTTACCGGGCTGCCAACAGGGAGAAAATAAATAAAAAAGCTCGTGTTTACTATGCTGCCAATAGGGAGAAAATAAATGAAAAAGCTCGTGTTTACTATGCTGCCGACAGGGAGAAACTGATTGAAAAAGATCGTATTTACTATGTTGCCAACAGGGAGAAGCTGATTGAAAAAGCTCGTGTTTACTATGCTGCCAACAGGGAGAAAATAAATGAACAAGATCGTGTTTACTATGCTGCCAACAAGGAGAAACTAAATGAAAAAGCTCGTGTTCGCAGGGCTGCCAATAGGAAAAAGCTGATTGAACAAGCTCGTGTTTACCGGGCTGCCAACAAGGAGAAAATAAATGAAAAAGCTCGTGTTCGCAGGGCTGCCGACGGGGAGAAACTAAATGAAAAAGATCGTGTTTACTATGTTGCCAACAGGAAAAAAATAAATGAAAAAAATCTTGAAATAGATTTTAAAAAACTTTGCGAAGCGATTCAAAAAGTTTGCCCGGATAATGATCCGGAATATTTCAGTAATGGAATAAAATTGAATGGAATAATTATCACAATAGATGGATTTTACGCAAATTATCGAGGGGTAACATCACCTTTCAGGGATTCGTATGATCTTTTAAATAGTTTTTATAATGACGGAATTCTGATTTGTGATCGGGAAACTAAGATTCTGATAAGTGTATGTTACAATAAATTGTAAATGACGATATATTGAAAATTCAAATTCTTCCCCCCTTATAAACTTCTTATCTATTTGCGCCGGTTCCTCCGGCGAAATAAGCAAAAAGTAAGCTGGTGACAAAGATAGATCATTTTAAGGAAAAACAGGAATACCAGGGTATTGCATATTCCTGCGATTTCGGACACCATTCCTGATTTAAACGGACAGTCAGTCCTGGTTTAAACGGACATCCATTCCTGAGTTATCCGGACACTTTGCTCATCATTCATTTTCGCAGTCATATTT
>Ga0315533_1003121_pt1 | contig 11124 bp, 9 predicted proteins | sample SalMarSW160130MG_FD_203081 | JGI IMG/M metagenome (GOLD analysis project Ga0315533, IMG submission 203081) | Salt marsh sediment microbial communities from the Plum Island Ecosystem LTER, Massachusetts, United States - Salt Marsh Sediment SW1601-30 ...
CCCTGTCTTTGTTGTAAAGAAGATTTCGCTTGAAATCACCTGCCGGAATACCCCCATAGCTCAGCGCTACCCTGGCTGCAAATCCGGCCGCATATATCGCCGCAGTAATCTCACGCCCGAAAGGAACAAGTCGGGTATCCCAGCCCAGTTGCACGCCACCTTCAACAAGCTGCTCAGCGAAAGTAGTGCCGTTATGATGACCAGCCATAAAGACATACAGACTTCGCTCCTGACATTTCCTGGCAATCTTAACCGCCGTTTCCACATCCGGTGCAGACCCGACTATTGCTGCAAACCCAGGTGCCGAACCATCAACAAATTGGATACCTCTCTCACGCAAAATTACATCGTCTGCCGCCCCCAGCCAGATGTCATCGACGGGATTAGGGCCGATTAGATATTTGCATGCCTCGACAATCTCCTCCGCAAAAAGCGTCGCCATACCAGCATCAAGGGTCGGGCCGAGGTAAGGTATCCATAAGTCGTCGTCAACCAAAGGGGGCAGCAAAGGCCTGACTTCTTCCGCCATCACCTCTTCGAAATCGGATAATTTTCCCACCGCCCGCCCGGTTATCGAATAAATAATCGGTATGTAATAACCGGTATTGGGAAACTCCACTTTGCAGTCTTTGCCTTTTTCGTTGATAGCGCGTGCTAAGTAGTCCCCGGCTTGCTTAGCTATCTTGTGGGCGCCACGTATGGCTGCTGATGCAATGATTTTTGACATAGATTAACCTACCTTTCGTATCCCGTGAAGCATATCTCGTATTTCGCTTCACGATTTACCAAATACGATTTTTACTCCATAGCTAATGCCCGTCGCTCTTGCATATCATAAAGCTTGCGTTCCTTTTCTACGTTTATACCCAGAGCATCCCGCTTGCTCTCAATATGCTCAATCATCATACGAGCGGCTTTAATCGGGTCTCGTTCAAAGGCCCATTTGGCACCTATATCCTTTTCGATTTCGTCGGTTAGATAACGCGTTAGATTCGGAGCACCGAGGATGGGCAGCGGCTCGGCGATAACGGTATAGACCCCTGAGGCAACGAAATACATTCCGATTGAAACCGCCTTTTCGCTCATCCACTCCGGTGCGGCACCGGCAACGGGTAAATCTGAGATGTCATCGCCAAGCCCGCCTTCGGCAACCACGTTCGCCAGAATGGTCAAAATCCTGCTGTTATCCACGCAAGAGCCAACGTAAAGCACTGGCGGTAATCCCACGGTCTCACATATCTCGGCTAGACCCTTGCCGCAGTATTTCGCCGCTGCCTCCGGTCTCATCAGCCCGGCCTTGCCTGCTGCAATCGCGCTGCAACCCGTGCTCACCACTAAAACATCATTCTTAATAAGTTCTTTTATCATTGTAATGTGACCATAATCGTGCACTTGCTTCGGATTATTGCAGCCGACGACTCCAGCTGCACCCCGCAGGCGCCCTGAAATAATAGCATCATTTAGCGGCCGGTAACTCGCCCGAAATCTCCCGCCAAGATGGTAAAAAATATTTTCTGTGGTAAAGCCGGCAATTCCGCGCTCCATTACTTTCGGAATCTTAGCTTTGCCTTTCCTGTTGGCAAAATTCTCAATACCAATTTTGATGATTTGCCGTGCGATTTCCACTGCCCTGTCTTCGTGAAACTCGATATGCTCTGCTCCGGCGATTTTGCACTTGGGGGAGGTAGTAATCAATTTGGTATGGAAGCAGCCGGACAGCGAGCCCAGCGCAGGCATAATGCACTGCACATCAACCAGCATAACTTCCACCACGCCAGTCATTACCGCCAGTTCCTGCTGCAGGAAATTGCCGGCGACCGGTATGCCGTGACGCATCAGTATCTCAGTAGCCGTGCAGCACATACCAGCAATGTTAATGCCTTCGGCCCCTTTATCTTTTGCCATTTTTATCAGTTCAGGTTCCTGCGATACCGCCACAACTATGTCTGACAAGGTCGGCTCGTGCCCGTGTACAACTATATTGACCTGTTTGGCATCAAGGACGCCGAGATTGGCGCCAAATCGAATCGGCTGAGGACCGCCAAACAAAATATCCGAAAGCTCCGTTGCTATAAGCGACCCGCCCCATCCATCGGCCAAGCACGCTCGGAGACCCTGCTTTACCAGATTCTTGTAGTCCGAGCCCACACCTATGTGTGTCCTGTGCATAATCTCCACAATTTCCCGGTCAATCGAACGTGGAGTTACGCCCAATTCTTTCCAGACCTTTTGCCTGGCCGGCGGGGGATAAGCGGCCGCACTGACAAGTGTTCCCTCCTGCTTGCCGAACTCAGCCATTACCACCTCAACCAGGTCGCCGGCAATTTCCTTTGTCTGTCTGCCTTTTGTCTCGACACCGTATCTTGCCGCAACTTCCTTTAATTTACGCTCGTCCTTAATCTTATAGTCGCATTGCTCACTCTCGACCGCCAACTTAAATGTGTGCGCGATGTCACGGCCGTGGTCCGAATGAGCGGCAGCACCCCCGGCAACCATCCGCACGAGGTTTCTTGCCGCAATCGTATCAGCGGTAGCGCCACATATACCGGCCTGCGGTCCTTCCCCAAACGGGTCGATTCGGCACGGCCCCATTGCGCAATTTCGGCAGCATATCCCAAGCCTGCCGAATCCACATTGAGGTTCCTGTTCCTCAAGCCTATCCCAGGCGTTTTTCAGCCCGGCTTCTGCCATACGTGTTAGCATTTCCTGAGCTGCGCTATCAATGCTACGTTTCTTTGGATCCATAACAATTCCTCACTTTACTAATTAGCCCTACGGACTCTTTGTGTTCTTCAACACCAGTGATTTGTCTTTTCCTATGCCTTTTACGACGACGTTAGGTTCACATATATTCATTAATGTTTCAGCCATCTTTGCCCGTGGTGAGATAAAGTTTTCCAAAAATGCTTTTCTATCCTCACCGTTCAAAACGGCCTGGTATAGCTGCCAGGCGAACTGCGAACCATATTTTTCGGCTACAAGCTGTGCACCAACAATTTTGTCTTTGCCGTCCGTTAGAAGTTTTGCTTTCTCAAAAGGCTTTTGTTTATATTCGAACCGGCCCAGTTGACCGACATCCAGGTCATGCACTTTAGCTTCTAAGCCCACCTCTTTTGCGGTGGTAGTGCTGTGTCCGATACTGTATATCTGCAGTCCTAAAATCTGGTCGGCCTGTGCACGCAGAAAACCCCTTGTTTTCACATCGGCTCCGGCTGCATTTCGGCCTGCGATTTTTCCGGCCATTGCCCCAATACTACCGACCGGTGAATACACGAACATTCCCGTACCCAAATCGGGACTTTCCGCACAGTCTCCAACCGCATAGATATTCGAAACCGATGTCCTCATACGATTATCTACCTTGATAGCGCCGCTTTGAGCCAACTCGATGCCGCATTTTTCCGCAAGAGCCACATTCGGTTTTACTCCCGTACCCATCACCACAAGATTGGTGGCTGTCTTTTTGTTTTTATGCACAACGTACTCGACACTTTGCTCGCCTCCTATTTGTGAAATGGCCTGGCCGGTAAGCATTTTCAAGCCCTGCTTTTCAAACCTATCGATGAGAAATTCAGAAAGGTCCGGCTCGATTAATTTTCTCAGTATTCTGGACCGTACGTTGAAATAAACATCCAGGCCTTTATGCATCAGAGCTTCGGCGATTTCCAGGGCAATAAAGGATGCTCCAACAATAACGGCACAGTTTGTATCCTTAGCTACTTCAACAATCTCCGCTGCCGACTCAAATGTGGTAAAGGTGCAAACGCCTTTTTTATCAGAACCGGTTATCTTCGGTATCAGAGGAGAGCTGCCGGTTGCGATAATAGCCGAGTCGTAGGATACCTTTTGTTTTCCCCCATCAGATATGTAGGAAATGACATTATTTGCCGTTTCGATATCGGTAGCTTCCGAAAGGCAAACAATCTTAATATTGTAACCGGCCAAAGCTTCAGCAGAGAAAACTTTTGCATCTTCCGGTTTATTTATAGCCCCCGCAATCAGCGCAGGTATTGCGGGTCTGCGGTAAGGCAGGCGGTCCATAGTTATAACCGTCACATCAACGTCAGGATTTTCTTTGGCTGCTGCTATGGCGGCCATCATTCCTGCGGCACTTCCACCAATAATAGCTATTTTTCGCACTTGTTTTATTCCTTGTCTTTACTTTTTTTCTTCTCTGACTTGACCTGACTTGAGGCGTTACTATTTTTCGCCTTTTCAGACTGGTCGAGTAAAACAAAGCTTAAAGCTTTGGTAGGACAGGCCTCGACACAGGCCGGGTCGAGGTCCTTTTCTATTCGTTCCATACACATATCGCATTTGATAATAGCGCGGCCTTTCTTATCTATCTGAAGAATACCAAAAGGACAGATAAGCATACACAACTTGCATCCGATACATAAATCCGCATCCACCACAACAGGTGCCTGTTCATCGAAGCGCTGAATCGCTCCGGTTGGGCAAACCGTGATACACGGCGCATCCTCGCAGTGTCTGCACTGAATTGGCACTCCAAACTCTCCTGCAGCCTCTACCGTAACCATTCGCTGGGGCCTCGGCGATTCTGCCACGGCCTCTTCAAGAACACCCGATTTGGAATGTACCATCGCACAGGCTATTTCACAGCTTTTGCAGGCCAGACATTTTTTTATATTTACCACTATGGTTTTATTTTTATTATCCATATCTGCTGCCCGGGATAGTATGGTTCAATGATACCTTCCTATACTACTACGAAGATTCGACGTTTATGTCGATTAAATCCATTAAATCATCTTTTGCTTGTTTTAATGTATTAACTAACTGCTCAGAAGACCTAAAAACATCTGTTTGCTGCAAGTCCGCCTGCTGAACTTCCGGGAAATATCGTATGCTGGCCAAAACAGGGACATCTTTGAGTTGTGTTTTTATCAGTTCTGTCTGGTCACCATTTGTAATTTTATTTGCGATAACTGCGAGCTGTTTTATACCAAGCTGGCTGGCCATTTTCGCCACATTATTGGCTGTTTCAATGCTCCTTGCCCCCGGCTCAACAACCACTACGAGTGCGTCAACACCCTGAACACTTGCTCTGCCCATAAACTCAACTCCGGCAGCCAAATCAACCAGCACCAGCTCCTGGCGTTGCAAAATGGTGTGGGTAAGCAGCGCCTTGAGAAATGCCCCCTCCGGACAGGCACAGCCGCCACCGGCCTGCGTAATGGCTCCTAACACCAGCAACTTCAATCCATTAACCTCAAGTGAGTATTCCTCCGGCAAATCACTGACCTTAGGGTTTAACCTAAAGTATGCTGCAGGGTCTTTGCTTGTACCGGTGCGTTCGGCTATTAGCTGTTTCATCTCGATAAGCGGTTGAGGACTTTTGTCAGAAGGTATGCCAAAAGCCAGAGCAAGATTGCTGTTCGGGTCGGCATCAATGGCCAAAACGTCGAACCCCTCGTCGGCAAATAATCGTGCCCAGACCGCACAGACCGTCGTTTTGCCCACTCCCCCCTTACCACCAATTGCTATTTTTGCGCCCGAACTCAAAAAAGCAGCCCCTAACCCGTTATTGATAAAAAGGTTATATGGCATCACGGCAGCTCGGCAGCTGAAACTCATCATCGCTGAACAACCAAACCAAACACCGCAAACCTGCCGAAAATCATTGATATTACGGTTTTTCAGTTCGCTGTCAAGAACTTAATTTGCATTTGCTTAATGCAGATGTGAGGTTACTGGCAGTCCGCAGTCCGAAGGACTCTGTGAGGACGCCTTACGGTGGAACATCTGTTTCTTCACAAGCTGCTGTTATTGCATCAACGGCAAGATTCACGGCTGCCGACAAGGCGTCCAACGGCATCTGCTCCGCCGCAGTTTGGTCGAAAAGAATGGACGCTCGGGCGCCGAATTCATCGTCGCTGCGCCAAATCACTATCGTTAACGGGACGCGAGGCAGCAAATATAACCTGATTGAGGCGTCGCCGAACTCACATTTTTCGGCATTAAACCGCCCGGCAATCCGGCACAGCCGTTCAGGACATCGGCCGAACACTTTTTCTAATTTTTCGGTAGGAAGACTGTGCGGCCCCCGAAAGAAGAACTGCCCGCTCGGAAGGGCCTGCGGCTTGACAAGTTTATCGGCCAGCGGCAAATCCCGGGCGTTTATCAGGTATGCAAGAAGGCAAAGCTGCTCGATAAAACCTGCCTTCTTTTGCTCTAACTTGGGCTCAACTGAAAAAATTTGACGTTTGCCAGGGTCAACCACATATTCTTTATTCAGCAATCTGAGTACATATTGGCCTTGTTCAGTTATGTAGCGGCACTTAGCGCGTTGGGCCGTTAGCTTAGGGTCGAGTTTGTCAAGTTGTTCCCACAGCCCTTTATGTGCCATTTAGTTTTGCACCTTTTACCGGCATTTCATAACACAATAATCAACAGTCAATTATCTAATGTCCCCGGCTAAGCACCATACGGCACCAAGCCGACGGGCCGAACCCATTACAATCTAAAAAAGTGCCTAAAGTGTCTAAAGTTTGGAGTACCTAAAGTGCCTAAAATGTTTACGACTCTCGTTTAAGGTTGTCGACGCTCGTATCGATACTTGTTATAGAAGCTCGTTTTCGGCGAGCATCAAGCATCCAGCTTCAGGCCTCGATACCAGTTTCGACACCGACAAACCAGCTTCGATACCCTCACTTTAGTCACTTTAGCTCACTTTAGGCACTTTAGCTCACCGGCATTGTCAAACTTGAGCTTCGTATCTTTTTCTGAATTCTTCATATTCGCTCATCGTATTGAGGTTTGTAAACTGTTCCGCCTGCAATTCAATAAATTTGACTCTGCAGAGGGGGAATACATCGCTTATTTTACGTTTACCTGACGACAGCACCTGATTTACAGCTTCGAGCACGCTCTTGCGATATACCGCAAAGAGCGGCTCGCATTTTTCTTCTGGCCGTAAGGCGTCCTGCGGACTACTGGTTGGAATGACTATGTCCGCCCGGCTTTCAACGGCCTCGGTGAACATCTTTCTAACAAAGGTCAGGTCTATATGCGGGATGTCGCAGCCAACCACAAAATTAAGCTCGTTTGCCGAGGCATCAAGGCCCGAAGCTATGCCCATCAGAGGTCCCTGTCCCGGCATTTTGTCTCGGACGACATCACAGCCGAGAAAAGCGTATCTTTCCGCTTCGCCGGCACTTACAAGAACCTGCTCAAAAGAGCTGTGAAGCTGCCTGTATATATGCTCTATCATCGGTCTGTTCTTAATCGACAGCATACCTTTGTCGGTGCCCATCCGACGGTTGCCGCCGCCCGCTAAAATTACAGCCGTCGCCTTTTCAACTATCGTCCACCTTCCATCAACGATTTTTATTCGGTCAATATCGAAATCAAAACCGCCGCTGTCAGATACAACAACTCTATCCACATACCTTTTTACATCCCCAGCAGACGCTTTCCACCGTTTTGCAGAGTGTCCTTTGACTATGAGAAACAATCCCGGCTCAGCTACCTGCCGAAGCGAGTTCGATTCACAGATTGAAATTGCATCAGGCCCTATTATATCAAGCAGGGTGGTTATTGCCTCCTTCAGATGTGTTTTCATAACGCGCAGCCAGAATACCCGCTTCGCACCAGCCGCCAGAAGTCTTGCGGTATCTTTATTCGATTTGCTGTTGGTTTCTTCTGTGATGACAAAATCTCCTTCCAGCGATGAGCAGACCCCGCAGCCCTCACCGCCGCGGGGACATTGACCGTCTCGCTGTTTTATCGTGGTAACCTTTACGGCTGTGATGTCGGTGGTTTTGCTGAATTTTCCAATAATGGCACAGGCCAGCTCGGTCTTGCCGACGTTTGCCGCCGCAGAGCCAATCATCAACATACCACCAAGTTTCAAAGTACCCTCATACATCTTTTTGCCGGCGACGTTTCCTTAATATTTCTATGACATTCGTAACGGATTGCGGTCCGGCAATAAATTGTTTGCTGCCAATAGCGGCATATAGCTTTTTAACTTCCCCGGCTACTTCGTCTCTAACGACAAGCACCACAAGCCCATTAGTAGAAGCCAACAACAAATCTACGCTCCTGCGCCATCCGTTACCGGCAAGCTCCAAAGGGCCAAACTCATCAACGATGATAAGTTCAGCAGATTTAACCGCTTCAACATTCAAGGCATTCCGGCCAAATTTAAAGCCGGCTTCCGTGAAAACAAATCGCCCTCCACCCGTCTTCTTCTCGCAGCTTGCCAAAACTGTTCGAGCGCCGCTTCGCAAATCAAGGGCTTCAAAGCCCCTCAGGCAGCCATTAACATAGATAGAAGGTGCCAACAATCCGGCAACGCGGAAGCCCTCATCCCGGGCCTGCTCTGCCAGTTTAGCCGCAGCGGTGGTTTTGCCTGAATGCCTGGCCCCCCTCCATAAAATGAGTCTGCACTGCATCAAAGCACTAACAAAACATTATACGGTAAAATCGGTTTTTCTCTCTCAGAAGCTCAGCAAATATGCCGTGATACCAAAAATCCAAAGGCTGGTGGTAAGAACAGACACACTGCCCGGCACTAACTGCAAACTCAACTCAAAGGGCATAGCATATTTTGCCTTGAGCCGTTTACCTAAACGAAAGCTTAAGGGCACAACAGCAGCACAGCCAAGAGCCGCTATGCTGCCGCTAATCGCGACGTGACTTAGTATCTTCATAGGTCCTGCCTGCACCCAGTACTCGTACCGAAACACATAAGTAATCATCAATGCAAACGAAATGTAGCTTAAGTACACTGCTGCGGCGGCACCAAGCGCCTTATTCTTTGTTTTGAACACACCAAAGAACAACTCGTAGCAAACACCCGTCAGCAGAATCCCCAGCAGGTGACAGGCAAAAAAGGGAGTGTTCAGAAACTTATATAACATCGCCAGAGCGGCGATTAGCGTTATCGTGCCCTTTTGCTCAAAATACACGCCGGCAAACGTTAGTATAATAAAGCCGATAATAGTTAAAGGGGCCGATGCGAATGGAACACCGGCGCTATATAAAACTCCGCCAAGAGCCGATTCCGAAATACCCCACAGAGCGCTGAAAAACAGCACTCCCAGAAAATACTGTCTTTTCATTTGATAACCCTTTCTTTAATCTCAAATTTTAGCAAAAAGTAATAGATTCTTATATGATTCTGCTTCTATTTTAGCCGTTTTCCTCAGCAATTTGCAAGTCATATATGCAAAATTCCCTTGATAGCAGGTACATAAAAAATCTGTTAACAATTTTTGATTGCTCGGTTTTTCGCATTTTTGAAGCGCTTTCTCATAATATACATCTTTACGAAGATTATAATTTTCCTTCCAGCCAATTCCGTGCAAATTCTTCCAAATCATACGTATTCACATCGCCGTTTTCAGTCAGGTCTGCTCCGCCGCACCAGTCGGGCTCAACACATCCATCTTGCAGCCAGTACGAAGCAAATACGCTAAAATCAGCGAGGTCCACGTCACAGTCACCGTCACAATCTGCCGCTTGCGTAATGGTAAAGTCCTCTGTATTTGTTGTAAGCAACTGATAATAGTCATAATGAACACTATATTTTGTGCCTGTGTACTGTTCAAGGATACCTGTAACACCGCAGAACCGGCTGCCAACATCGACAAATCGGTGGTAGTCGTCCTCCTCAACCTCTTCATTCATATAGTCGGCGGCCCAGCAGCTATTGGGGTCGCGGTTGCTCTGGAGGATATAATTATCCTCCGCCTTACCGTATCCTTGGCCGTCAACATTAACATCAACAACCTTAAGGAGCATCGCCTCGTATTTCTCTGCGCTGTGGTCCTCAACCACCCATTCCAAAGTGCCTTCAACAGGTGCTTTTATCTGCCCGACGCGCACAGTGATAGGTTTTGGCAAAGGATTGTTGTGACTTACTACGGTATAACAGGGGTCGTTATCTTCGATATACTGCAGAAATGTGGTACCCACGACTTCTTCGACCTTCACGTTCGTCAAAGAGACCCAGTCACCGACATTTACATCGGTAAAAACATCTGCGCTATAAGGGTCCTTTGCCATAATGCCGCCCCAGGCATCGGGGTAATTGGGGTCGTACAAGGTCAGTTTGGCCGGCGGGCCGGGCTTTATATGTATGACTATGCCGCCGTTGCAATCCACCACGCTGCCCTCGTAGGAGCTGGCACCGTTAGGGTCAGTGGTATATTGAATTTCATATATTGAAAGTGCATCGGCATTTATCATCTGAATAAATCCAAACGAAGCTGTCAAAACTACAATTAAAAACAAAATTCTCTTCATCACATTCTCCTTCCATAAAAACGCTTGTCAAATTATTATCATTTACGGATACCAATCCGGGTCACCCCAGGGCGGGACCTCAAGGTTATCCGGCCATTCTGGTTTCCATACCGATTCTTTCCATTCCACGTGATAATCGCAATAGAGGATATTCCCTCCCAGCGATTTTCTCTTCCTGGCGTGCCGGGCGGCAAAGGCCTTCGGATAGCTGCCGCAGTACTGGCCCGCGGAGGCATTATACCCTTCACCACCATAACCTCTTTGCGGGTCAAGCAACTGGTCAAAGAGGAGAATTAAACGATTCGGTTTTTTTATTACCGTTACCTTCAGGAAACTGGGCATCTGCCAGCCGGTGCCTGGGGGATAACCGTACGGCCGCCAGCAGTTTTCATCCAACTCCAGACAACTGTTCATCGCATAAGAGAAATAACCTGCCCACTCAGGCGGGTATTTATAGAAACTACGAGGCCCGAGCCGAGCCGATGGGCATTGAAAGATGGTTTTTTTGCCCGGCTTTTGACCATAAGGGTAATCTCTCCAGGGCCTTTCGCCCATCAAAGGCGGCAGCACGTCAATCCAGCCGTAGTAGTAATCAGCAACATCCGCCTCTGTTTCGGGATTTTCTTCAGTCCTGTCCCTACCGTCTATATGCGGATAGTAACCGTCATTTTCAGCAGCATAAATCTCAAAAGCTATTCCCCACTGCCGCAACCGGCTTTGGCAGCTTGTAAGCTCAGCGGCAGCCCTGGCCCGGCCAAGAACCGGCAGCAGCAAACTAACCAACAACCCTATAATGGAAATAACTACCAACAATTCAATAAGGGTGAAGGCATCAATCTTAATAGTTAT
>Ga0315533_1003122_pt1 | contig 11123 bp, 10 predicted proteins | sample SalMarSW160130MG_FD_203081 | JGI IMG/M metagenome (GOLD analysis project Ga0315533, IMG submission 203081) | Salt marsh sediment microbial communities from the Plum Island Ecosystem LTER, Massachusetts, United States - Salt Marsh Sediment SW1601-30 ...
TTTCTTTCTGCGGCAAAAACTTCTTTGGGTTTTTCTCCCAGAATCAAGTCCTTAACTTTGGCTTCCTTTAAAATAAATTTTTTATTTCTAACTAAAATTTTATTTAGTTCGGGTGTTCCGAAATATCCAACTAAAATTTTATTTTTTGGCTTGAGGCCGATCTTCTTTCTCATTTCCTGGATGTTGCGAATAATTTCTCTCAAGCTCCCCTCCTCTTTTAATTCAGGAGTAATTTTAGTATCTAATTTCACCTTATCTTTTAATCCTTCTTTATACTCCATTTTCTTTACATTTATTTCTTTTTCAATGAGGTCTAAAAAATCTTTCTCCAATTTCTCTCCTATCCAGAGAGTTCTTAATGGTTGGCGAACTCTGATTTTAGCCTTGGCCCTTTCTGTTAAAGCTAAAGCAACTATTTTTCTAGTTTTTTCCATCTCCTGATTCAGTTTTTTATTAATCAATTTCTTATTAACTTTCGGCCAATTTTCTAAGTGAACACTTTCTTTTTTGGTTAAGTTTTTGTAAATTTCTTCACTAATAAATGGCGCGAAGGGGGCTATTAATTTGCTCAAGGTTAAAAGTACATAATTTAAAGTTCCCGAAGCTTCTTTTAATTCTCTTTTAGTTTCTGGCCTTTGGAATCTTTTTCTTGACCTCCTAATATACCATTGGGAAAAATCCTCAATTATAAAATCTTCAATAGCCCTAGCGGCAGAGGTAACATCGTATTTATCTAAATTTTCAGTAACTTGTTGAACTAATTCGTTCAATCTCGAAGTGATCCACCTGTCCAGAATATGATTACTTTGCACTTTAGGTTCTGCTCTTTGCTTTTTTTCTGCGTATGTTTCAAAGAATAGGTAAGTGTTCCATAAAATCATCAGTTTCCTGGTAATCTCTTCTCCCAATTTGTATCCAAAATTTAAATTAAAAGCTGGATTTTGAGTTAAGTACATCCATCTCATAACATCAGCCCCAATTTTATTTATTGCCTCATCGAACCAGATAACATTTCCTAAAGATTTATGCATGCCTTTTCCTTTTTCGTCTCTTACCTCTCCGCAAGAAAAAACATTTTTATAGGGCGCTCTCTCTTCCAGGGTGACGGCCATAAAAAGTAAAGAATAATACCAGGTGCTAATTTGAGCCCTCATTTCAGAAATAAGTTGAGCTGGAAACCATTTTTGCCAATAGGATTTATCTTCTAAATATTTAAGAGTGGAGAAAGGAACAATCCCGGCGTCTAACCAGCAGTCTCCTACTTCTGGAATTCTTTGAACCGGCTTTTTGCATCTTGAGCATTTAATTTTAACCTGATCAATCCAGGGCCGATGAAGCTCTGGCAGTTTATCAACCAATTTGGGATTAATAGCCTTTTTTTTAAGTTCTTTTTTAGAACCAATTACTTCTAAGTGGCCATTGGGGCATTCAAAGAACATTAAAGGTAGTCCCCAATATCTTTTTCGAGAAATATTCCAATCTTTCATATTATCTAACCAATCTTGCATTCTTTTTCCATCGGAGGCGGGAACCCAATTAACTTTCTTGGCCTCTCTTTTCATCAAGGACCTAATCTCATCTACTCCGATAAACCACTCATCTACTAATCTAAAAACTAACTCTTCGCGACATCGCCAGCAACAGGGATAACGATGGTGGTAATCTTCAGTTTTAAATAAAATTCTCTTCTTCTTTAAATCCTCGAAAATAGATTGGTTGACTTCAGAAACATTTTTTCCACTTAGCCAGCCAAAATATTTTAAAAAGAATCCTTGTTCGTCTAAAGGAGCAATAACTTTTAAATTATATTCTTTACCCAGCAAATAATCTTCCTCTCCACAACCAGGAGCAATGTGAACAATTCCTGTCCCTTCTGTTTCACTAACTTCTTTGGAAGGAATAACTTTGCGTTCAACCCCTTTTTGAACCGGCAATTCATCAAAGGGACCTTGATACCGAAGAGCAATTAATTTTTTGCCTTTAAATTTTTCTTGAATTCGGTATTTAAGGCCCCCTAATACTCCCAAACGGGCTTTGGCTAAGATTAGCAATTCTTTTTCTATCGCTACTTGGACATAATCTAAATCAGGATGTACTGCCAAGGCGACGTTAGAACTTAAGGTCCAAGGGGTAGTTGTCCAGACTAAAAAATAGCCATTTTTAAATTTTGAATCTTTTATTTTTAGTTTAAAATATATAGCTTTATGGGTTAGCTCTCTGTAGCCTTCAGCTACTTCATGTTGGGAAAGGGAAGTGCCACATCTCTTACACCAAGGTAAAACTCGAGAAGCCTTGTAAAGCCACCCTTTTTGATGACACTTTTTTAAAAAATGCCAGATATATTCAATATTGGTATCAGTCAAAGTATAATAAGAATTTTCCCAATCCATCCATTGGCCGAGCCTTTTCGATTGCTCAGTTTGGATTTTTGAATATTTTCTAGCCCTTTCTTTACAAATCTTAACAAATTTTTCAATCCCGAACTTTTCAATATCTTTTTTTCCTTTAAACCCTAACTCTTTCTCCACCTCCACTTCAACCCAGAGCCCATGACAATCAAAACCATTTTGGAACCTCTGATTAAAACCTTGCATGGCTTTATACCTTTGGAAAAGATCTTTATAGGTCCTGGCCCAAGCATGATGAATGCCCATGGGATTGTTTGCCGTAATTGGCCCGTCAATAAAAGACCAGCGTTTCTTGCCTTGGTTTTTTCTCTGAAGTTTCTCAAAAATTTTATTTTTTTGCCAGAATTTTAAGATTTTTTCTTCAATTTCTGGAAAATTTAACTCCATATTTTTATTTTACTAATAACTTCCTCAATTCTCCTGTTTTTATTTCTTTTTTTTCAAAAATAATCTTTACAAATTTTTTAAAATCGTAATTATAGATTGCCTTTTCAAGTAAGGTCAGGGGGCGCTGATGGCTGATAATTAAAATATTTTTCCCTTGATATTTTTTATCTATCTCTTTTATAAATCCGTACATTCTTTTTTCTATATCAGTATAATTTTCTCCTTTTGGGGGAGCGACTTGAAATCTCCTCAAATAATATTCTAAGGGTGGGAGTTTTCCCTCTCTATCCCAAAATCTTCCGACTTCCTTTATTAGTTTTCCGTTTAAAATCCCGACATTAACTTCTCTCAGTCTTTTATCAAACTTTGACTTTAATTTCAATTCTCTTTCAATAATTTTAGCGGTTTGCTTAGTCCTTAAAAGATCGGAAGAAAAAATTAAATCAATTTTTTCTTTTTTTATTTTTTTGGCAACTCCTTTAATTTGTTTCTCCCCTTTTTCGGTTAAAGGAGAGTAAATTTTCTCTGGCCAGCAAGCGGCAACATTTTCTACGTTTCTCAAAGATTCTCCATGCCGCAAAAGAAAATATTGATTATTCATATTATTAATCACATTTTTTCTGGAGCGGAAACTCCCATTAAACCTAAAGTATTTTTAAAAACAGTTTGGGTGGCTAAAATTAATCCTAAACGAGCTACTCTTAAATTTTTCTCTTTGGTTAGCACCTTGCAATCTCTGTAAAATTGATGAAAAGAGGCAGCCAAATCAACAGCATATTGGGGCAGTCTTTGTACTTGGTAATCTTTAGCCGTATCCTCAATAATTTCCGGAAATTTAATAAGTTCTTTAATGAGAGCAGTTTCTGACGGATGTTTTAGTAATTTGAGATTTGGACTACAACCCACCCGCCGCCCTCCTGAAAGGCACCTTTGGATTTTATTTGGAATTTTTCTAAGAATACTACATATTCTGGCATGAGCATATTGGACATAATAAACTGGACTTTTGGCCGACCTTTCTTTGGCCAGCTCGACATTAAATTCCATCTGAGTATCCAACGATTTCATTAAATAGATAAATCTGGCTGCATCTAAACCAACCTCATCTATCAGCCATTCCAGGGTTATAATTTCTCCTTTTCTTTTTGAAATTTTTCCTCCTTTTAATCTTACAACTTGAGAAATCAAAATATCTAAATCTCCTCGGTAATCAAACATTTTAGCTACCGCTTTGATTTTCCCAACATGACCTTGATGGTCAGCTCCCAAAATATTAATAATTTTACTAAATTTCCTATCGAATTTATCCTTATGATAAGCGATATCTGATAATAAATAAGTAGGTTCGCCAGTTTCTCGAATAATAACCCAATCTTGCTTGTCCCCAAATTTTGACGTTTTTAACCATTCCGCTTTTTCCTTTTTGTAAATTAAATTTTCCTTTTTTAACCAATTATAAATTTTCTCTACTTTATTTTTTTGATATAAATCTTCTTCTGAAACCCAATTATTAAATTTAATTTTTAGTTTTTTTTCAATAAAATCTTTAATATCCTTCTGAATTTCCCGGGCCAATAAATAACCTGCTTCCCCTTCATTTTTACATTTTTGGATTTTAGATTTTGAAATTTTTATTTTCTCTTTTAAATATTCCGTTAAATAAGTCATCCCTTTGCCTAAAGATGTTTTGCCTAATTCTTTAATTTGGGAACTATTTTTAGCGTCATTGATATAATATTCTCTGGTGGCTTTATAGCCAACTTTGTCCAAAACATTAGCCAAGGTATCTCCAAAAAATGCTCCCCGGCCGTGACCAATATGCAAGAACCCAGTAGGATTAGCCGAAATAAATTCAACTTGAATTTTTTGATTTTTCCCAATTTTTAAATCTCCGAATTTCTCTTTTCGTCTCATTATCTCTGCAACCTGCTTTTGTAAATACTCTTCTGAAAGAAAAAGATTAATAAATCCTGGCTCAACTACTTCAATTTTTTTAAATATTCTTGATTCATAATTCTTAATTCTTGATTCTATGATTTCTGCTATTTCCATCGGACCTTTTTTTATCTGTTTGGCAACCGCCATCGCAATATTTGTAGCGTAATCGCCATGGGTTTTTTCTTCGGGATGTTCTATCTGAATTTCTGGAAGGTCAAATTTTGGCAATTTTTTTGCTCTTTGAAGCTCTTTTATTGATTTTTCGATTAATTTATCTATTTCTTGCCTTATCATTATCTTTAGTTTATCTCAATTTTTGCTAAAATGAAAGAATGAAAACAATTATTGAGAACAAAAAGGCCTATTTTAACTACCAGATTTTGGAAAAACTTGAAGCCGGAATTTCTTTGATTGGTCAGGAAGTAAAATCAATAAAATCAGGAAGAATAAATTTGGCTGGTTCCTATGTAGTTTTAAAGGGGCCCGTCAAAGGTGGGTACCCTGAGGTTTTCTTAATTGGGGCTAATATTCCTCCTTATCAACCAAAAAATGCTCCTCCAGATTACAATCCCGAGCGTTCGAGAAAGCTTCTTTTAAAAAAATCAGAAATTAAATATTTAATTGGGAAAGTCAAGCAAAAGGGCTTGACTTTGGTGCCTTTGAGGGTATATACTAAAAGAGGGAAAATAAAGCTTGAATTTGGGGTAGCTAAAGGAAAGAAAAAATTTGACAAAAGAGAATTAATTAAGAAAAAAGAGTTTGAACGAGAAAAAGAAAGATTTCTAAGGGAGAAAATCCCATAAGGTATTACCACTGGGGGGGTGACAGGAATCGACAGAAATTTTTGTCAAAATCGGCAGATCGAGCAGACTAGAAACTCGTTTAACTTCTAGTAAAAAGAATAAATGCCAATCTATTCGCAAGCAAACAGCTTGCTCCCGTTTTAGCTTAAAAGCTGAAACCATCTGACCGCTGATTCTCGATAGGCGAAATCAGGTGTCATAAAATCGAGATAGATAGTTCCTTTCAGTCTCTGGAACTTTATCGAAAAGATAGAGACTAGTGATACTAGAATTTTGTCTGTTTTCAATCTGGTATTTCAAAAAACCAAAACAGAATAAATCTGTAGAAATATTTTGGCAAAATTTCTGCACGCGAGTTCAATTCTCGCCACCTCCACTAAATTTGTTTAAAAAACCACGAGTCAACAATCAAATAAGAACTCTTCAAGTCAGATTGATAGATGAAACTGGAAAGCAGCGAGGGATTATTTCTGTGCAAGAAGCGCTCCAGATGGCTCAGGAGCGCAATTTAGATTTAGTTCAGGTTACCGAAAAGGTAGAACCTCCGGTTTGTAGAATAATGAATTATGGAAAATACCTTTATTCTCTTCAAAAGAAAGAAAGGACAACTAAAATAAAAAAGGGGGGTGAGCTTAAAGGAATAAGGCTGGGGTTTAATATTTCTCTCCACGACTTAGAAACCAGAGCTCGCCAGACAGAGAAGTTTTTAAAAAGGGGGGATAAGGTTAGAATAGAGATGCCATTAAGAGGGAGAGAGAAAGGACTTTCAGAGTTTGCTAAAGAAAAAGTTAATCAGTTTCTTGAAATTTTAGAAAAACTAGTTCCAATAAAAATTGAAAGGGAGTTAAAAAGAGAAGGCAGAGGATTAACTATGATTATTACAAAAAAATGAAGTTAAAAACACGTAAATCAATAACTAAACGTTTTAAAATTACTAAAACTGGCAAAATTTTAAGAAGACTAAGCGGTCTTGACCATTACCGAGCAAAAAAATCAGGAAAAAGGATTAGAAAAGGCCGCAAGTGGGTCGAGGTTTCCAAGCCTGAATCTAAAAAGATAAAAAAACTTTTACATTAAGACATGGTAAGAGTTAAACGAGGAAAAATCGCTCATAAACGAAGAAAGCATTTACTAAAATATGCCAAGGGTTTTCGTTGGGGGAGAAAAACAAAATATCGCCAGGCCAAAGAAGCCTTATACCACGCTTGGGAATATGCTTATAGAGATAGAAGAACGAAAAAGAGAGATTTTAGAAAACTTTGGCAAGTTCAGATTTCAGCCGCCTGCCGTCAGGCCGATATTTCTTATAATAAATTTATCCATGGATTAAAAAAGAAAAAGATTGAACTTGATAGAAAAATCTTAGCTAATTTAGCCAAGAACCATCCCCAAATTTTTGAAAAAATAGTAGGGAAAGTAAAAAGTTAAATGATTAGAGGCCCACTTTTGATAAGATGCTATTTAGATTTTTAGTGGGCCTCTTTTTGTTTTTGACGGAGCTCCTTTAGAAGTTTTTCTAATTGAGCAATGTACTTTGTATAGATATTTCCTTTTCCATATTCAACTAGAAACTCTTCTTCTGAAAGCTCCGCTTCTTGGAGTGTTTCCGGATTCTCAGTGGCTCCATGCCTCGGGCAATAATCCTCATCAATATCGGTTAATACCCCGCAGCTGGACCTTTTCCATTTCATCTTTTCACCCCCTTTTTTATAGATTGTTAAGGTTTTCACCTCCATCTTTATTATGCCACCTTCTTTTCATTTAGGTAAAGATCGAATATCGGCTTCTTCCTGGAGTTCTTTTATCTTTTTAAAACCTTGTTTTTGTAAGCTTTGTTTAACCCCGGCAATTAGTTGAGGAATAAAGTCATATCCCGAACCTCGATAAGGCACTTTGATTACTTTACCTTCCGGAATTCTTATTTTCATTTTTTCAATTCCGTACCTCAAAGCCCCTCTCTTTGCCATCGCTTCAGTTGAGCCCATGCCTCGATATTTTTTAACCATTCTGTTTTCCTCATAATCAAATTCTTTTTCACCGGGCGACTCATCTAAACCAGCCAGTAAACCTCCCATCATCACTGTCTGAGCACCCAGAGCCAGGGCTTTGGTTATATCCCCCGGTTTTGCTACGTCCTGGCCAATAATATCAGGGATTTTTATGCCACCGTCAGCAATGATTGGCATAAATCCGTATTTTGGCTCAAGTTTTTTTGCTTCTTGAGCGCAATCCCAAACAGCCGAAGCTTGCGCTCGGCCAGCGCCAAGTTCTTGTTGAGTTATACAAGCTGCTCCTGGCCCTATCCCAACTCTCAGAGCATCGCAATGCTGTGACCCCTCTTTTAATATTTTTTCAACCATCTCTGCCGAATCAACATTTCCTAAAACTATTTCTAGGTTTGGGAAATTTTCTTTGCAATATTTAGCAATTTCAAGTTGTTCTTTAAAAACCACACCGGCATCGATAATAACTCCATCTAGGCCAACATCATAACCTTTGCCAATTCTTTCTTTAGATATTTTTAATCTCGATTCAGCAGCTATAAATGTTTTTAATTGCTTATTTTCATCTTTTGTCGCCAAGGGAAATTGTTCATTTTTCCTGATATCGCTGTCAGCAACTAAAGCTACGACTTTATCGTCTTCATCAACAATTATTAAGGTATCAAGATTGTTTTTCCTTAATATTTCGTTAGCTGCCTGAAGATCATTTTTATCAACCGTCTCTGATTTTTTGGCCACTATTAATTTTTCTCTGGGAGTCATCACTTCTTTTAGTTTTGTCTCCATATCCCTCCGGTATCTTATGTCCCGACGGGTAACGATCCCGCTTAATTTTGAATTTAATGTCCCGTCTTCAGTAATTGGCACACTAAAGAAGCCATATTTATCATTGACGCCGTAGACGTCTTTTACGGTATTTTGAGGAGATAAAACTACTGGGCCAAAAACGAATCCGGCCTCAAATCTTTTGACTTTTTCCACCTTCTCAATTTGTTCATCAATAGTTAGAAAGTTGTAATGAATTACTCCAATCCCTCCAAGCAAGGCCATTAAAATTGCCATTTCTCCTTCCGTAACCGTATCCATTGGTGAAGAAACGAAAGGGGTTTTGAGTTTCAATCTTTTTGTGAAATTAGTAGTTAAATCAACCTCATCTCTTTCAAAATCAGGAAGACGGTTGGGAATTAAGGTAATGTCTTTATACCAAAATTCTTTATTTTGTAGCTCGGGATGTAATTTTGCCATGTTCCCTTCGGTCAAATTAAAAGTTAAAAATGAAAAGTGAAAAATTTATTTTATTATAACTCCCTCTCTTTTAAGTAAAAACTTTTTCTCTAAAAAGACTCATTAATCTTTGGTTCGATGAATTACTCTTTGAGGGAAGGGAATTTCAATGCCTTTTTTGTCAAAAGCAACTTTAATTCTTTTCCGAAGTTCACCGGTCACATCCCATTGCTTTAAAGGTTTAGTTTCTCCTAAAATTTTAATAATAATTGCTGACTCTCCAAAATCGTCAATTCTTAAAAATTGAGGGGGGTTAATGATACTCTCCTCCCATTCTGGATCTTCGGCTAATTCCTTCCCAACCTCATTTACAACCTCAATGACTTTATTTAAATCCTCTTTATAAGCCACGCCAATATTAAGATTGACTCGGGCAAACTTTTTTGATAAATTTGAGGCTTTTTTGATTTCGCCATTGGGAATATGATGAACGATTCCATCTAAATCGCGCAAAATAGTTTTCCTTAAGGTTATATCCTCCACTAAACCGCAGGTTCCGTCCAAACAAACCACATCTCCTTCCCGGTATTGATTTTCAATAATTATAAAAAGGCCGGCTAAAAAATCGCGGATCATATACTGGGCGCCGAAACCTAAGGCCACTCCTAAAATTCCGGCTCCAGCCAATATCGGACCAATGTTTATCCCTAATTCAGACAAAATCATCATTATCGCCATCAGCCAAACGGCGATTTTCAAGGCACCGGTAAAAACCCCGATTAAAGTATTCTGCCTTTTTTCCGTTGCCTCTTTAGTGGTGTCTTTCACTCCCCTTCTGACTATCCTCTCAATAATTTTCCCTCCGATTCTGTCAATTGAATAAACAGCGATTAAAATAATCAGAATCTTTATCCCGTGGGCAAGAAACCAGGCGATTATTTTTGGGATAATATTTTCCATATTATTTTATAATAACAATTCTTTAAAAAGTTTTAAATAGTCCCTCAAAAGCCGAGGCATTAAGAATTTTTCTCTCACCGTTTCTTTAGCAACTGTTCCTAATTTTTCTCTTAATTCAGGATTTTTAATGAGCTGAATAATTCTCTTTGCTGCTTCTTTTGGCGTAGAAACCCAAAATCCATTTTTGCCATCTTCAATTTGAAGTTTTATCCCTCCAACTTTTCCGCCAATCACTGCTTTTCCCTTCCACATTGCCTCTGCCACGGTCATCCCAAATCCTTCCCTAATTGATTTTTGTAAAATCACACCTGAAACAACCTGGAAGGCATTAACAAAAGTGTCTACTTTTAAAGAACCTATTCTATCAGGATTAGAAAAAAGAAAAATATCAGGCATTCCTCTTGCCTCTCTTTCTACTTCTTTAAATATTTTCATTGCCTCAGGATCATCTCGAGCTAAAAAAAGGCCAACCAGGGCCAATTGGAGATTGGGAATTTTCTTTTTAGCTAATTTAAAGGCTTCAATTACTCCCAGAGGATCTTTCCAGGGATCGAATCTTGAAATTTGACTGATTAAAGGTTTTTCTGTATCTATTCCAAAACTTTCTAAAATCATTTTAGCTTTTTTTAATTCAAGGAGTTTATTTTTATCCATTAAAGGGTCGATGGCTGGCGGAAAAGTCACCGTCTTTTCTTTTATTTCTTTTTGGACAAATTCTCTGGAGGTGAGGACAATTTTATCATACATTCTAAAAGTTCCGGCAAAAAAATTCCAGGCTTCTGGATTGGGTGAAGTTAAATCAATATGCAGGCGACAAATTGAGGGATGAAAATGAGGTAAATACAAAATTACGCCGGCTGGCTGAGGGTCATGAATTACCCAGATATCAGCTTTCATATCTCTCATCAGAAAGGCGATTCTTTCTACATGTTGTAAATATTTTACCTGATGCCGGAGAGGGAAAGGATACTCTTTGCCCTGAAGAGCATTATGAATTTCTTTGGTGATTTTAAAAAAATTCTCTCCAGGAGAAATTGTATACCATTCCGTCCTTAAACCCACTCCTTTCATTAAAGGAACCAAGCTCTTTAAAACCTCAGCCACTCCACCCCCACGAGGAGTAGAATTTACCATTTTTACTTTTAATCCCTTAAAATCTTTAGCTAAATTTTTTATCTCTTCCAAAAGCTCATTAGAAATTATCCCCTGATATCCTTCTAATTTTTGAATTTGAGTTTTGACCAAAGGTAGCATATTTCTTATTTTTTTAATTCTTCAATAGCCAATTTTACGGCGCCGGCCACCGGCTCTTTTTTGGGAATAATAAATTCAACCCTAGGGGCAATCTTTTTAATTTCTTTTTTTACTTCTTTCAAAAAAATCTCTGATTTTAAGACGCT
>Ga0315533_1003123_pt1 | contig 11123 bp, 11 predicted proteins | sample SalMarSW160130MG_FD_203081 | JGI IMG/M metagenome (GOLD analysis project Ga0315533, IMG submission 203081) | Salt marsh sediment microbial communities from the Plum Island Ecosystem LTER, Massachusetts, United States - Salt Marsh Sediment SW1601-30 ...
ATAAGGATGGGTCAGTTAATTTTGAAAGGCGAGAATTTTCGGGTTAAAGAAACTAAATGTCAATTTTCGGGCGATCCCTACCATGAATTTTTAGTTGAATGGGACTAACCTATGAAGGAAGAAGAAACCCGTTTATTAAAAGAAGAGTTGCGAAGAACCAAAGAAGATTTGGAAGATTTGGAAATGTACATAGAAAGCTTTCATTCTTTTTTGCCTCTGGCTGTTTGTCTTGCGAACCCAGTTAAAATCATCATTGACGTTAATCAATCCTTTCAGAGATTAACTAAATATATTTCAACAGAAATAATCAGCAGGCCGTTAGCTGACCTTTTCAAAGAAAAAGACCTGTTGGGAGAGTTAATCAGTAAGGCCCAGAAAGAAGAAGGTTCGGTTAGTCAAGAGCTGTCCTTAATTTCTAAAGAAAAAAAAGAAATTCCAGTGAACGTGTCGGTTTCTATCAGAAAAGACAACGAAGGAAATTTTATTGGTTATTTTCTGGCGATATCTGACATTACAGAGATTAAAGAAGCAAGGGGGGAACTTGAGAAGAAAGTAAAAATAAGAACAGAAGAGTTGGAAAATTCTAGGAAGGCTTTAATGAATATATTGGAAGATATTGAAGAGGCTCGCCGGCTGGCAGAAGAGGAAAAAAGTAGGACTTTAACCGTTATCACCCATATGTCCGACGGCCTGATAGTTTTTGATAAGCAGATGAAGGCCTCTTCAATGAACCCCCAGGCTGCAAAATTTTTTCGAGTTAAAAGAGAAGAAATAACAGAAAAATCAATTTCAGAGTTAGCCGGGATAGATAAAATCAAACCTTTGATACGGGTTTTGCGTAAAGGGACAGAAAACGTATATCGAAAAGAACTGGCAATTAGAAAAAATCTGGTGCTGGAGATTTCGACTATTCCCATGACGACCAAGAAAGAACAAAGAGGGACATTGCTTATTCTTCACGACATTACCCGGGAAAAAACTATTGAAAAGATGAAAACCGAATTTGTTTCCTTAGCTGCTCACCAATTACGTACCCCATTGTCGGCTATAAAGTGGACTTTAAAAATGCTTTTAGAAGGAGATTTGGGGAAAATTTCTGAAGAGCAGAAAGAATTTCTTCAAAAAACCTATCAGAGCAACGAAAGGATGATTAATCTTATCAACGACCTTCTTGATGTAACCAGAATTGAAGAAGGGAGATATCTTTTTAAGCCGACCCTGGCTCGTTTGAAAAACGTTGTTCAGTTTGTAATTAATTCCTACCAGGCAGAGGCGGATAGAAGAAAAATAAAACTGGGGTTTAAAATTCCAGAAAGGAAACTACCCGAGGTAACTATGGATGTAGAAAAAATGCGCTTGGTTATCCAAAACCTTATTGACAACGCTATTAAATATAGTCCCCAAGGGGGAGAAGCGACAATTTCCTTAAAATACTCTAAAAAAGAAAAAGAGATAGAATTTTCAATAAAAGATTCGGGTGTAGGGATTCCTAAAGACCAACGGCCAAGAGTGTTCACTAAATTTTTCCGAGGAGCTAATGTTATGAGAATGGAGACCGAAGGTTCCGGGCTGGGGCTTTTTATTGCCAAAAACATTGTAGAAGCTCACGGTGGTAGGATATGGTTTGAATCGGAAGAGGAAAAAGGGACAACTTTCTACTTTACCTTGCCTGTGGAAAAAGAGTTCGAGGAATTTTTGAAAAAGTTCTAAACTCCGTTAGAAAACCAATAAAGGGGCGTGTGGGAAATTAGCTTTACAGTGTTTTTCTAACAAGGTAAAATATAATATATGGAAAAGAAGAAAATTCTCATAGCAAGGATCTTTCACTTCGTTTAAGATTCTTTTAATTAAAAATTTACTATATAAAATTTATGAAAAAGAAAATTTTGATAATAGAAGATGAAGAAATAATGCTTGATCTCCTCCAGAAGAAACTGACCAATAACGGTTATGAAATTGCTATTGCCAGAAACGGAGAAGATGGATTAAAAATGGTGAAAGAAATCAAGCCAGATCTTATTCTACTTGATATTATTATGCCGAAAATGAGCGGGATGGAGGTTCTTGAAGAGATGCAAAAAGATAAAGGTCTTAAAGATATTCCGGTGATTATTATTTCCAATTCCGGACAGCCGGTGGAACTGGATAGAGCAAGAAAATTGGGAGCTAAGGACTGGTTGGTTAAAACTGAATTTGATCCTCAAGAAGTAGTTGATAAAGTCGTTAAACAAATTGGCAAATAAATATATGGCAAAGAAAATTTTGATAGTAGAAGACGACAAATTCTTAAGAGATCTAATCTCACAGAAGTTAACTAAAGAAGGTTTTGAAGTTGATGAAGCCATAGATGGAGAGGAAGGGGTGAAAATGATAAAAGAAGTAAAACCCGATTTGATATTACTTGATCTCATTCTGCCGGGCATCGACGGGTTTGAAGTTTTGGTAAAAATGAAAAAAAATTCGAGCATATCCTCTACTCCTGTAATTATTCTTTCCAATCTGGGACAGAAGGAAGACGTAGAAAAAGGGTTGAAATTGGGAGCGGTTGACTATTTGATTAAAGCCCACTTCACGCCAGGAGAAATAATTGACAAAATCAGGGCAGTCCTCAAATAAGATATGCCCGAGTTGCCTGAGGTCGAGACAATTAGACTTCAGTTATTGAAAAAGATTGTTGGTAAAAAAATAGACGGAAAGAAAATTACCGATGTACGGAGAGTGGCTAAAATTCTGATTATTGATTTTGCCGATGGTTCGAACATTCTTATCCATTTAAAATTGACTGGCCAACTGATTCTTGGCGCTAAAATCTTGCCTTATATACGCAAGGTTTTTAATTTCGATGACGGAACAAAGTTGATTTTTAACGACGTCCGGAAATTCGGTTGGTGGAAAAGAGTGAAAGATGCAAAGAAAATCGAAAAAGATTTTGGGCCGGAATCATTAACGCTTGATTTGGACGCTTTTAAAGCGGTTTTAAAAAAGAAACCCAATTCTAAAATTAAACCATTATTAATGGACCAAAAAGCTATTGCTGGCATAGGTAATATTTATTCAGACGAGATTTTATTTGCCTCAAAAATACATCCCTTGCGTCTTGCCAAAACCTTGCAGAAAGGAGAGATAAAGAAACTACATCAAAATATTAAAAAAATTCTAAAAGCGGCTATAAAACATCACGGCTCATCTGTCGAGTATTTTGTCGATGCTTACGGTCGGCGAGGAAATTATGTAAAACAGCATAAGGTTTATCAGAAAGAGGGGAAAAGATGTCCTCGTTGCGGTTCGACTATAAAAAGAATTAAAGTTAATGGAAGGTCAGCTCACTTTTGCCCTAAATGCCAAAAAAGTCAAAGAGGATAAATCCTCTTTTCCACCTTCGTTTGCTCAATGAAATATTTATTTCATTTCGACGTTCAATGAATAAATATAAATTGAGGCGAGAGATGAGATTTATCTCATCGAACTATTAAATAAAAACTCGGTCAATGATTCTCTGTCTTTATGGTCCAGATACATATAGAAGCCGCAGGAAACTGAGAGAGATAATCGAACATTATCAAAAAGTCCACAAAAGCGGGCTGAATTTAAAATGTTTTGATGGTGAAGATTTAGAGTTTGAAGAATTTAAAAATCATACTCAACAGGCCTCAATGTTTGATGAAAAAAAATTGATAGTTTTATCAAACGCTTTTTCTAACAAAGACTTCCAAGAAAACTTTATTAAGAATGCCAAAGATTTCTGCAGTTCAGAAGACATCTATCTTTTTTATGACGAGAATACGCCTTCGGTTAAAAACCGTTTTTTAAAATTCCTGCAAAAAGAAGGAAAATGCCAAGAATTCGGTTACTTAGAAGGACAGGCTCTTAAAAAATGGCTGGAAAAAGAAATGGCAGAGTATGAAGTAGAAATTAACCCGAAAGCTCTGGACAGATTAGTTGATTTTGTCGGTGGGGACCTTTGGCAATTGTCTAACGAAATCAAAAAGCTAGTAAATTTTAAAAAAGGAGAGAAAATAGAGCCAGAAGATATTGAAACTTTAGTTAAACCCAAAATTGAAACTGACATCTTTGGAACAATTGACTCAATAGCCAGAAAAAATAAAAAAAGAGCTTTAGAATTAGTCCATCGGCATTTAGAAAAAGGAGACAGTCCTCTGTATCTTTTTTCTATGATTAATTTCCAATTTAGGAATCTTTTAATAATCAAAGACCTAATAGAGAAACATCGCTCCTACTCGGTTATTTTAAAGAAAAGCGGGCTTCATCCTTTTGTAGTTAAGAAAACTTATCAACTGGCAAACAAATTTACTTTAGGAGATCTAAAAAAAATCTACCAGAAAATTTTTCAAGTAGACCTTTCTATCAAAACAGGCAAGCTCAAGCCGGAAACAGCCCTCGACTTACTTATTGCTGAGATTTAGTTCTTTCTATGGCCTTGGTAATCCTTGCTTTTTTTCGGGAGGCCGTGTTTTTTTTGATTAAACCCGTTTTGGCTGCTTTGTCTAATAACTTATAGGTTTTAGATAGAAGCTTCTTTGCTTCTTCTGTTTTTTTCTCCAAAATTAAATTGGCCACTTTTTTCAAGAGATCTTTTAAGACTTTATTTTTCCGGAGGTTTCTTATTTTTCTTCTTTGACTTTGGCGAATGGCTTTTTTCGCAGATTTAGTAATCGGCATACAATTATTCATTACCACTTTTTATTCTTTTAATCAACCCTTCAAATCTTTCAGGGTTGATCTTGAGTCTAATTGAAGGATCAAGTCGCGAATTTCAGCTGCTCTTTCAAAATCCAGGTTTTTAGCAGCCAGCTTCATTTCTTTTTCTAAAAGCTTTTTATCTCGGATTTCTCTAAATTCCGTCATCACCTTTTCTTTTTTGGCAAAAGGCCAAGCCCTGATTTCTTTGATTATCGGGCGGGGTTTTATTTTATGTTTTTTATTGTAATCTGTTTGAATTTTTCTTCTTCTTTTTGCTTTCTTAATGGCCCTGTCCATTGATTTAGTGATTCTGTCAGCGTAGAGAATAACATACCCTTGAGGGTGTCTGGCCGCCCGACCCATGGTTTGGATTAAAGTAGTGTCTGTTCTTAGAAATCCTTCTTTGTCAGCGTCTAAAATGGCGACGAGAGAAACTTCTGGCAGGTCCAGCCCCTCTCTCAAAAGGTTAATACCCACTAAAACATCATATTTTCCCTCTCTTAACTCCTGAAGGATTCTTGGTCTTTCCAAGGTTTTTACTTCAGCATGGAGCCATTGAGTTTTAATTCCCTTTTCAATCAAAAAGTCAGTTAAAGCCTCAGCCATCCTTTTAGTTAAAGTCAAAGCCAAGACTTTCTGCCCTTTTTCTACTCTCTTTTTAATTTCTCCAATCAAATCCTGGGCTTGGTTTTTAATAGGTCTGATTTCAACAGAAGGCTCTAAAAGCCCAGTTGGTCTTATTAATTGCTCAATAATATATTTTTTACCCTGAGTCTGTCGAAGGGTTTTTTTTGTTTCTTCCTCTGCCGGGGTGGCAGAAAAATATATTGTCTGTTTTGTCCTTTTTTCAAATTCCTGAAAGGTTAAGGGCCGATTATCAACAGCAGACGGTAATCTGAATCCGTATTCTATTAAAGTTTTCTTTCTGGCCTTATCTTGATTTGCCATAGCGTGGAGCTGGGGCAGGGTCATATGAGACTCATCAATAAAGACAAGAAAATCCTCCCTAAAGTATTCCATTAAGGTATAAGGGGCTTGGTCTGGCTTTCTGAATTCCAGATGCCTTGAATAATTCTCTATGCCATGGCAGTAGCCGGTTTCTCTAAACATTTCCAAATCATAATTGGTCCTTTGCTCTAATCTCTGAGCTTCCAATAGTTTATTTTTCTTCCTCAGTTTTTTTAATTGTTCCTGTAGTTCTAATTTTATATTCTCAATTGAAAGAGCTAATTTTTCTTGAGGAGCAACCCAAAAGTGAGCAGGAAATAATTTAAAAGAATATAGAATCTGGAATGTAGAATCTAGAATATCTTCTTTGCTTTTCAGAGCTTCAATTTTATTTTCTGAAAGTTCTATTTGAAGAATCTTTTCTCCAGTGACTAAATAGATTTCAATTACTTCACCCCTGACCCTGAAAGTGCCGGGCTTGAAATCAATATCATTTCTTTGATATTGCAATGCAGTTAGATAAGAGATCAAATCCTTTCTTTTAATCTCTTGCCCTTGTTTTAATTTTAAAGAAACTTTCTGATAGTTTTCAGGCGACCCAATATTGTAAATACAAGAGACAGAAGCTACGACAATTACGTTTCTTCTGGATAATAAATCCTGGGTAGCAGCATGCCTTAATCTGTCAATTTCTTTATTTATCCGGGAGTCCTTTTCAATATAGGTGTCTGACTGGGGGATATAAGCCTCGGGCTGGTAATAATCATAATAAGAAACAAAATAATGGACTCCGTCTTTCGGGAAAAACTCTTTGAACTCTTGATATAACTGGGCAGCTAAAGTTTTGTTATGAGATATTATTAAAACTGGCTTCTTTACTTTCTCAATAACCTTGGCCATAGTAAAGGTTTTTCCGGACCCGGTAACTCCCAAAAGCACCTGGTGCTTAATACCGGCTTTTAGGTTTTTTACCAGTTTCTTGATTGCTTGGGGCTGGTCGCCCGTTGGTTTATATTTAGATTTTAACTGGAACATACATTTAAATTTATCTCAAATTTTACCTTTATTCAAGTTTAAGTTAAGATAAAATATATGATATCTTTACTGAGAAAACTCATTCCTTCTTTTTTGTTAAGTTGGTACCATTTTTGCTTAGCGCTTTTGGGAGCTGTTTTCTACCGTTTTCCTTCGAAAAACCTGAAAGTCATTGGCGTGACTGGCACTAAAGGAAAAACAACCACCTGCAATATAATTGCTCAGGCGTTAAATCGTTCTGGATTAAAGACTGGCATGGCTACAACAGTCAACTTTATGATTGGCGATAGAGAATGGATAAATACGACAAAACAAACAATGCTAGGCAGGCTCCAGTTGCAAAGACTGTTAACCCAGATGGTCAAAGAAGGTTGTAAATACGCTGTTGTAGAGACCTCTTCAGAAGGAATTCTTCAGCACAGGCACCTCTTTATTGATTATGACATAGCAATATTTACTAATCTTTCTCCAGAACATATTGAAAGGCATGGCAGCTTTGAAAATTACCGGGCAGCTAAACTAAAGCTTTTTGGTAAAGTTTCTAAAAAAAAGAATGCCATTGGAATATATAATTTAGATGATGAAAATATAGAGTATTTTTTGAGCTATCCGATGAAAGAAAAGTATGGTTACAGCTTGAAAGGGAGGAAGAAAGAAGGGCTGAAAACAATTGAAGTGAAAGATGTTCAGTTGTCGCCCAGAGGCTCTACTTTTAGGGTCAACAACGATGATTTCGATATGAAATTAATTGGAGAATTTAACGTATATAATGCAGCGGCTGCCATTTGCTCTCTTTTGTCACAGGGAGTAGCAATGGAAAAAATAAAAGAGGTTCTGGCAAAAACCAAACCTACTCCGGGAAGGCTAGAAATGGTTGACGAGGGTCAAAAATTTACTGTTATAGTTGATTATTCTTATGAAGCAACAAGCCTAGAAAGCGTTTTGAAAACGGCAAAGATATTTAATCCCAACAGAGTAATAGTTGTTTTCGGTTCAGCGGCAGGGGGTAGAGACAAGTGGCGTAGGGCAGCTATGGGAAAGATAGCCGATAAATATGCAGATTTAGTAATAGTTACTACTGACGACCCTTATGACGAAAAACCAGAAGACATTATTGATGACATCCTGAAGGAAATTCTTAAAAACAAACAGAGAATTTTGAATGATAATGTTTTTAGAATTATAGACAGGAGGCAGGCCATAAGACAGTCTTTAAGATTGGCCGAAGAGAATGATTTAATTATTTTTGCTGGCAAAGGAGGGGAAGTATGGATGAATCTTGCCAAGGGTAAAAAAATACCTTGGAAGGAAACAGAAATTGTCCAGGAAGAGTTAAGAAATTTATGAAAAAAGAAGATATTAAAAAGATATCTGATTGGTTCTGGGAGATTTCCAAGAGTTTTAGGAAAGATATGAGAGTACCGGCTCGGTTTTACACTTCAGAGAAAATGCTTGATGCCGCTCACAATATCGCCAAAATTGAAAAACATGAAGTTGCAGAAAAGGAAACTGAGATCTGTCTCCATCGCAAGGACGCTACGCGGGCTTTTCCTGGCCCGCCAGTCCTGATTCCCGGCTCCATGGGTACTGCCTTCTGTGTTTTAGTGGGAACAGAAGAAGGAAAAGACAGTTTCTTTTCGACAAACCACGGAGTAGGAAGGGCAATGTCCAGAAAAAAGCTACCAGGCGGGTCTCTGGACAAGAAGTGGTAAAAAGATTAGAATCAAAAGGCATAATTATAAAATGTCAGAACTTGAGAGGCATTGCTGAAGAAGTGCCTATTGCCTATAAAGACGTAGATAGCGTGGTCTAGGTCGTTCACGAAGCCGGCCTGTCAAAGAAAGTGGTTAGGTTAAAGCCGTTAGCAGTAATAAAAGGAGAATAGATGAAAAAAAGAATACCAAAATCATTAAGAAAACATATTCGTCAAGAAAAATCCCGGATTCGCCGAGAAGTTTTGAATATCAAAGAGCAAAAAAAGAAAATTCAAGAACTCTATCAAAAATTATTTCCAGAGACAAAAAAGGATTCAAAGCCAGCCAGTCAATGAAAGAGGCCTGCCTGCGCAGGCAGGCTAAACCTCGCTTAGAATCGGTCGCCCAAAGCGGCTTTTTTGCTTGTCCGGATTATTTTGAAGGATTAGAATAGAATCATGAAAACAGGAACAGCTACAGTTCCTTTAGATTATGGCCGTTGTCCTCGTTGGCTGTTTGAAAGAATGAAGAGGCTAGGGAGAGGCATTGCCATGGCCATTGTTGAAGAATATGGTCCGGAGGAGTTTTTGAAGCGCTTTTCAGACCCGGTTTGGTTCCAAAGCTTAGGCTGCGTTTTAGGTTTTGACTGGAATAGTTCGGGTCTTACCGCCACCACTCTCGGCGCTCTGAAAGAAGGGCTTTTTGACATTCAAGATTATCTCGGTATTTATGTCTGTGGAGGAAAAAGAGTTTCCAGGAAGACACCGGAAGAAATTGAAGCCTACGGTCTTTCCAGGGGGTTCGCTTTTTCTCCGAAATTAATTTATGCCTCCAAAATGGCAGCGAAGACCGACTCTTCTCTTATTCAGGATAACTACCAGATTTACCAGCACAATTTTTTGTTTACCAAATCAGGCAATTGGGCGGTTATCCAGCAAGGGATGAACACAGAGAACCAGACTGCCAGACGTTATCACTGGTTATCTTCTGGGATAAAAAATTTTATTGAGGAACCACATTCTGGTATCATATCCGGCGCTAAAGTAAAACCACTTAATTTGACCGATAAAAAAAGCAGGAGCAATCGAAATATTTCAGCAGGTTTAGTTAAAGAAGAACCGGAAAAATTTTTGAAAGATTTAGGACTAATCCAAAAAAAGAAATCAAAAAATCTCACTACTGTGAGTTTAGCTAATAAAGAGTTTCATTGGCATCCGGTGGTAGAGGAGAAGTTTGATTTGAAAAGGTTAGAGAAAACTATTTTTCTTGCCAATTCAAATAATCCTAAAGATTTTGAAAGCCTTTTAGCTCTAAAAGGAATAGGGCCTAAAACCATCAGGGCGCTTTCTTTGGTTTCTGAATTGATCTACGGAGCCAATCCCTCATATGAGGATCCAGCTCGCTATTCTTTCGCCCATGGCGGTAAAGACGGCACTCCTTATTTTCCATCCTCTAAGGAATTAGACCTCACTATTGACCTTTTGGAAAAAGGAATTGAGAAAAGTCGGGTTTCTAACCGAGAGAAATTTCTAGCCAGAAAAAGATTAAAAACTTTTAAATTTTCTTAACCATATAAGTATTCTCTAGCTTATAGCCCAATTTTCTATAATAATCTCTTGCTCCGACGCCCGAAATCACGGCGATCTGGCGGCTGGCGGATTCTTTTTTTGCAATATTTTCTGCTTCCTTTATCAGTTTCTTGCCCAGCCCCCTGTGTTGCGGTGAAATGATAGAGGTCTCGCCTCGACCAATCGGTTGAAGTTGGCCATAGGTATGGACCTCTCTAATAATAGCTTGGTAAGGCGTAGCTTCGGTTATTCTGAGGCGGAGAAGGCTGAAAAGCTTTGTTCGGTCTTTACTTTCGAAACTTAAAAATATTTCCTTACCGCCAGAAGCTGAATATTCTTTTTTAAAAAGATGGACTTTCTCTTTCGGGAGATAGCCTCCTTTTACTTCCCGGCACCTTATGCATTTACACTGCCAACCCTCTTCTTTTGCTTCTCTGGCGAGAATCTGGCGAATATTAGAAATTTTGGCGGGGCCAGCTACAACTAAAGAAGAAGGAATATCTCGGCTGATTCTTTGAATCCTTACATAGTAAGGGACTTTCTTTTTTATTTTCTTTAAGAGGTTGATTAGCTGGTCCTTAGTATAGGGTTTATATTTTCCTTTCTGCCAGAATTTGTATAGGGGAGCTTCTTTCAAAAGAGCACATGGGTAAATTTTTAAAAGGTCTGGTTGAAAGTCAGGGTTTATAAACAATTCTTCAAACATTTTTTCATCTCTTTTTAAATTAGAACTGGGAAGGTTGGGCATCATTTGATATAAAGTCTTAAAACCGGCATCTTTTAATAACTTCGTCGCCTTGATAGTCTCTTTGACCCCATGTCCCCTCAGATTTATTTTTAAGACATCATCATAAATTGATTGGACTCCCAATTCCACCATAGTCACCCCTAACTCTCTTAAATGTTTAATCTCTTTTTGATTTATGAAATCCGGTCTTGTCTCTATAGACAAGCCAATAATTCTGTTTTTCGCTTTTTCATTTGATTTTTGGACCTTCTCTAAATTACTTGGGGCAAGGCCTCTATCATTACAGGCGTGGAAACAACATTTGATAAATCGAGTTTGATAGTCTTTCGGGTAGTAGCTCCAGGTTCCGCCAATAATTCTCAGTTCAATTTTGTCGGTAGAGTGGCCTTCTGATTTTAACATTTCAATTCTTTTTTTAACTTGCAGATA
>Ga0315533_1003125_pt1 | contig 11122 bp, 9 predicted proteins | sample SalMarSW160130MG_FD_203081 | JGI IMG/M metagenome (GOLD analysis project Ga0315533, IMG submission 203081) | Salt marsh sediment microbial communities from the Plum Island Ecosystem LTER, Massachusetts, United States - Salt Marsh Sediment SW1601-30 ...
TTAGTCGGCGATGTAACTGATCTGGCCTTTGATACAACCCAGGCGACAGCCGATGGCCCCGGCATCTGTATGACCAGCCCCAACATCTGGTACTGCTATACAGCTTCTTGCACAGGCACAGCTACAGTCAGCCTGTGCGGCAGCAGCTACGACACAAAACTGGCCATCTATAATGACTGCCAGTGCTATCCGACAGTAGCCAGACTGGTCGGCTGCAACGATGACTTCTGCGGCACACAATCGCAGCTCTCCTTCGATGTGGTCGCCGGTAATCAGTATCTAATCGAGGCCGGAGGCTACCAGCAGGCAACCGGTCAGGGCGTACTAAGCATTAGCTGCGAAGGACAACCTGGTCAGCAGCCACAGGCCGACAACTGCGCCGATGCAAAATTAGTCGGCGATGTAACTGATCTGGTCTTTGATACAACCCAGGCGACCTTCGACGGTCCCGGCATCTGTATGACCAGCCCCAATATTTGGTATATTTATACTGCTTCCTGCACAGGTTCAGCTACAGTCAGCCTGTGCGGCAGCAGCTACGACACAAAACTGGCTGTTTACAATGGAAGCCAGTGCAATCCGACAGTAGCCAGACTGCTCGGCTGTAACGATGACTACTGCAGCACACAATCGCAGCTCTCCGTCGATATGATCGCCGGCAACCAGTATCTGATTGAGGTTGGAGGCTATCACCAGTCAGTCGGTCAGGGTGTGCTGAGCATTAGCTGTGAAGGACAAGGCGCCGCTGCAGAATTAGATTTCGGCGATGCACCGGACAGCACCAATAACTTCGGCAGGATTATGACCACAACATATAGCTCGACATCAAGTACAAGCGTCCAGGCCAATTTCCCCACCGTGTTCAATGATGGCGGTTCGGGACCTTATGGTCCGTTCCATCGCAGGTCTCGGGAAGTGGCTCATCTGGGCAATAATGTCAGCCTGGAGGCCGAGGCCGACATCGGTGCGGATCAGGATGGGATCAACAATATAGACCCGCCGTCCAACTCGGCGAACAAGGATGGTTTTGATGATGGTGTTATCTTCCCGCTGAGTCTGCCTAATTGTGGCTGTGCCACCTTCGATTACAAGGTCAAGGTTATCAACCCAGGTACCGACCTTTGGGTCAATGTCTGGTTCGACTGGAACCGTGATGGTGACTGGGATGACGACAGCATTACCAATCCTACTCTAAGCTGCTCCAACGGATTAGTAAGGGAATGGGCTGTACGGAACCAGTATCTGTACGACCTGCCGGTTGGCATTAATCAGATCACGTCGCCGGCATTTCTGTGCTGGCATCCGCAGAGTGGAATGAAGAAGATTTGGATGCGTATAACTGTTTCGGAGCAGCCCTGGAAGGGTGGAGAGAGCCAGGGCAAATTGGGTAATGGCGGCTCTGGGCCGCAGAATGGCTATATGTATGGCGAGACGGAAGATTATATCTTCACGCCTGAGATTCCGGATACGGAATGTTCATTGTGCCAGGATTTGAACGGCGATGGTCAAATTAACTATCAGGACCTTTCGCTGCTCGTGCGACAGTGGATCGCGCAGTGCATAAAATAGAAATTCCGGGCATTTGATTTGAAAGCAAAAAGGCTGTGAGCAACATTAGCTCACAGCCTTTTTTTTGTGGTGCGCTCTGCGTATGTATTTAGCTGGGGAAAAACAACCCCGATTACAATGGTCAGGCTATCGGATGAGTGTTTTCGATAAAGCAAAAATAAAATTTTACTTGTATGAGGGAGATTATCCATTATATTACAAACCTGCTGTTCATAGCAATTTCATCATAAGGTAACCTCGAATTGAAAGGGAAATAAGATGGTGGAACCTGTTTTAGTTTGTCACAGCTGCCCGGAGATGACCCCGATATTCATAGTGCTTTTAATCTTGTTCGCCTCGTTTGTTCTCTTCGTAGTGACTGCCATAAAAATCCTTGTCTTCTGTAAAATATTTTCCAAAGCGGGCTATAGCTGGGCACTTGGATTGTTGATGCTCGTGCCAATAGCGAACATAATTATGGCCTTTTTCCTTGCATTTGCCGACTGGCCGATTTGCAAAGAAGTGCGAAAACTAAAACAACAGTTGGAAAAATCCAAAACGTAAGTCATAATCAACAAATAGATTCGGTGTATATTAGCTGTATCTGTTGAGCGTTTTAATCTTGGAGGTTTATTGTGACTACCGAGCAGCTTACAAGAACTCGTCCTGAACGTAGTCGTAGGATAAGCGTGATCGACCCTATCGGCCCAGCCTTTGATAGGGTTAAAATAATTCTTTTTAAGCCGTTCGACCTGGGCAAATGGTTTGTTATAGGCTTTTGCGCCTGGCTGGCTTACCTCGGCACAGGAGGCGGCGGAGGTGGTGGGGGCAACAAAGCACAATGGCATTCAGGCGAGGGTATCCATCACACAGCACAAGAAGCAAAAGAGTTTTTCCTCGACAACCTGTCCTGGATTATTCCTGTTGGCATAATCGTTATGCTGGTAATATTATGTTTCTGGATTCTGTTTACCTGGCTTAGCAGCCGGGGACGATTCATGTTCCTGCATTGCGTGGCTGAGAATAAAGCTGAAGTTAAAATTCCATGGACGAAGTTCCGCAAACACGCTGACAGTCTGTTTCTTTTCAGGATTGTAGTGGGACTGGTGGCTTTTGCAATATTTGGTTTACCATTTCTTATTGTCGCCTTTTCTTTAGTTGCAATGTTGGCCGGGCCGACGTTTGTCCTGGCAGTACCGGGTATTGTTGCAGCAGCGCTTGTCTTTATCCTGCTGGGGATTGTATTTTGGCTGGTTCATAGGTTCACGATGGACTTTGTAGTACCGATTATGTTTTTGCAAACAACGAGCTGCACCACCGCCTGGCGCGAATTTCTCAACTTGCTCTCGATAAACAAGGCCCGTTTTGTACTCTATGCCCTTTTCAGAATTGTAATAGCAATTGCTATTGGTTTTATTACTTTTCTCGGTTTTTGTATCGGCTTTTGTTGTTGCTGTGTAAGTTTACTTTTGTTCATACCTTATATCGGTACTGTCATACTTTTGCCCGTGTATGTTTTCGAGCGTTCTTATTCTCTATACTACATACGCCAGTATGGTCCGCAGTTCGATGTTTTCCATCTCGAAGAAAAAGTGACCTAAACATTATGTTTATTGATCCCTGTATAAATAATGATAAAACACGAGAAGTATAGAGTAACGATGTCATTCCCGCCCCTGCTTTCGCAGGGGTAAACTTGTCCCCGCATAAGCGGGGAGCGGGAATACAGCCATTTTATTGGCGTTTTCTGGACTCCTGCCCCCGTCTGCGCGGGGGTGACAACCTTGCGCAGGAATGACAAATCGAGACAATCTTCTGTAACATTGATTTTACAAGTTTCAATAAACGTCGAAATATATGTTCTCCACCCCAAGTTTTCAACCAAATGAGCAGGTAGTTTAAAACAAAAATCTCCTTTTTGAAAAAATTTTTTATTCCCTTACCCGCAACTACTTAGCTCGGAACCCATTTCGAAAAAAACCATTTTTTTCGCACCAAATGAGCAGGTTCGTCCCATTTATAGAAGGCGATTGAAATCGCCACGGTTGAAAAAAACATTGCTATTCTGCGAAGTGCCTACTCCGCCGTAGTAGCCCACGGCTACGAAGGCTGGAAGCTTCGCTACGTAGCACGAGTTCAAAAACAGGAGAAAAACGAATGAGTTTTGACCTGCGAATCTTCAACGACCAACAAATAAAGGCTGATTACATCGAGTGGCTTATTGATGAACAATCGCCGAATATTCAGACACAGTTCAGCAAACTCTGGCAGTACTACGCAAATCCCACGTATGAGGTAACCGGCCTAAGTGCCTACGACAGAAAGGTCAGCGAAACGGGCCGATGTTATGTACAGGCACAGGAATACGGCCTACCCGCCAGAATAACGGGATTTGTACATACCGCAAATGGTGACATATTCGGCGCAAAAGCCGTCAAGGATGTGCAGCGAAAAGAGGTCGTCATCGAAAACGACATCGCCTGGCGAATAAATGCCGGCGTGGATTTTCTGTTTGGAAAACCGGTCAGTTTCATTTCCAAATCGCCGGACAGCCGTAAACGTGCAGAAATTGAAACCATCTTAAAGGCTGTGTTTGCGGCTAACGGCGCTATCGGCTTTTTCCAGGATATGGCGGTGCTCGGAAGCGTCTATGGCTTTGTCGATTGTCTCGTCAGGCCTGGCGACCAAATTCTACAGCAAACCTCCTCCACCTCAAATCCGCTCACAGCGGACTCCTTCGAAGACGTACTGCAATCGGCACAAACAATTGAACTGGAGCTGATTGAGGCGCCGAGGGCACTGCCTGTCCTGGATGAAGACGACTACAAAAAGATAAAATATTACGTCCAGCACTTCTATCAAAAGAAAAACGATCTGAACAAAAGCAGCTCTTTTCTTTCGAGGATCTTCTCGTGGGGCAGCACCGGCGGTGATACACGCCAGGTCGTAGCGGTGACAGAGATCATTTCAAACTCAGCCTGGCAAAGATATGAGGATGGAAACCTTGCCGCTCAGGGTGAGATTAAGTGGGGATTTCTGCCGGTCGTCCACATTCAGAACATCGCTCAACCATATTATTACGAGGGACTAAGTGACGTTGAACCTTTGATACCTCTGCAGGATGAACTGAATACCCGCCTCAGTGACAGAGCCAATAGGATTACTTTTCAGTCATTCAAAATGTATTTAGGCAAAGGCATAGAAGGCTTTGAGGATAGGCCCATCTCACCAGGTCGGATGTGGTACACCGACAATCCGGACGCAACTATTGAGGAGTTCGGCGGGGAGGCGGAGGTGCCCAGCGAAAACATGCACATCGCTGAAATCAGAGAGGCAATGGATAAGGTCAGCGGTGTCACGCCGGTGGTGGCGGGTGTTCTGAAGGACAAAATCGGCAACCTTACAAGCGCTGTGGCCCTGAGGCTGACGCTTATGGGAATGCTTTCGAAGAATGAGCGAAAAAGGTTTACCTACAGCGAAGGCCTGAAACGCATCTGTCGAATGGTTCTTTCGATACTCGATACGGCCAGCATCTATGCCACCGACAGAGCCGACAGAGAGGTCGATGTTCTTTTTCCGAGCCCGCTGCCGGAGAATATGACCGAAAAGCTCAACGAAGCCAAAATCAAAAAAGAATTAGGCGTTCCGACCGAGCAGGTGCTGCGAGAATTAGGATACGAAAATTAATTATTTAGCCTCTAAGTTTACTGGTGGAGTTATAAAACAAGGAGTTCTTTATGAAAGCGACTGATTCGCAAGAATTTGTGTCGGATAACACAGAGCAATCAACTGACAACACAAAACTTGTTCCGGTAGCGGAGTCTATCCGTTATCGAAGAAGGGCGCAGAGTGCCGAGAAGCAGGTCGAAGATTTAAGTGAGCAGCTTTCACAGGCTAAGTCTGAGGCTGCCCGGATATCAGAACAGCTAAACGAGATTCAGCTTGAGCAGAACCTGATACGCAAATTAACTGCTGCCGGTACCGTGGATTTGGAGACGGCGGTATTGACTGTCAAAGCAAGAATTGAAAGTGACAACGGAGCGGACATCGATGATGTCATAGAGCAACTGAAGAAGGAAAAGCAATATCTGTTTCATCAGAAAGACACTTATGCGCCAGCGATTAAAAAGACCGCAGGCGCAAAAGAGCGAGTGCAAAACAGCCATACGGTTCTTGAAAGAGCGGCTAAGAAAGCCGCAATGACCGGCAACAGAACGGATTTACAAGAGTATCTGAAACTTCGAAGAAATTATTTGTAAGTGAAAAACAGTTTAGCCCTACAGTTTACTGGGGGGATCACCAAAGAAAAGGAGATATATCATGTCCTTTACAGGAAAAGCAACCTATTCAGCGGGTACGACTCTGCCGGAGTTGGCCGAGGACGTATCGGATTTGATAGGAATAATTTCGCCTTACGAGATGCCGCTGTTGGACGCTCTGGGAGACCCGATGAGAGAGGCGACCAGCACACATCACGAGTGGCTGGAGGATGAGCTTCTGCCCAATAAAGACGCCATCAACGACAGTAGCTGGACCGATCCGGCCGGTGATACTGAGTTTGATGTAGATCATGGAAGCCGTTTCCGCATCGGCGACCAGATCCAGGTCGAAGCCTCAGAGGAATTGATGTTAGTGACGGGCGTTGACAACGACACGCTGACAGTGGTTCGCAGCTATGCGGGGACAACGCCTGAAAATCTGGCCGACAACCAGGTAATCAACATCCTTGGAAACGCCGCTATGGAAGGGGCGGATAAGCCCAGCGTACGGTTCACCAACCGTATCAGGTGCGGCAACTATACGCAGATATTTACCGCCGCGGTGGAGGTCAGCGGTACCGACATGGCCGCAAGTCAACTGGGCCTTGCCGACGAGATGGATTACCAAAAGCAGGAACGGCTGCGCGAGCTGCTCCGTGACTTAGAGAACACCGTGATTAACGGTGGCCAGCCAGCTACTAATCCACAGGGAAGCGCCAGCGTTAGGCGCTCGATGAAAAGCATAATTCAACACTTAGCGACCAACGTCTTCCACACTGGGGACAGCGGCTTTCCCACTGGAACTGACCTCGATGAAGCCATGATTAATTATGTTCTGCGGGCAATCTGGGAAAACAGTAACGGCAATATTGATCTGATTGTGGTTGGTGGCTTTCAAAAGCGAAGGATTAACGCTTTCTGTGCCAACAGCCGAAGCTACGCAGCCAACGACACTACTTTCACTAATATGGTGAGCATTTACGAAAGCGATTTTGGCGTTTGCAGGATTATAACCACGCGTTGGATGCCACAGGATGCGGTACTGCTTTTGGATTCGTCACGCATTAGTGTGCTGCCGTTAGCCGGCCGCAACTTTCACTTCAAACCTCTGGCCAGCGGCGGTGATTATGAGTCTGGCGAACTGATTGGCGAGTACACACTAGAGCTAAAGAATGAGGCGGCACACGGCCTTATTCGTGACCTGAGCACAAGTTAAACCCGTGAGATAAATACACACAGATTTTTTATGCCCGTAAGATTTCTATCTCAACGGGTTGAAAACTGGCTAAATGGTAACTGGTGATTGGTTAAATGTTATAGACAAATCTTAATTACCAATTACCAGTTACCAATAACTAAGGAGAAGACAAATGGTCACTTTCTCAAGCGATGTTGATATCCTGAGATACGAGCCGATACTGTTTGGAGAATTGCATCTACCGGGACAGGTTCTGGCGGCAGGTACGTCTGGAACACTTGCCAGCACGACATTTACCGCAAGCAACGCGGACTTTGTAAGCGCTCAAGTCTCGGCAGGTGGAGCCATATATCTTCAATCTTCTGATGGAATCCTGGATGGGGCTTATGAGATTGTTTCTGTGGACTCAACTACGCAGCTTACAATTTCCGTTATCAGAGCAGATTCGGACGGTGAACCGATAGCACCACCGGCAGCTACCGATATAACCTATCGCATCAGCACATTTAATCCACAGGCCAACGAGGTTGCTTTTCAACTGACAGAACACTTCGGTATCAGGCCAGGCAATCCTGCCAGCAGTATAGAGATACAGGATATTTTGGACATCAATGTCTTAAAAAGGGCGTCGGCCTTTGCTGTTATCTCAAGTGTGTACGCGATGTTAGCTAACAAGGCCGATGATGAGAACTTCTGGAAAAAAAGCCAGCACTATCAAAGGCTTTTCGAGAAGGCAAAGCAACGGGCTCGGCTGAGTATCGATGCTGATTATGACGGCATAGCCGATGTCACCAGAATTGGCGGATCCACAAGATTGGTGCGGGATTAACTTACAAGGGTAAAACAAATGAGCATCACTTTAGATGGACAGATTCTATTTGATGAGCAGGATTTTCAAATCCAACAGGGCAGTTTCAGCAGGGCTTCAATGGAAAAGGCTGTGCCAGGACTGGATGGCGTACTAAATATTGACCTTGGTCAACGCAATAGAGTAATAACGCAAAAGGGTGTTCTGCAGACCAAAAGCAGGACTTCTCTGGATAAGAGAATTGCCAATATATCAGCCTTTATGGATGGTGACACTCATAAGCTCGTAACCAACATCGGCCGTCAGTTAAATAATCTGAGGATGGATGTTTTCAAGATAAGCAACGAGCGCACTACTGGAGTCGGTGTCGCCGTCGATTATGAAATTGTTTATACGCAATTAACATGAGATATTTAGCCCCCCAATCCTTCGACTCTGCTCAGGACAGGTTTATTGGGGGATTAAACAAGAGAAAATGTAATGTCACTTACAAGCACAGGCATAGAATCGGTAAGAGCATTTGAGCTTCCCTGCGGTATCTGGGCCGATGGCAGATACGTCGCAGAACCAAGAATAGCACTTGTAAAGTGGCACTCTAACCACAGCGATAAGCACCATCAGATTTATGTTAATGGGCGATACGCAGGTGCGACCGTCGATAGCCGGCAAAGGCAGGAGATTGTTCAAATTCCTGCTTCTCTTGAGTCGCCTGTCCGTATCGAGGTCTTTGCTGTTGAGCCAAAATATGCACACATTGATTTTAGTAGTGACATCAACATCCCTTATGCCCCAAGCAACCGAGTAAAGATAATTCTGCTGCGCGAACAGAATCTGCTGATCGGAGCAACGGCCGACATATTTTTCGACAACGGTACCGGCGAAATCGACTACGGCAGCACACTCAACAAAATGCCTTTAAGAATCTGGCCGAGTTGGTTGGATAAGGCGGGCTTTGCAATGGCTGGCTTTGGCTTGAATGATTTCGGATACGACGGTGCAGCAGCGGTTGGGTTCGCAAAGGGAAGCTTCGGCAACAGCATGTTCGGCTTCGACGCCGATACGATTGAGTGGATAAGTCCGTCGCTGCCGGCGGGTATCTATAAATTCGCCGTCAGGATTACTGATCCTGCTGGCTGCGTGAGCATCAGCGAAACCAGGCAGGTCACGGTGACTCCACTTGCGAAACCTGCCGAGCATCTAAGTATCGCCTCGTTTAATAAACAAACAAATCAACTGGTGTTGAAAATAACGTAGTGAAAATCGTCACAATTTATCACGGAGTTCATAAAAGGAGAACATTATGGCCGAGGTATATCCGTCAGACAATGAATTATTGAATATTCAGTCCGACAGCGAGACCGGCGTTGAGTACATACCAACAGGAACATCGCCTTATTATGTTCACTTCAGGAAACTGCTGTATCGGTTGCTTCTGGCAACGCGACGGGCAAACGATTTGCGGGTCTTCGATGAGGGCGGTCTCGATATAGGCGTAAAGGCAGGCAAATTCTGGCTCGGCACACAACTTATCAGCTATGAAGGCTCCACCGGTAATACTTTAGCCGACGACAAGGAAAATATTTATGTCTATCTGGATTCAGCCGGCAATCTCGTCACCGACGAATATGACAGCTTCCCTGATATAGCGACAACACCTCATATTTGCCTTGCGGTGGTGACAACATCCGGCGGAGACATCATATCGATTACCGACAATCGGGCCGGTTACAATTTTATGGTTCCAGGTGCTGCTGGCGGAACCGTCAGCGTAATTGTAGCGGCAGCCGACTCATCCTATAGACATAAGCTCCAGGCCGATTACGTCTGTGACGGCACAGCAGATGACGTCGAGATAAACGAAGCACTATCACAGGTAAAGGCCGCCAGCGGAGGGACGGTCTTCCTGTCAGCCGGCAATTACATGCTCACTGATACCATCAAAATCCCGTCGGACGTCATGCTCGTAGGTGAAGGCACTGCCACCAAGCTTGCTTTCGACACATCCGTCGGCGATAAGACTATGATTACTAATGACTGTAACTATACATTTGCCCAGCGTCACCCAACCGGAAATAAAAACATTACCGTCAGGGACATGTACATCGACTGCGATAAGGATAATCGTGGAAGCGGGGCAGATTCAATATGGACGGTCGGTTTTAATACCGTTGAGAATTTGACCATAGAGAACCTAACAATTGTCAACGGCTGGACAGTCGCCATCAGGACTGAGTTCTGTACGTATGTAACGATTACGAACAACCGTATCCACAATTCCGGCGATGACGGCATCGGAATCAATGAAGAAACTTACAATTGTAGCTGTTACGGCAACCGCATCACTGACGCCGGTAAGGGCGGTAAAAGCTACGGTGCACCAAACGGCATCGAAGTCCAGGATGGCGCCCGTGACGTCACGGTCAGCGGGAACGTTATCGAAAACTGCGATACCGACGGAATCCAGATCTCCACCCACACCGGCAAAGACGGTTGTACTAATGTATCTATTGATTCAAACACGGTGCGCAATTGCGAGAGCGGTGTGTTTGTAAAAGGTATGGCTAACACTCCGCAAATCAACATTACCGTGGCCAATAATGCAATAATCGGAACGACCGATACGACTCTCTATGGGCTGCAGGCTGCTTATACCGAGGACGTTGTCTTTGTTGGTAACACGGTAAATAACCAAGTTAGCGCCGGGCGATTGGCGAATTCCAATACCAGGGCGATAATCAGCGATAACGTCTTCCACTGCACACTGGATGCCAGCAATGACGAGAAAGGATTTTTGTTTTCCGGAACCCTCACCAACATCCGTTTCGCCGCTAATATTCTGAATAACTATGGATGGAAGGGTCTGGAAATCTCTGGAACAGTTAACAACATGCACGTAATTAACAATCACATCGTCGGCTGCACGAACGGAAGCGGCGCTTGTCTTCGTTGGGACTCGCCAACATCAAGTTTGTGCGTACTGAACGGCAACCATCTACAAGGTACACACTGGTCTTATGACACTGCTACTTCTACGTATGATGTGCTCTCATCCAACTGGACCGAAACCTGGAACACGAAGGATGTGTAAAAGTTGTATAGCCCCCAAATCCTTCGACTTTGCTCAGGACAGGTTTATCAGGGGATTTTAGGAGAATAGGAATCAATATGGCTTACGAAATACATATAGATTATGTTTCCGGCAATACGGTTTACGCTGTTATTCGCAATACTGCCGGGCAGGTTTGGAATCCATTGGCAGAGACGTTTGAGGACTGGGGGACGGACGGCCATAATGCTGATTATTACGAC
>Ga0315533_1003127_pt1 | contig 11117 bp, 10 predicted proteins | sample SalMarSW160130MG_FD_203081 | JGI IMG/M metagenome (GOLD analysis project Ga0315533, IMG submission 203081) | Salt marsh sediment microbial communities from the Plum Island Ecosystem LTER, Massachusetts, United States - Salt Marsh Sediment SW1601-30 ...
CTCCCGTCTACCAGCTTCATACAATCAGTTACCCTCTTGCATGTGGTATAGGTGTTAGGCTGGCGGCTAACCTTTGCCTAATCCGGACTCTCACCGGTAAGAACTGCCAAGCTTTCTTGGCGCACACTCGATACTCGATACTTTATTTTCGGGCTTGCTAAAAACATAAAAAGGAATATAATTAAGTAAAATTGCCAATTAAGAGGGGGGATAATCTTGAAAATTAAAGAAATTATGATACCAGACCTAACTTCCGTATCTGCGGATACCCCAATAAAAGAAGTGGTCAAGATTATGAGCCGACAACGTATGGTGGGGTTACCGGTTGTTGATAATGAACAGAATGTTATCGGAATAATTACGGAAAGCGACGTCACCAAAGCCTGTTTACCAGGGTATTACAAAGAGTTACGAAATCCATCTTTTATTCCTGATTTCGACCAGTTTTCCCAGCAAGCTAAAAAGATTGCCCATCTACCGGTAAAAGATTTTATGACCACCACGGTCTATTCGATAGAAGAGGATACCAGCCGAACTGATGCAGCAAATTTGTTATTTAGAAAACATCTGAGAATAGTCCCGGTAGTAAGAGAGGGAAAATTAGTTGGAATATTGACCCCTTCTTGTTTATGTAAACATGTTATGGAAGAAGATTAGAACAGAACACTAACCTACATTCCCCCAATAGAAGAAAGGAATATAATTAATTAATGAATCAAACACTTATAGCCTTAATAATATTTATAACTACTCTTATATTTGTCAGCCTGGAAAAAATCAACCGTACGGTGATTGCTTTATGTGGAGCCCTTCTTTTTATATTATTAAAAATACTGAATCAACATGAAGCTTTTTTAGCCATAGATTTTAACACTATTGGCCTACTGACCGGAATGATGGTTATGGTCTCCATAATCAAAAGGACCGGGCTATTCCAATATCTGGCGATTAAAATATCTAAGCTTGCTCGTGGGAATATCTTTTACCTCTTATTTTTTCTTAGTATTATTACCGGCATCCTATCCTCGATTCTGGATAATGTTACCACTATAATACTAATTGTCCCCATAACTTTAGCTATCTGTGAAAACTTAGAAATATCTCCTGTCCCTCTGGTACTATCAGAAATATTTGCTTCCAACATAGGCGGAACAGCAACCCTAATCGGTGACCCTCCTAACATAATAATCGGAAGTGCAGCACATCTGTCTTTTATGGATTTTATTATAAATCTCGCACCCTTCGCCCTGATTCTATTAATTCTCTTGCCATTCTTTGTCAGGCTATTTTACAAAAAGGAAATGTCGCAAAATGTAAAGGAAGCCTGGGGGAGAGTGGAAAAATTCGATGAAAAGAAAGCAATCGAAGACCCCGTATTATTAAAAAAATCTTTAATGGTCTTTTTATTAACCATATCAGTCTTTATCTTCCATCATAATCTGGGTTTAGAAGCAGCTACTGTGGCTTTAGCAGGAGCAACTCTCTTGCTATTAGTCAGCAATATAGACCCGACAGAAACTTTCTTAGAAGTAGAGTGGTCTACCCTCTTCTTTTTTATCGGGCTCTTCGTGGTGATAGCAGGAGTGGAGAAAGTGGGAATTATTCAATGGCTGAGCAATATAATCATCACTCTAACCAAAGGAAATCTTACCCTTACTACTCTGGCAGTTTTGTGGGTCTCGGGAATCACCTGTTCTTTTATTAATAATATCTCCTACACCATCTCTATGGTTCCGGTAATTCATAATATCGGAGCAGCAACTGCCTTTAACCTCAACCCGGTCTGGTGGGCCTTATCCTTAGGTGCCTGTCTGGGAGGAAACGGAACCTTTATAGCGGCAGCTGCTAATTTAGTAGGAGTAAATATATTGAAAAGACAGGGCAGAATAATAACCTTCAAAGATTTTTTTAGAATCGGCCTTCCGATTATGTTAATATCTATTATTCTATCTTCAGCCTATCTTCTCTTAAGGTATTTATTATAAAAAAGGGGCTACCTTTTTATAAAATATTAAAGGAACGCCTCCTTTGTTATTTATAAATCATGTCAAATAATTTATCTGCTGTATCCTGATCTAAATCTTTGAGAATTTTATATTCGTCCAGGGCAGCATTTTTATCCCCCTGGACCAGATACACCATTCCCAGACTATAGTGGGCATAAGTATAGTCTGGCTGAATACGAATAACCTGTTTAAAAGCCTTGATGGCTTTTTCGTAATCCTTTAATTGGCTGTACGCCCATCCCAAGCCGTAATGAGCATCTGCATCTTCCGGATTTTGTTTAACGGCTTCCTCAAAAGCGTTAACTGCTTCCTGATATTTTTCCAGTTCTCCATAAGCCCAGCCTAAATTATAATAAATATAAGTGTAATCAGGATTGATCCGAATAACTTCCTGGTAAGCCTCTATGGTTTTTTCATAATTCCCTTTTTTATTATAGAGCCACCCTAAATAGAAAAAAGCATCGGCATATTGGGGATTCTTTTGAGTTGCTTTTTTAAAGTTTTCGATAGCGGCGTCTTCATTATTTTCCATTTTTCGGTAAATCATGCCCATGGTGAAGTAAATCGTATCAGCGGAATCTGGTAGGAAATCTGCAGCTTTTTCCATGTTTTCAACAGCTTCCGGATATTTTTCCATCTTTTGGTAATTCATTCCTAAATGATAAAATGCTTTGCCATAATCCGGTTTTAGTTGAACAGCTTTTTTAAAAAAATCAATTGATTTCTGATATTCCCCGATTTGTTCATAGGTAATTCCCAAACCATAATGAATTTGAGCATCATCAGGGTCAAGCAGTAAAGCTTGCTTAAATGCGGCAATAGACTCATTATATCTTTCTAATTCATTATACGCTAATCCCAGGCCATAATGGGCGCTGGTAAAATCCGGTTTACTGCGAATGGCCTGTTTAAAGACTTCCAATGCTTCCTTATTTTTTTGAAGCTCCAGATAAGAAAGCCCTAATCCGTAATAAGCTGAAATATAATCGGGTTTCAAGTTGATAGCATTTTTATAGTGGGTTATTGCCTTTTCGAATTGACGAGTATTTCTAAATATTCTTCCAATTTGGAAATAAGCTTCCGCGTGATCCGGGTCTAATTCGATAATCTGTTGGAAATAAGTAAGTGCTTCTTCGTATTGTTTTTCATTTTCTAATAAATCAACACCCTGAAAGTACAGTTCTTCTATTGATTTATCCTGACAAAAACTAACTGTGATGACCGAAGTTATAAACATAATAATTAAGATCAAAGAAATAATGAGTATATTCGAATTTCTCATACCTTACCTCCTGATTATATTTCCTGATATTCCATGTAGGACAGATTACCGACTAATCGGTATATTTTTAATAGAATAATTCTTGCATCACCTTATTTGTTGTTATTGTATTACTTTCAAGTAGTATTTACACTTCTTGTTCTTCCCTATCCTATATAGAATAATACTATCTATCAGAAGAAAGGTAAAGTATATTTTCACCTACCATCTAATAAAAATAAAAATTATAGACCGGTTTTTTGGTTTTTTCCATAATTCTCTTGCTCTCTGTTCTGTTTCATATGATTATTCAATGAGTGATGAGATTTCTTGTTGGGCTTTCTTTAATTTTTTGACATCAAAAATTATATATGTTAAAATTTTTGCAATCAAACATAAATATGGAAGTGCACCTAGGGTTCCGTTCTCTCAAAGAAGAAGTCTGGACCAAGCGGCGCAAAGCGTTTAATTGAAATTAAATGCCACGCTTTTAGGACAAAAGCCTGAGAGAGGAGTTCCAAAAAGGAAGCTTCTTTCTCAGGCTTTTTAAATATAAAATAAAAAAATATTTATAGTTGTATTTATTTTTTCAATAAATAGATAAAATAATTTAATATATTATTAAAACAAATGAAGCAAAGAAATTTTATTAAGAGCAGATTAGAAAATATCATAGAAGAAGGGGGAATGGTTAAATGGGGAAATAAATAAAAGAAAGATAAAGAAAAATTGTAAAAAATTAAATCATAAAAAAGGAGGAAATATAAAATGAAAAAGTCAAAAGTTTTTATAAGTGTAGTATTGTGTTTGGTTATTTTTTCAGTGACTATCTGTGCCGCCCAAGCAAGTTACCAATATAAATGGCGAATGCCGCAAGTCCATCCGGTAGACAGTGATTATGACCTACGCGCCGTAGCCTTTGCTGATGAGGTAAGAGAAAAAACTGAAGGCCGAATTGACATTACAGTTTATTCTGGCGGAGTACTTGGTGATTGGGTTGAGTGCTACGAAAGAGTTATGAGGGGTGATTACGAAGTAACTCTTACCCCTATAGCCCCAACTTATGATCCAAGATTAAACATCGCTTACTATATGCCCTATTTGTTCACTACAACAGAAAAAGCCAAAGAAGCTTATAAGCAAGGAGGATGGGTCTTTAATATGGTTGAAGATTTATTATTAGACCAGGGTATAAAAGGTTTGGCTCTCTTCCCGGCAGGATGGGCAGGCATAACCACTACAGAAGAGCCTGAAGGTTGGAGAGAAATGAAAGCTAATAAAATGAAAGTAAGAGTTATGCCCTTAAAGGCTTGTGAATTAACCTGGCAGAGATTAGGCTATATTCCAGCTACCATTCCTTATTCTGAGGCTTTTAGTGCTATCGAGAGAGGAGTTGCTGATGGAGAATGCGGTGGCCCTCCCTTCCAGGGATATCAATTCCGTGATATTCAGGGTGCGTGGATTCAGTATAATGATTACCTGGAACCCTGGTGGTTCTATATGAACTTGGAATTATGGAATACATTGACAGAAGCCGACCAAAAAGTATTATTAGAGGCTGCCGAAAAACAGGTTCAGGGTCGTTGGGATTTTTTCCTTTCAGAAGATGAGGAATATCGTAAGAAAATGGAAGAATTTGGCTTAAAAATTATTATTCCCACAGAGGAAGAGCTTGAAGCATTCGCCGATGCTATTCGTAAAGATGTATGGCCAGAGCTCGACCAATATATGGGTAAAGCACTGGTAGATATCTGTAGAGAACATGTAGGTATAGAAGTAAAATAACAATATTATAAACAGTTTTTAAATAAACAAATAAGCGCGAGCTAAAGGGGGCGGGGCTTTCTTGCTCCCTTTAGCTAAAAATACATTCAGCATAATAAGGCAAATTATTGACTTGTATAAATTTTGAGAAAAGGAAATAATTTAAGAAATGAAAAAACTGGGATTGATAATTTGGAATGGATTAATACATTTACAAAAAATATTTATGTTAGTTGCGGGTTCAATTATTACTTTATTGGTTTTTGTTGAAGTAGTATTGCGTTATGTGCTTGGGTCACCTCTCTTTGGAGTAGAAGAATTAATCTGTCTTATCGCTATGTGGTTATATTTTATTGGCGCATCTTACGGGGCTTATGAACGCAGTCATATTAAAGCAGAATTAATTCACATATGGTTTAAAAAACCGAGAACCTATGCTTTGATTAAAGCCATAAGCAGCTTAATTACATTTATTTTATCTATTATAATGATTAGTTGGACTTATCCTTATTTCATCTGGGGTATAACTAAAGGGGAAACTTCCCAGGCTCTGCTAATACCCATGGTTCTTTCTCAAAGTGCAATTTTTGTTGGCGCTATACTAATGTCTCTTTATTTTTTAACGGAACTAATCGATTATATATTTCAAAGTTTGGGAAAAAATACTATCTTTGAACAATTATCCAAAAAGGGAAATTAAACAATGGATATAATTATTGACTTGGCAATTTTGATTGGATTACTTGTCTTGGGAGTTCCAGTACCTTTTTGTTTTATGGCAGCCGTTTTATTTTTATTCACCCTGGGAAATTATGACCCAATGTTTATTATGGCTACGGGCTTTCATAAGATTAATTCAATGGCTGTTCTGTGTATCCTTTTTTTTATCCTAATGGGAGGACTTATGGGTTCTACCGGAGTCGCATCCCGATTAGTAAATATTTCAGATTCCATTTTAGGTAGAAAGAAAAGTGGTTTAGGAACAGTTTCTATTGTAAGTTGTGCTATTTTTGGAGCGATAGCGGGAACTTGCACTGCAGCAGTATCCGCTATTGGCAGTATCATGATACCACGCATGGTTGAACGGGGTTATCCTCGAGGACATGCAACGGGCCTGATAGCCTGTTCATCGGTTCTGGGACAACTTATTCCGCCCAGTGTTCCCATGATCCTCTATGCCTGGGTAACCTGGCAATCAGTTGCCGCATGCTTTCTGGCAACTGTAGTTCCCGGCATTATTTTGGTAATAATTTATAGTATCATTAATTCAATTATGTGTCGAAAGCTACCTATAAAAGTGTCTCCTCCTATTTCTCCAAAAGAACAAGTTAAAGAATTTGGGCAGGCTACTTATAAAGGTTTTTCCGCCTTATTAATGCCCATTATTGTTTTAGGAGGTATTTATGGAGGTGTTTTTACTCCTACAGAATCGGCAGGAGTAGCTACACTTTATTGTATTTTTGTAGGTTTCTTTATTTATCGTACGCTGAACTTCAAGCAATTAATGAATACCATGGTAAATTCAATTACCACAACCGGTGTAGTTATACTTATGGTTTTTTTTGTAATGATTTTAAGCCGTCTCTATGTTATGGAAAATGTACCTCAACGCTTGGTAGCAACTCTAACCGGAATAACAGATAATAAATATATTTTGTTACTTATGATTAACTTGTTTTTAATTATTCTCGGTATGCTTATGGATGATTTTAGTGCCACCCTTTTAGCAGCACCTCTATTATTTCCTTTAATTAAGGCAATAGGAGTTCACCCTATACATTTTGCGGCAATTTTAGGCACTAATTTGGGGTTAGGCAATGTAACTCCTCCTACTGCTCCTATTCTTTACCTTGCAGGACGAATAGGCAAATGTAAATTTGATGAGTTGATAACTCCGGCAGTGATCTTTATGATATTTGGTGCTATACCAGTTGTACTATTGACAACTTATTTTCCTTTCCTTTCTCTGGCTTTGCCCCATCTTCTTATGCCGAAATTAGTAAGGATTGTTCCTCTTACCTTGGGAGGATATTAACAAGATTTAAGATTTTTACCGGAAGTATAAAACCGGAAAAAATATTTTTTATTTATAGGAGAAAGATATGCCGTTTAATTCTAAAAATAAAAATTGCGAAAAAATTGTTAGAGAAAATAATAAGGTTATTGCATCCTTTTCACGTATACCTTATTATCCTTTAGTTATAAAAAAAGCTTATAAATCGACTATTGAGGATATGGATGGAAATAAATTTATTGATTTTTTATCCAGTGCAGGTACTCTAAATGTGGGGCATTGTCATCCAAGAGTTGTGCAATCCATTATAGAACAGACTCAACAATTTATATTGTATACCCCGGTATATATGTATCACAAACCTTTAGTTGACCTCGCTCAAAAATTAATAGAAATTACTCCTGGTAATTTTCCTAAAAAAGTTACTTTTGGTCTTTCCGGTTCTGACGCTAATGATGGGGCTATCAAACTGGCTCGAGCTTATACCGGGAGATCTAAAATTATTTCTTTTATTCGTTCTTATCATGGTTCCACTTATGGAGCCATTACTCTTTCCGGAATAAGTCTTGATATGAGTAGAAAAATCGGACCTTTGCTTCCTGAAATCTATCATATGCCTTTTCCCGATACTTACCGCAATCCCTTGGGAGGGGCACCGGAAGATGCAGGAAAAAATTGTCTTGATTACCTAAAATACGCCTTTACAAATTTTCTTCCTCCAGATGAAGTGGCTGCTGTTATTATTGAGCCAATTCAGGGAGATGCTGGGATAGTGGTGCCACCTAAGGATTATATTCAGCAGTTATTTGCATTATGCAAACAAAATGGAATTCTTTTTATTTCCGAGGAAGTTCAACAAGGAATGGGAAGAACAGGTAAATGGTTCGGAATACAACATTTTGATATTGAACCTGACATCATAATAATGGCCAAAGCTTTAGCCTCCGGGATGCCTCTATCGGCTTTAATTGGGAGAAAGGAAATTATGGAATCTTTAGATGCTCCAGCCCATTTATTTACAACTGCCGGTAATCCTGTATGCTGTGCAGCTGCTTTGGCTACAATTAAAGTTATTGAAGAAGAAAAATTAATGAAAAATACTGAAAAATTAAATGAAATTGCCTTTGAGCGTTTTACTTCTATAAAAAAGCGATTTCCATTTATTGGAGAAATAAGAGGTTTAGGATTATCTATAGGAGTGGATTTAGTCAAAGATCCGATAACTAAAGAGAGAAATAAAGAAGCAGCAGCAAAAATTTGTTATTGCGCCTGGAAAAAGGGATTACTATTGTCTTTCTTTAGTAATTCAGTATTAAGGATTCAACCTCCTCTTGTAATAACAGAAGAAGAATTTAATAAAGGAATAGATATTATCGGAGATTGTATGTTAGCCTTACAAAAAGGATTGCTTAGTGATGATATTTTAAAAATTACAAAAGGCTGGTAAGGTTTCGGGGTCAGGCTTCACAACTTCACAAAATGTAATATTGCAAGGATCGTCTGTTGTGGTTTTCTTCGTTCAAATTTGAATTATTTCTTTTAATGTGCCTACAACATTAACCCCCGGCTTTGCAAGCCTTTCATAACTATAATGTCCATTTGCGATCAGTAAACAATCACTCCCAATGTGTTTTGAAACTATGTAATCATGGGTAGTATCCCCTATTAGAAGCACATCTTGCGGACTTAAATTTAACTCAGCTATCCATTTTTTTCCTCTTTCGACTTTACTCTCAGCATAGTGGTTTTCTAAACCCATTATTCTACAAAAATATTTATCAATACCATAATATTTAATCTTTTCTATAAGGACATCTTCTTTTGAAGCAGATAAAATCGATTGGGATATTCCCATATCTCTTATTTTTTTTAACACTTCTTCTACTTCATCAAATAGCTTACACTCATTAAAACGTTGGTAATATTCATTTATAAACTCAACGGTAAGCTCCTCAAATGATTCATCAGCAAAATCAAATCCAAGTTTTGCATAATAATCTATTACCGGGAAATCAAAAATCTCCTTGTATTTTTTTGAATCTATCCCTGGCATGTTGCGTTTCTTTAACATCTTATTCATTATTTCCACTACTAACCATACATCATTTATCAATGTTCCATTCCAATCCCAAATAATATGCTTATGCTTACTTATTCTCTCTATCATTAATAACCTCATTTAATAAATATTAAAGTAATTATAACCATAAAAAATAATATAGGCAAATACTGCAGATGAAGTAGGGGAAAATGTGTGAGGTTCACACTTTTCATATAAAGAATCCAACTTATTATTCGAAAAGCTTCTTATATTGACCGTATCCTTCCTTTTCTAAGTCCTCCTTGGGAATGAATCGTAAAGCAGCTGAGTTTATGCAGTAACGAAGGCTTGTTGGGGAAGGCCCATCATTAAATAGATGACCGAGATGAGAATCTGCGAGCTTGCTCCTCACTTCTGTTCTAGTCATAAATAAACTTCTATCTTCTTTTTCTAAAATGTTATCCGGCTCAAGCAGCTTTGTAAAGCTGGGCCAACCCGTTCCTGAATCAAACTTGTCAAGGGAACTAAAAAGTGGTTCACCAGATACAATATCCACATAAATGCCTTCTTCTTTATTATCCCAATATTCATTGTCAAATGCCCTTTCTGTACCGCATGACTGCGTTACGTTAAACTGTAAAGGGGTTAATGTATTTTTCAGTTCTTCATCCGAGGGTTTTTTGAACTTATCATCATTATTTTTCGTTGTGTCATTCCATGTAGATTTAAGGTATGCTTCACGTCCTGAACCAGCGCGGTATAATTTATATCTGATATAAGTAATGATTGAAGGGTCAAAGGTAATTTGAACAGCTTCCAAATGACCGGTTTTTCCGGTTGATACCTCTTCATAGGTTGGATTCTCTTTATGTCCACCGGTGTAACCTGCTATAACTTCTGTAACCCCATTTAATTCTTCAAAAGGAGATTCCATAGTAAATTTTTTCATTTGAGTAAACTCCAAATCCAATTCAAAAGATGAGGAAAAGGGGGCTCCTTAATCGAATCAAGGAAACCCCTTTGTTTATTCTAACCTACCTTATTTTAAAAACTTAGAAACAAAAGGAGAAGTCTCTCCCCTACGCAAGAAATGACCGGAAGGACCTTCTCCTAAGAATTCAGAGAACCAGGACTCATGTTCAATTTCTTCATTAAGAATTGCCTGGGCTAAATCGTAAGTACGATGGTCTTTACCGGCAGTCATATTACAAATTTGAGTATACCCGCGTACTGCGCATCTCTCTGCTTCTACCAAAACCTTTAATATTTCTCGGACATCAGTAGGGTCATCAGGTAGATATGCCGGAGGACAGGCAGAAATATCGTGAAAATCATTCATATTTCGTGGTAGTTTTCCGCCTAATTCGTAAATACGTGGAACTAAAGCCTCAAAATGATTGCGGTCTTCAATCCTCGCTGTTTCAGCAATCTCCTTAATCCCTTCTCCTCCCAAGCCAATTAAATTAAATCTAAGTATGGTATAATAATAGTAAGTTGTTAGTTCTGCGGCAGCATTTTTAACTAAAAGCTCTACTAACTGGTCAACATTAATCCCTGACCTCTCTACCATTTCTCTAGTCACCTTAGCCATTTTTTTAAACCTCCTTCTTTAAATGTTACTTATTCATATTTATTTAAATTACATAATATTATACCTTATACATCCCTCCCTTTTTAATTAATTTAAATTTCTCATTTCTCAGTCTTGCTTGAATCAATAATAAAATTTGAATTACTCAGCTTTTATTCAAGATTAAAGTTAAATTCTTATTTAAAATATATACTATAAAATCAATCTAATAGTCTTTTTTCGCCACTGATTAATTGAATATCCGTAATATTTCGAGATGCCTCCAGGCAACCGAGATATTTTCCATCACTACCCCTTAAAACATAATATTCTATAAGAATTTTTTGCTTTTCGTCATTAGGTCCAATGGGAAGGTCAATCCAGAAACGAGCTTTCTCTCTTTTCCCTTCTTTCATCTCTCGTAATATTTTCTCCACTTTATGAAGACTCTTTTTCGGGTG
>Ga0315533_1003129_pt1 | contig 11115 bp, 7 predicted proteins | sample SalMarSW160130MG_FD_203081 | JGI IMG/M metagenome (GOLD analysis project Ga0315533, IMG submission 203081) | Salt marsh sediment microbial communities from the Plum Island Ecosystem LTER, Massachusetts, United States - Salt Marsh Sediment SW1601-30 ...
GGTAAAATGGTGCTAAACCGTAACCCAGACAATTTCTTCGCCGAAGTGGAGCAGGCGGCTTTCTGTCCCGCAAGCATTGTTCCTGGAATCGAGCTTTCGGCGGACAAGTTGCTGCAAGGCCGAACATTCTCGTACGCCGATACTCAGCGCCATCGGCTGGGGCCGAACTACCTGGAACTTCCTGTTAACCGACCTGTTGTAGATGTTAACAACAATCAACGCGATGGCGTCATGCAGATTGGTCAGTTCAGCGGTCCGGTTAACTACGAGCCTAATAGTCTGGGTGGTGGTATGCCTGGGGAAGCTCTCGAAGAGGGTACCCCGCGTGTATACCGGATTGAAGGAGAAGTCACTCGCCAGAAGATAAGCAAAACGAATGATTTCCAACAGGCAGGAGAGAGATATCTTTCCCTCAGTAAGATGGACCAAGAACATCTGGTGGATAACCTTATCGCAGATCTTATGCACATTGATAAACCAATACAAAAGCAGGTGATCGAAAACCTGACTAATGCCAACAAGGAGTTGGGAAGAGCTGTAGCTGAAGGTCTGAAACCTTAACCGGTGGTGAGGGGACGGGACCACCATTGCGCTTAAGACGGTCTCGGCGGTTCTGTTCGACTTAATCACTCCAGGCAAATGCCCCGTCGAGAAACTTCGCCAACGTTTGTCATGTGCCGGAGAATTTGTAGCAAAAGGCTAAACAATAGAGCGTTTTGTCAAGCGACTAGTTGGCTTCTCTATGGAAAATGATAACAAAGCAACGCCAATACAAACCTGGCTTCGAATATTGCTAGTTATCGCGGGAACATTTTTTGTGGGGCTAGGAATTGTCGGAATATTTGTGCCAGTATTGCCTACCACTCCTTTTCTCTTACTTGCTGCTGCATGCTATGCGAGAAGTTCACAAAGGTTTTACGGCTGGCTCTTGAATAACAAATGGTTTGGAAGCTACATTAGGAACTATCTAGAGAGAAAAGGGATTCCACTAAAGGTAAAAGTCATAACCGTTACTCTACTATGGATAACAATCGGAGTTTCAGTCGCATTTGTGGTGGAGACTTTTGTACTAAAATTGATTCTGGTCATAATCGCTATTGGCGTCTCCATACATATCCTATCTATCCGAACTTTGAAGTAATGAAAAAACGCTAGCGGTAAAGGGCTAGCGTTGTTACTACTTCTTGGTGGAGGCGGGGGAGGGTTGAACTCCCCGTCCAAAAGAAGGTTGCCAGAATATCCTACAAGCTTAGTCAGCTCTTTTTATCTCATCTAGCTTTAATCTGCTGACCGAATCCAGCTAGACCAGCCAATTCTTCTTAGCCAACCCCTATCGGCATCAGGATTGGAGTACCTCGATTTTTTCTGACACCTAATCCCAAACTTCGAGGAGAGCTCAGGTTAGATGTGACCCATTAAGCGTAAACAGGTTCGCCAGTTATTTTTTGCCACTTGTTTTATGAGGTTAGTGGCACCTCAGCCTGCAATTCTGTAGGCCTCCCCCTGTCGAACCCACGCGCCCCCATGTTCTAGCCTGCTTCCCCGTCACCTCCTTCTATACTTCAGCGCCCGGTCCATCTCCCTTTCTGCGTCCCGACGGGCGATAGCCTCCCTTTTATCGTAAACTTTCTTCCCCTTGGCCACCCCCAGCTCTACCTTAGCCACCCCATGTTTAATATACAGCTTAAGGGGCACTAAAGTCAAACTCTTCTGCATTACCTTGCCGGCAAGTATGTCAATCTCTTTTCTATGAAGAAGCAGCTTGCGAGGCCTGACTGGCTCATGAGTGTTATAGCTCGCAGCATCGTAGGAAGCAATGTGGCTATTATAGAGCCACAGCTCGCCATTTTCCGGCTTGGCATAGGCATCACTTAGATTCACCTTGCCTTCCCTGATGGACTTAATCTCAGAACCCTTGAGGACGATTCCTGCCTCAATGCTCTCCTGAATATGATAGTCGTGGAAAGCTTTGCGATTAACGGTTATCACGCTGGAACCTTTTGCCATATAGCAATTTTAGCACCGGAACGTAGTGCGAGCAATTTACGGCACACTACCTGTCAAACTTGGCGCCAGTTCGTGAGATTGCCACGCACCTTTCAGGTGCCCGCAATGACAAAAGGCGAAGGGCTAGCAATGACGATTCGAGCTGCTAACCGACCTCAGTTATTCGTTTTTCTTCTCCAGTCCTTTTTCCTGAGCAAATGCCTTTGCGCGCTTACTTACCTCACCAGCCTTCGTGAGTAGGTAGATCATGCCACCCAAGCACACAAGGAAAATGCCGACGCCAATAGGTCCCGTCCAATATAAGACTAGCCACATATCCATTTCTCCTCCTTTAATTGAACATTCAGTTTTATTACCAGATTGTATATATGGGCTTATGGCGAAGTCAAGAGAGCGTGCTAGCTGACCACATGAATAACACTGGGCCCTGCATTTGAGCAAGCTCTTTTTCAATATACTCTACGGGGGCAAGATAGGCAAGAGATTGGTGCGGGCCGTTGAAATTATACTCAATAAGGCATTCAGCTAGCCGGGGATTAAGCTCTTCAGGGTCTAAAGATAGATTAAAGTTGCAAAGCCACTCATAGTCCAAGGTCGGATTGAACCCTTCCAACTTCGAGTTAGCCTTAGGAGGTTAGCCACTTATGAAAGTTCTGGCTCGAGATACCGAAATGCCGAGAAGTGCAGGTGGCATTCTCCTTACCCACTGTCTGTATAATACGAGACCATCCACTCCACTCTCAGTCGTTCATGGGGCTTAAAGGTCAGAATCTCCAATAGGGCCTGCTTCATCGCTCAACCCCATCTGCAACGTGCATCGTCTCTATATCAACTTCTTCCACGGCTGCAACGCCAATTGAGGATTCAACGACTGATCTTTGGCGGATATGTCAACAGCTAGAAGAAAAGGGCAAACTCCTTGAAGGAGTTTGCCCTTTCTAGTTTACAAGCTTCAGATTTGAGCCCGGCGGTGTCTTAGCACCAGCAGGCTGGCACCGACTATAATGGCTGCAAGCAGGGCAATCCAGGGTAGCAGCACGCGCACCTTGTTTATGGGATAGGTCTCCCAACCTACAGTAGGTGGGGGAGGCACAGTTTTACCGAAGTAGTGGGAGGGGTCGTTGTCGTTAACCTCGATAGCACCGTAGTAACCTACGACAGTACCTATATTGGCATACTGGCCAGCTACGGCCGTACCGGTGGCTCGGTAGGTCCAGGTCTCAGTGAGATCCAGCACACCGAAGTTACTGGTGTCACCACTGACATAGGCTGGGGTTACACCGGGCTTATTATCGGTGACGAGGATACCGGTCAGGTCCACACCGCCGGTGTTGGTGACAATGTAGGTCCAGGTAACAGTGTTGCCTATATTAATATTAGGCCCGGGCGCGGTGTCGGCATCTATGCCATTGGTATGCTTCTCGATGTCAATGTCAGGGCCTAAGCCGGTGTAATGCGATGGATCGCTGTCAGAGACATTAGCCCCGACTGAGGGTTTACCGGTAACAGTAGCCACATTGGCATACGAGCCCACCGTGGCTGTACCGTTGTATGAGTAGTACCAGGTCTCCAAGGGGTTCAGCTTAAAGTCACCGTTGTCACCGCCGATGTAAGTTGGGTTGAAGTCGTCACTCATGTTGCCCGGCGTCCCGTTGTCATCGACCACGACTACGGGGTTGAGGTCAAAGTCGCCGGTGTTGGTGACATTGTAGGTCCAGGTAACATTACCACCCACCGGAATAGAAGGCCCGGGGCCCGTGTCGGCGTCCTCGCCATTGGTATGCTTCTCGATATGGATGCCGGTTTCCGCTTCCCAGTCCTTCTCGGCCGGGTCACTATTATCACCAGTGCCGTCAGTGGAGATGTTAAAGCTGGCACCACCAGCCCCGCCAACAGTGAATGCCGACTGGGCGGTGACTGTAGAGTTGCCCGTCACGTTACTGGTCAAGATTGTCTGAGCACAGCCAGTAGTAGTCGGGACACTGGTAACGCTAAGGTTACCGACACCTATCTTGGAGAAGTCAATGGTTATTGGCTGGGTGTACAGGGCATAGCCACTGCCGCTGTCAACATATACACAGGCGGTCAGGACATGTTCCTCACCAACATTATTGGTTTCTTCGAGTGGCTCGATCTCGATCTTGGCCTTCACACCCAGGTAGTGGTCGGGATCGCTATCTGTGACGTTGAAGCCGTCGGAATAGCCCGTGGCGGTGCCTATATTGCTGTACTGGCCGACGGTGGCGCTGCCCGATGCCCGGTAGAGCCAGGTCTCAGTGAGATCCAGCTCATTGTCCATATCGGTATCGCCATCGTTAAAGCCGTCCGCCGGGCTGACGTCGACCGGGATTGGACTGAAGTCGTCACCTGTGTCGCCCGGAGTACCATTGTCATCGGTGACAACGATGCTGGTAAGGTTCACGCTGCCGGGATTGGTCACTTCATAGGTCCAGTTCACTGTGCCATTAACAGCAATGTATGGCCCGGTGGGCGAATTGTTGTCGGTGCCATTGGTCTTCTTGACGATATTGATAGCCGCCGGGCCGTTCGAACCGAGCAGCCAATCCTCTGTTATGGTCACGTCCACCATGGAGCCCATGAACGCACCAATAGTGAATGCACACAGTTCTCCGTCCTGATTCGGTAGGTGGCTGAAGTTCCAAATCTCGAACTCCAAATCCGGAGCGCTGCTTGGGGTCCAGTATCTAATACCGAGATGATCATAACCAGTCGTTAGGTTTGCAGCAAAGAACGCCATGGCAGGTGGGGAGTTTGTCGCGCTTTTGACCGTGAAACCAGAGAAGTCTGTCTCAGGCGGTACACCGGCGATAACATCCCAGTTACCATCCTGGTCCAGGTCAAAGTAAACTGCCACGGATTCACCTGCGCCAAGGTTGGGAGCGTCTGTACCCGAGTCATAGGTCATTAGCCCTTCGTTGCCGTCGGTATCAGCATCACCGACTGTTTTGTAGCTGTTAACCCCTACGTACAGGATGTCGGTGGCCGAGTCATACGTGAGGCGCACGTCTTTGATATCCCAACCGCTACTTGTACCCAGGACTGGGTGAGTCGGCACTAACGTGTCTTTGCCACCCGGGTCCACAAAGATCAAGACACTCGGCCCCGCCGGGAAGTCAATCTCAACATCACCGGTGAATGTCGGTGGGGCCCCAAAAACGGGTGCCACCACAGCCGTGGAAACTACCAGTGCCAGTGTTACCACCAGCCCCAGAAGTATTTTTGGTCTTTTCAGTTGTCTTTTCAATTGTCTTTCACTCCTTTCGCTATCTTACGACCTACATTTTTCAAATGAAGAGCATGATTGGTTTTGTGCTCTTTCAGTTGCTCTTACCCGGGCCATTTCTATGCCCTGGCGCTACTTCTTTCTTTCGACTCAGTACTCTTCCTGTACCAATATTGTAGCACGCTTTGCAGCCATGTCAAGAGCGTGTACTCGTTCATATGATTAGTGACACCTCTTTTTTTGTCATTGCGAGGAGCGATAGCGACGAAGCAATCTCTAAGTGAGGTTGCTTAGTGCAACCATAGCAGGCTCTAGCTTCACGATGAGATTGCCACGCCCCGACGAGGCGGCGCTCGCAATGACATGGAAGGTTATTAACCAGTGTTACAAACACATAAAGTGTCACTAATCTATCTGAACTAGATCAGAGCGTTCTTCTTGACATTAGCTCCAAGACGTAGGAGAAAGAGAGCTTTAGCGGAATTCTGGGCCAGATGAAGGCCGTTCATGTCAAGACAAAGGACTCCTTTGAAGTAACGATTGAAAGGATTTTACGGAGATGCTGGCAACTTTGTTATCCACTGCATTCCGAGGCCGCTCCTTGCTTCTGCCTGCCCACGTATTGATGAGGCAACAAACCGTTCGCCCCAGATAGCCTCGGTTCTGGGCCTACCCGGGGCGAGGGTTTTCTTTGCGACGTCACCCAGTCACGTATGACCAAGGAACGACATCAAGCCTGGCGTCTCCTTCTGAGCATAAACAACGTTACAATTCCAGCGCAGCCCAGCAGGAGCGCCCAAGGCGCCAGAAGCTTCAACTTATCCACCGGAAAGGCAGTGCCGCCTACTTCCTGCGATGTCCTGTAGCTGCTGGGGTCGGTGGCACTAACCGGGAAACCGTCGGAATAGCCCGTGGCAGTACCCATATTGGTGTACTGGCCAAGGGTAGCGGTGCCCATCGCTTGATAAAGCCAGGTCTCGATGAGATCCAGCTTGTTGTCCATGTTGAGATCGCCATCGTTAAAGCCGTCTGCCGGGCTGATGTCGACCGGGCTCGGGTTGAAGTCGTCACCTGGGTTGCCCGGAGTACCATTATCATCGGTGACCACAACATTGGTCAGCGGCACGGTGCCCGGATTGGTCACGACGTACTTCCAGGTAACAGGGTCATCTACCGAGACCGGAGGCCCATCCATGCCGTTGGTCGTCTTAACGATGCTGACAGCCGGCTCAGTCTCGCCAAATAGAATATCCTCTACAAAGTCGTCCACCAAAGAGCCCATGAATGCGCCAATATCGAATGCACCCAGTTCTCCGCCCTGGTTCGGGAGGCCGTCGAAGTCCAGAATCTGGAACTCTAAGTCCGGAGCAGTGCCTGGGGTCCAGTATACAGGACCCAGATGAGCAGCCGATAGGTTTGTCGCACCGAAGGAAGCTAAGTTTGGCGTTGTGCCTAGTGCGGTGTTAACGGTGAAACCAGAAAAATCTACGATTTCTGGTACACCGGCGATAACATCCCAGTTACCATCCTGGTCCAGATCGAAGTAGACTGACACGGATTCACCAAAACCAAGGTTGAGCGAGTCTATGCCAGTACCATAGGTCATGGTTCCTTCGCCACCATCGGTATCAGCATCACCAACCGTTTGGTAGCTGTTAAGCCCTACGTACAGGGTGTCGGTTGTTGAGTTATACGTGACGCGCACGTCTTTGATATCCCAACCGCTACTTGTTGTGTTCCCGCTTGGGTGCAAGTGCACAAACACGTTCTGGCCGTTCGGGTCGGGAAACGTCAAGAAGTCGGGCCCTGTCGGGAAGTCAACCTCCACATCACCATTGAAACTGGGTGAGCCCGCCATCACCGGCACCGCCATAACCATGGAAACTGCCAGCGCCAGCGTGACCAGTAACCCTAAAACTATTCTTGGTCTTTTCAATTCTCTTTCACTCCTTTCGCTATTTTGCGACCTATATTTTTTAAATAAAGAGCATGATTGTTCTTATGCTCTTTCACTTCCTCTCACCTACATTTTCTTTCTCATTAAACAATTTCGAATCTGCTCACCTCCTTTTATTTCGTTCTATGTGAATACTCATACACGAAACCCAGACAACTATTGCCCGGTTTCGGGGGAAATAATTCGAGATTCAGCCCATTTTCTCTCTGCCCCTTCAAGCTCACAAAAAGCATCATTACCAGCCGCTGTCACATCTCAATCCTCTCGCCCCTAAGCCATTTACCCCAGCGCTTTCTATGCCCTGACACCATTTCTTTCTTCTGACTTGATACTCTTCGTATAGCACTATTGTAGCACGCTTTGCAACTATGTCAATAGCATTTTTCTTAACATTACCTCCAAAACGTAAGAAAAAAAGAGTTTTGGCGGAATTCTGGGCCAGATGAGCGCCGTTCATTCTAAGGTACAGCACTTCTGTGAAGTAGTGATTGGAGGAATTTTCACAAAAGACTAATTTACTAGGGGAGGTGGCTCTTCTACATGTAGGGGACGTTATCGGGTGCTCTTTAGTTTGGATTGAGAGAGCGGATTTTGCACAGTTTGTTCGGCGCTATTTATGCAGAGTGGTCTGGTAAAGAATCTCAGACTCATGTGGCCGCCACTTCAAACTCTGATACATCACGGGCGTAACCCAAACACGCAGCGATATGCTCTGCGGAGTATTGTGGCTACAGATTGCCGCACAGTTTTCCACTACTGGCAACGACAATATAAGTGTAACGTTGCCTTCATGGGCGGAGGTGCCGGGGACGTTCAATCCAGATCCCAGCCACCGACATCACATTGCCCCCACCAGTTGGCTCCCACAGCAATCACGGTACCGTCGGCCTTGAGTCCCACCGTGTGATATGCACCTGTGGTGACCTGGATGGTGCTTGTCCAGCTACTGACGTCGCACTGCCCATGGTAGTTGTATCCGACGGCTACTACGGTGCCATCTGTCTTACGCCCTACTGTGTGAAAGCCGCCTGCGGCGACCTGGATGATGTTTGTCCAGCCAGTGACACCGCACCGCCCGTAGTCGTTGTCTCCCACGGCGACCACGGTGCGGTTGGACTTGAGTCCCACCGTGTGATAGCCGCCTGCGGCAACCTGAATGATGTTGTTCCAGCTACTGACATCGCACTGCCCGTGGAAGTTGTACCCTACAGCGACTACGGTGCCGCTGGACTTGAGTCCCACTGTGTGGTAGTCTCCCGCAGAGACCTGAATGATATCCGTCCATTGATCCACCCTGCACTGCCACCAGTACGCGTATCCTACGGCCAGTACGGTGCCGTCGGACCTGAGCCCCACGGTGTGATAGGCGCCTGCGGCGACCTGGATGATATCTGTCCAGCTGCCGACATTGCACTGCCCGTAATAGTTGTATCCTGCGGAGAGTACGGTGCCATCGGACTTGAGTCCCACTGTGTGGTAGCCGCCTGCGGCGACCTGGATGATGTCTGTCCAGCCGCCGACATTGCACTGCCCGTGCTCGTTGTCTCCCACGGCGACCACGGTGCCGTCAGACCGAAGTCCGACCGTGTGCCCTTCGCCTGCGGCGACCATAAAGGTCACCCCTGTCTGCTCAAAGTAGGCGGTGATATTCTTATTTGAGTTCATGGTGATGGTAATGGAGGTTTGACTGCCGGTGGCATCTCCTCCCCAGTTGCTGAAGCTATAGCCAGATGCGGGCATCGCCATAAGGGTTACCTGGCTTCCTGCGGCATAAGTTCCCCCGCTAGGACTAAGACTAACGCTGCCGCCTCCTGAGGGACTAACACTGGTGGTAAGAGTATAGTAGGTCACCCCTGTCTGCTCAAAGTAGGCGGTGATATTCTTATTTGAGTTCATGGTGATGGTAATGGGGTTTTGACTGCCGCTGGCAGCTCCTCCCCAGTTGCTGAAGGTATAGCCAGAGGCGGGCATCGCCATAAGGGTTACCTGGCTTCCTGCGGCATAAGTTCCCCCGCTAGGACTAAGACTAACGCTGCCGCCTCCTGAGGGACTAACACTAGTGGTAAGAGTATAGTAGGTCACCCCTGTCTGCTCAAAGTAGGCGGTGATATTCTTATTTGAGTTCATGGTGATGGTAATGGAGGTTTGACTGCCGGTGGCAGCTCCTCCCCAGTTGCTGAAGCTATAGCCGGAGGCGGGCATCGCCGTAAGGGTTACCTGGCTTCCTGCGGCATAAGTTCCCCCGGCAGGACTAACACTGCCGCCTCCTGAGGGACTAACACCGGTGGTAAGAGTATAGTAGGTCACCCCTGTCTCTTCAAAGTAGGCGGTGATATTCTTATTTGAGTTCATGGTGATGGTAATGGGGTTTTGACTGCCGCTGGCAGCTCCTCCCCAGTTGCTGAAGCTATAGCCGGAGGCGGGCATCGCCGTAAGGGTTACCTGGCTTCCTGCGGCATAAGCTCCCCCGGCAGGACTAACACTGCCGCCTCCTGAGGGACTAACACCGGTGGTAAGAGTATAGTAGGTCACCCCTGTCTCTTCAAAGTTGGCGGTGATTGAGTAGTTGTCATCCACGGTGATGGTGGTTGAGGCAACATTGACATTGCCATTGGCAATGGTGCCCACATCGCCGGTCCATTTGACAAAGCGATAGCCGCCAAGTGGGTTCGCCACCAAACTAACCACCGCGCCAGAGTTATATGCGAAAGTCCCCACTCCAGGAGTGGTTACCGAACCGCCAGCGGTGCTGGAGATGGTGAGGTCGTACTGAACCGGCGGTAGCTCCTCAAAGTTGGCGGTGATGAAGTAGCGGTCGTCTATGGTGATGGTGGTCGAGGCAGCATTGACATTGGCAACGGTGCCCACATCGCCGGTCCAGTTGACAAAGCGATAGCCACTAAGTGGGGTCGCCACCAAACTAACCACCGCGCCAGTGTCATATGCGAGAGTCCCTTCTCCGGGGGTAGTTACCGACCCTCCTGCGGTACTGCTGATAGCAAGGCCGTACTCAATACCAGCACAGCCTGTCATCCCTGCAATCAAGGCTATTATGAGTAAACAGAGGCTAACTCCTGTTATGTGATGGCGTCTCCTCGAACTCAACATCGTATTCATGCTTTGCCTCTTCTCCGCTTGCCCAATATACGGGGCAACTGCATGTCCGAACCGCCTTGGGTTTCGCAAGGGACGATAGATTTCAATGCGGTAGCAAAGAAAGCCCGGCTCGCATATCTAACTCTGCTCGGCCGAGCATCTTCCGGACTGCGACAATCCTCTAACGCACACACTTGGCCGCCGACCTTATATGACCCCTGTAGCATCATTCTACCATTATCCAGACGGTTGTCAATAGCTTGTCATGCTCGATCATATGATTAGTGACGCCGCCTCCTTTCTTTTGTTTGGTTGATGGAGCTTAGGAAATTCCTGTGGAGCAAGGTATCCCAGCCCCTGGTGAGTTGGGGGGTAGTTTTCGGGCCAGATGAAGGCCATTCATTTCAAGGCACAGCACTTCTCCGAAGTAGCGATCGCGGGAATTTTCGCACAGGACGAATTTACTTTGAGGAGTGGCTGTTCTAAAATGTAGGGGGGGGGTATATCGGGCACTCTTCAGCGTGGGTTGGGGGAAGAGGGTCTTGAGCAAATCTATACAGGACATTACCTACTGAGAAAGGAGCTATGCTATGAGCCGTGCCGATAGATTTTACCTATTCGTAACTGTTTTTCTGGTTATCGCCGCAATAGCTGGCGGCGTCATGCTGGCGGTGCAGCACAGCAGAAGCCAGCCTGTGGAAATCGTTCTATCTCAAACAGAGCCTCCAGAGCTGAGCGGGGAGCTTTACATCGGCGGCGCTGTGGCTAACCCCGGCATATATGCTTTAAGGGAAGGTGATACCTTGCAGAC
>Ga0315533_1003133_pt1 | contig 11106 bp, 9 predicted proteins | sample SalMarSW160130MG_FD_203081 | JGI IMG/M metagenome (GOLD analysis project Ga0315533, IMG submission 203081) | Salt marsh sediment microbial communities from the Plum Island Ecosystem LTER, Massachusetts, United States - Salt Marsh Sediment SW1601-30 ...
TATGACGCCATGTGTCAAGCGTTGAGAAAGCTAGATTATCCTGTTTAAACAACCACCTCCTTTTTTTAATCCATAATTTTATCCCCCTTCCCACACACACTTGCCTAGATGTGGATGCCCTAGGGTGTCCATAGTTTGCCTTAAACTGCGCGCGCCCACAAAAAAGCCGCCGCGTGTGTGTCATTGCACACAAGTATCTCTTCCCTGTGGCAATGCAGCTCTAGAAATCCATTTCCCCATGAAAGTTCTTGTGGAGACCAGATACCCTTTATCTGGGGTCTTGCTCCTTTGGACAGGTTCCAGTTCAGATGAAACGATTGTTGGTTTCTCCGAATTAACGGCTTTACTCTCTTCCAAGTCCTAGTTATTCCTTAGCTATGAAGTGAAAAAGGGGATGTGGTTATGTGACGAGGAAGGCTACCTCCAACAGCCTCCTCTCAGAGACTATCCCGACCACGACTCCATCCTTTGTAACAGGAAGTCTTCTGATGTTGTTCTGCCTCATAATTTTCAGGGCTTCCTTTATTGGGCGATCCTGCTCGATGGAGAAGATGGGCTCTGACATTACATCCCTTGCCTTCGTCAGAGACATGTCTTTCTTGAGATTAACCACCTTATCAAGTATATCCTTCTCTGTAAGGATTCCCGCTGGATTGTTCGCATCAACTATGATGACTGCTCCGATGTTCTCCCTCACCATCGTGTTCACCACTACAGAGACTGGGTCATCTAGAGAAGCTGTAGGAGGTAGGGGTCTCATGTTGGTCTGGACTGGCAGATTGAGAATTTCCTCAATATGTTTTGAGCTCATTTTATTTATCCTTCATAACATATATCTAGAAAATCTATTTAACATTTCTATGTCGATGCACGCGTAGGCTAACTAAATAATGCATTTTGATTTACTTCTTGTTTTCACCGTTTTCGTACACCTTCGGGTAGGTTTATTGCATGCGTGCATTTGTACCTCGTCACCGGGCAAATATTTTCTAGAAGGTGGTTTCTCGTCCATTTACGGTTTATTGAATTCGATTAAATAAACTCTTTTCGCCAAAACGAAAATTATGGACATCCAGGGTGTCCATTGTTGTTTCAAAAAACATTGAAAGTGTGTGGGGCCATAATTTTATCCACAATGCATTGGTTTCAGGTGGAACCATCCTCAGTCCTATACCCATGATTGGGTTCGAACCCAAATAGAAATGGAGACGGCGGAGACATTCTTCGACTCTTTCCTCTTTTTATCGAATATTTTATCCTCGTTTCTGAGGGGTTCATGTTGGATCTGTTTGTGCGTAAGCTTGTTTGTAGAAGATTCTCTTTATATCATCCCTAGCAATGTCTCATCTAGGAGAGCATATTGAAGTTTAAAGAAGTATTAGAAAAGAGAAGAAGCATCCGTAAATACAAAGATACCCCCGTACCAAAGGTAAAGATATTACAGATACTTGAGGCCGCCCGAATCGCGCCCTCGGCTGGTCATAGACAGCCATGGCATTTCATAGTCGTCGAGAACAAGGAAACCATTAAAAAACTAGCTAAACAAGAATGGGCAGCTGAAGCTCCGGTTATGATAGTTGGTTTAGCAGATCAGGCAGCGTCTCCAGGTTGGTGTATTAACGATCTCGGAATAGCGTTCGAACACATCGTGTTGGCTGCAACGAATCTTGGTCTTGGAACGTGTTGGATGGGGCAGACAGGTAGGGAAGAAATGATAAAGAGTCTACTAGAAGTCCCAGATAATTTCAAGGTTATCGCAGTAATACCTTTAGGAGTGCCTGATGAGACACCGGCGCCTAAGGAAAGGAAGAGCCTGGACACTATTGTTAGCTGGGAAAAATACGGCTCAAAATCCCCGTAACACCTTTTTCTTCACATAACCCTAATCCATACCTGTACTCGGTGACGGCGTAGTCGTCCTCGCTCATACCCATGTACCCGGACAGTCTCCTGGTCCAGACCTCGACGTCGTCCCCGTCCACGGTGTTCAGGGCGGAGGTGTACGTAGACGACGATAAGGTTGCCGAGGCGGAGGGGCGATCCAAGAAGGTGGCTAAGAGGAAGGCGGCGAAGAAAGCCTTGTTTCTGATCACTAACTAGTTCCTGCCATGTTCTTCTTGAAGAGGGCTTTCTCTATGGTGCGTACTGGTAGGTTGAGTCTTTTACTTTCGAGCCTGAGATGTATAAGAGCCTGTATTATATTGTGTTGATCGTGCAGCCTCGGGAGTATGTGCGTGTGAGGGACCGTTACCCGGAGTCTTATGACGATATCGTTGAGAGTGACAGGATGCCGGAGCTTCTGTATATGTTGAAGAACGGCAGGTACAGGCAGATATTCTAGGCTGGGGCTAAAAGCGAGGTGGCGACCCTAGAGCTGTCGACGGATATGCCACCGAAGATGGAGTTCGAGATCCCTCAGGGCAGGCTGGTCTACTATCTGGCGCCGTGCATCGGCGTCTAGGCGTCCCGCCGCGGCTGCATACCAGGGCGCCTGGCCCTGGGATCGACGACTTTGGTTTTCCCTTATAGTTGGTTACCTACTATAAGCGTTTTTTCGGGGCGGCGACTCGGCGTTTCCGTTATCGTTGGTTACTTACGATAAGCGTTTTTTCCGGTGACTGCGTGTTGGCCTATAGCTTGTCGAGGCTACCCGGGAAGCGTTAGAATCCTTTTATGAGGGGGTGTGGGTCGATGAGTTTCCGATGCGTGCGCCATGCAAAAGGCATGTATTTTCGGAAAACCGACAGTTATTGTTTTAAGGTTTACGTATACAGTTGCTTTGGGTCTAAGATTTCGTTTTTCATTGTAGTATCATTTCTCATTTCGTGTAGTTTCGAGGTAAATTATATCAAATTAATAGGAGGTGGACGAAAACAGAGTTTAGTAGGGGTACCCTTACTTGGTAGGGGTAGGGGTACTAATAAACGTTAATTCGAATATCTGGAGGGTGCGGGTATGACAGATTTTCCAAGTTTATTCTCTTCATAGATTCTTTCACATATTGGTTGAGTATTTAAATAGACATACCCTCTACCGGGGTTCGTTGACTGAAGCTGCATATTAGTATCCTGATAACCACTCATCTGATTTTTCTTTAAATCAACGTAAAATCCATTCATTTTTTTCTTGTTTACATTTGATCTTTCTTTTTCATTTTTTCTTTGAATCCAGTAATCTTTTATAATGTTGCTGTCGAATCATGTTGACTCACTTTGACCACGTTTTTTCACTTTAGTGATTTTCATATATTACCCGAAAAAGGGATGGTACGAGAAGAAGGTAACCCATGCAATAAGATAGAAAAAATCATCCAGTTAGCAAAAGACACGGGCGTCAAACCCGCCTTCTCGATAATCACGGGCGACATATCCCAAAACGGCTCCACTTCGGGATACAAGATAGCCCAAGAATATATTTCTCAAATTGAATCATTGGGTGGCCCCGTGTTACCTGTCATGGGAAACGTTGATAACAGAACCAGGTTTCGGGAAAATCTTCTCAGAGAAAAAAACGGTGGTGAGACCCCCTGTTATTACAGCAAAACTATAGATGGTGTTCGCGTCATGGTTCTGGATTCTCAGAACCCCGGAAAAGAGATTGGTGCTTTACTTGGTGAGCAGTTAAACTGGCTTGAAAAAGAGCTCAGCGTTGATGTTGAACCAACTATAATAGCGCTACATCATCCGCCATTCAAATTACATCTTCCAAATGGGGGAACCCATCTAGTATTTGATCCAGAGAATATGGAGAGGTTCCAGAAGATCGTGAAAAACTCGAACGTTGTAGCTGTTCTGTGTGGACACCTGCACCAGAGTCTAATATCTATGAGTGAGGGTGTATACTATATTGTTGGATGTGCTGCTCTCTCCGAGCTTTTTATCGGAATGAAGGAATACCGGACATATGATTCATCGGGATTCACCCAATACACACTCCATGAAGATCAGATCACAGTAAGACCCGTAATATATACTGAAGGAAGACCGTTGATCAAGACAAGAAGCATATGATGTCCAAGATCGGGGTTACATGCGCGCGCAACTGATCCCTTCTCGTCAATCCCTTCTCATGATCTTGCCTGCAAGGGCTCCTGTTAACTCGTCTTTCACTTTCGCCGGTGTCCCGTTGACGAACACGTAGGGCATCCCGGTCGGGAACTGGAACGGGTCTCCATATGTGGCGTTGCTTCCCACGGTCTCCGGGTCAAAGACAACGAGGTCAGCCCAGAACCCTTCTTTGATTAGACCCCTGTCCTGCAGCCCCAGCATCGTGGCCGGGAGGGATGTGATCTTCCTGATCGCTTCCTCCAGCCTCAGGATATTCTTCTCTCGCACGTATTCGCCGAGAACCTTGGGGTATGTCCCCCATCCACGTGGATGCTCCATAGAGAGCCGGTCAGAGGCATCCTGATACGAGTACTTCGAGTTGTCTATAGCACGCTGATCGGTGATGAACGTTGACCATGGGACCTTGATGATCTCGAGCATGTCCTCCTCAGAGTAGGGATAGTTCCCGTATACGGTGTACCCTTCATCCTCCATCAAGAGCGCTCGTAATCCCTCCATCTCCTCTCCCTTGCCCAGAGCCTCGTCAACCTCGCTGAGCGTACTCCACTCGAGCTCAGGATGGCTTCTGGAATAGAGAACGACTCCGTCAGGAGGCCTCGATGAAGGGCTGGGATACCAACCGCCCTCTTCTTCGAGTCTAGCCTTCCTTTCCTCATCTGCCTTACGCGAGTTTCCCCTGTCTGCCAGAACCTTCTCTTTGATCAGCCTCCAACTCTCAGGGTCCTTGAGGTTCTGCACCAGTTCTTCCCTGGTTTGGATCTCGGTGCCATCCTGTAGGCTTGTCCTGAACCTTGCTCCAAGGCTCTTCGTTATCCCGCCTATCCTCCAAGGGTAAAGGTCTACTATCACATCGACCCCGCGTCTCCTCGCCGCTTCGACCAGGCGCAAGGTCTCGTGGATCTTCCCGAAGTTTGACGGTCCTGCGGCCTTGTGGTGTGAGATTGATCCCCTTGCTCCTGTCTGCTCACAGGTCTCTATGAACTCTCTGGTCGCCTCTATGAGCATATCTCCCTCATTTCTCATGTGACTGAAATGGACGCCGCCGTATCTGGACACCACGCTTAGGAGCTCGATGAGTTCTCCGGTTAAGGCATTCCTCCCTATCGGATAATTCAGTCCGGTACTCAAGCCGAAAGCCCCATCCCTCATGGCGGCCTCTAGCATCGACTTCATCTCGAGCAACTGGTGGTCGTATGGGACGACGCGTTCTCCACCCTCCCCCTCTTCCCCCATGACGATGCCTCTGACGGTGCCGTGGCCGACCAGGGACCCGATGTTGATCCCTGTACCGACGCTCTCAACCTTGCGGAACCAGTCATCAAGGGAGAGCCAGTCTACCTCGACAGGGAAACCCCAGGAGGCCGCGCTGCGTGACTCGTTCATCGAATCCCTTCGCTCCTCCGTGAGGGGTGCGGCGGAAGTGCCGCAGCAGCCGGCTATCTCGGTGGTGACCCCCATCGCGACGCAGTTCTCTGCATTGTTGTGTGTGAGGATCGATCCATCGCTGTGGGAGTGTATGTTGATGAAACCGGGGGATACCACACATCCGCCTGCATCTATCTTCTCTCCTGATCCCTTCAACGGGATACGGCTAACCTCCGAGATCTTTCCATCGAACAAGCCTATGTGGCCCCTGTACCATGGGTTCCCGGAGCCGTCCACGATCTTACAATTCTCGATTATAGTATCGTAATCCATCTTACGTTATCTCTCCTCGGAATACCTTCACGTACTACTCAAGCCCTGTGTTGCCGTCGCTGCGTGCGCGCAAGCGGTCAAAGCTGTGATGTTCTCAGCTTTATATCCATAAAGCTTTGTGTCTTGTTTCATGGCTCTTGCCGCGAGCGCCCACAGATTTATTATTAATAGAAACATGGTGTTGAGGCCCCTAATGCTGGTGCGTGCTGGTTCCAAGGTGTTCCTGTAGCCAGGCTGCCCATCGCCGTTCCCTATCGCGCCTGTGTATCGGATCCGAGGGGTTGTGGCCTTCAACAGGGTAGGCGATGAACTTTGTCTTCACGCCGTTGTCCCGTAGGATGTGGTAGAGGATGAACGACTCTGATATCGGAACACGCTGGTCTCCAGTGTCGCAGAGCACAAGGGTGGGTGCCTTGATACGTGTAGCATAGGTTATCGGAGCCTGTTCACGGTAAGCCTGGAGGCGGTTCGGGTCTGTGAAGGGTGAACCGCCATAATAGGTCGCTACAGAAGCATGAATATCGCTGAGGACGTACTGATCTATATGGTCGGTGACAGGGGCACCCGCAACTCCAGCCCGCCATCGGTCTGGGTAGTTACCTAGTAGCCATGTGGTCATGTACCCGCCGTAGGACCAGCCCGAGACACCCATCCGAGAGGGATCCCCAATACCACGCTGGGTCAGCAAATCTACCCCGGACATCACGTCACGTCCGGGCCCCGCACCCGCATCGTTCCATATTGCAGCTGTATACTCATTCCCTAGATTGTCGCTACCGCGATAGTTGGGCTGGAACACCACCCACCCATGAGAGGCAAGCCATTGGGCGCGCGCCGAGAAGCCCAAGGTAGAGGTCCCACGGGGCCCCCCGTGGATGGCGAGGACGAGTGGATACGACTCACCCGGCTGGTAACCGGGTGGGAAGGTGAGAACCCCGTCTATCTCGAAACCATCTGTATTACGCCATCGAAAGGACTCCTGTTTCCCTAGATCAAGCCTCGCTATGTGTGCGTTGAAGTCCGTGAGTCGTTGGAACTGGCTGTCCGGTGCAGACTGGTAATAGAGTTCAGCGGGGAGATTCGGCTCACTGGCGAGTAGGGCTATCTGACCTGAACCTGAGACCGTCATAGCAGAGTCGGGGACGGCGCCTCCCGTGTCCAGCCGGATCGCTGGGCCATCGATCGGCTGAACCCAGAGTCCCGGCACGGTGCCGTCGTTGGCTCGGATGAGAAGCGAGCGGCTATCCGGCATCCAGCGGGATATCCTGACGTTCCGATCTAGAGCGTGGGTGATGCTCCGTCCTTCGCCACCCTCCGCAGGTGCGATGAATATCTCACTGCCGTAACGGCTGTCACCATCACGTGGATGAGAGTAGGAGATATACTTGCCGTCCGGAGAGAACGCTGCACCGCTCATGCGATGATTCAGCCTGTTGAGCCTGCGGATGGAACCGGTATCCACGTCAATGATGCGGATGCTGACGTCTAAAAAGTACCTTGGCCCAGGCTTGGGCTGCTGCCCGAAGGCGATCTCCTTGCCGTCCGGAGACCACGAAGGCGCTCCCGCACTTCCAGCCGTTAATCCGACCGCCACAGAAGATTCGCCTGATGTTAGCCGCTTGGCTTCCCCACCGTCACTCGGTATGAGCCAGAGATGGTGGGAACGCGGCGTCTCTGTCAGAAGGTAGTTCACATCCGCCTCAAAAGAACGGTTATGTCGCTCCTCTCCCTCACGCTCGACCGGTTCCTCTTTCGAGATGTAAGCGAAAGCCCCTCCGTCTGGACGCCACGAGTAGGAATCAACACCCATGGGGGCATCCGAGACCTGCATCGCCTCACCGCCATCGATGGGAAGGACAAAAAGCTGGGCTTTATCGTCCACCTTTGAAAGGAAAGCCAGACTCGAACCGGAAGGAGACCAGCGGGGCTGCGAAGCTTCCCGGCGCGTCAACACCTTCCGGAAACGCGAGGCTACGTCAACAAGCACGAGTTCGACATCGTAGCGGTTTTCATCGTAATTAGCGCGGGATAACGCCACCACGATGGAACGGCCGTCGGGGGCAATCCGTGGATCGGAGAGCAGAACGATCTCACCAAAATGTTCAAGCCTGAATCTCTCGGCAGTGGAGCCATCGATTCCACCCTTTTCACCGGCAGGCTTCATGTCACCACCATAAAAACCCATTCGACATCAGATAAAGAAGCACACAAGTTAGCTTAAACTTATTCTCGATAGGACCCATGAGAAATGAAAAAACGGGGAGGTAACTTCCTAGGCGTGTGTCACCGTCTTGGTGATCTTCACGCTCCGGGCGTCAAGGGCCGCGAGCAGCTCATCCATCTTCTCTCCCCGGATGACCCTGACCGGCGCCACGTATCCCGTTAAATCGATCTCGCCCTTCGCCATCATTCTGGCGACGATGGCCGCCGTATAGCTGGTTGTCTTGGCCATCGAGGTGACCCTCTCCTCGTTGTCGTAGCGGTCCACCATGTCATAGGTGTAGAGGATCTCCCGGCCATCCTTCTCGCCCTTCACCTTGACCCTGAGGACTGTGATGTCCCTCTCTTCCTCCTCGAGGCGGACCTTGGGGTGAATGATCTTGCTGAACGCTTCGAAGGGGACGATCTCCCTTCCCCGGAACTCGATGGGCTCCCTGCTCAAGAGGCCGCACTCGTCCAAGAAGTTGACCTTCTCGCAGTAGCCCTCGTACCTAACAGTCTTCTCCGTGCACCTCTGCACCCCTTCGAACTTCTCGACGAGGTGAAGGGTCTCCGGGAACCCGTCGTAGAAGCACTCCAAGGGCCTGTCTATGCCATCGAAGCGAGGGGGATCGCCCAGAGAGTAACGATCCCTGTAACGTACCTCGCCGTTCTCGATGACCTTCACTTTCCCCGGCCAGAGAGGGAGGTAAGGTCCGCCGAAGACGATCTTGTAATCCAGCGGGGGCTTGGGGTCTTCGGGTATCCCACCGCACCAGATATCCACGGCCTCGACGCTGTCAAGCATGTCCATCCCCTGGGCCGCCAGGAGGTCGGTGAGCCCGGGCTCCACGCCGCAGCCTGGGATGATGGCGACGCCTGCTTTCTTGGCCGCCTCATCTATCGCCTCAACATCCTCGTCACTGGGCTCGCTCAAATCGACGACTCCCACACCGGCGTCGATAGCCCCCCAGATCGCGTGGGTGTTAAGGGGTTCGAGGAGCGCAACGCCCACGGCGTCGTAACCCTCCAAGACACGGGCCAGCCCCTCACAGTCTGTAACGTCTTGGATTATGGTCTTGAGCTTGGCTGGGTTTCCCAGCTCCTCCGCCACATGGCGCAGCCTCTCGGCATCGATGTCGACTAAGAGAACCTCCTCTACTCCCTGATCCTCGAGGCAATCCTTCGTGATGGCTGGGCCCATGAGGCCCGCTCCTATCACGGCTATTTTCATTATATATTCACCTGAATCTATAAGACCGTGACTCTGTTTAAATGGGCATTGGTTATGCGCGCGATGAAATACCTTGGAAGTTCGTATTCGGGAGAATAAAGGAACTACCTGGTACCATTTTGATTAATCCTGAAATACATCTGAGAAATCGAGTGCAGCAAGTCATTAAATTCTGTAACTTCTTGATATTAAGTGAGAATTAATGAAAACAAAGAAGGCTCATTTTTCCTGCATTCTTAAACTTGCACGCAATATCGATGAATGTCTCTCGCGCTCGCAGGAGGCTCGTGTTGATGCCTAGGATCAGTTTCCTATCCCGGAACGACATAGAGTCCATCCACGCGGCTTCCCTCGAAGTACTTGAGGGTACAGGGGTATTGGTGAAGAACCCTGACGCGGTTGAGCTTCTGGAGGGGGCTGGCTGTAGGGTCGAAGACCAGGTGGTTCACTTTCCGCCGAGCCTGGTGGAGGAGTGCCTGAAGAAGGCGCCCTCATCGATAGGGCTTCACATGCGTGATGGCGATGGCAACCTGAAAGTTGGTGGCGATAACGTCATCTACAATCCGGGGTCGGCGGTCATCTACTTCATGGACAGGGATACGGGGGAGATGCGGAGGGGTCTGACTCGGGACCTAGTCCAGCTGGTCAGGCTGGTCGACGCGTTGGAGCATGTCCACGCTCAGAGCACAGCCGTCGTCCCCGCCGATGTTTCAGATACCATTTCAGACCTTTACAGGCTGTACATCATCCTGAAGAACTCGTCGAAGCCGATTGTGACAGGGGCCTTCACCAAGGAGGGGCTCATAGACATGAAGAGGATGCTGGAGGCCGTCGTCGGCGGCCCAGAGGAGCTTGCCAATGCGCCGAGGGCCATCTTCGACGTCTGCCCCTCGTCACCCCTCATGTGGAGCGACGTCACCTGCCAGAACCTCATCGACTGCGCCGCGTACGGCATACCTGCCGAGATCATACCGGCGCCCCAGATGGGCGCCACCAGCCCCGTCACCATCGCCGGCACCATCGTGGAGGCCAACGCCGAGTTCCTCAGCGGCGCCGTCATCAGCCAGCTGGCGGAACCCGGGTCCCCGATAGTCTACGGCGGCTCGCCCAGCGTCTTCGACATGAGACACTGCACGGCCCGCCTCGGAGCCGTCGAGGCGGTGATGGCGGCCTGCGCCTTCGCCGAGATGGGTAAACACTACGGAGTCCCCACCCACGGCTACCTGGGCCTCAGCGACTCCAAAGCCGTGGATGCCCAGAGCAGCTTCGAGTCCGGGATGGGCATACTACTCGCAGCCATGGCGCGGGTCAACGTCGTCTCAGGCCCCGGGATGCAGGCCAGCGAGAACTGCCAGAGCCTCGAGAAGCTGGTCATCGACAACGAACTCTGCGGCGCAGCCTACAGGCTCATAGACGGGATACGGGTGGACGAGGAGACACTCGCCGCCGAGATAATCAGCAAGGTCGGCCCGGGAGGCCACTTCCTCGCCGAAAAACACACAAGAGACCACCACATGAAGGAGAGGCACATGCCCAGCGACGTAATCGACAGGCTCTCCCCCGACGCCTGGACCAAGGCAGGCTCAAAGGACGCCACACGGCGTGCCAAGGAGATAGCCGACGAGACGCTACGGGAGCACACACCCAAGCCCCTGCCCAAACACTCAGAGGAAAGACTCGAAACAGTCTTCAAAGCGATACTAAAGAGACACCTGATCAAACCCAACCAGATACCAACAATATAACCCCGAAAACGAACAAACGACCACACCCCCCTCCTCCCCACCCGATTCCCCGGATCAGCCTGTAGCCGGGTGACATCTACTAAACGTTATTATCTGTGTCACCGTTTGAATCATGAGTGAACCCCATGAGCGGATTAATCATGGTAAGAGACGTCATGGCGAA
>Ga0315533_1003134_pt1 | contig 11100 bp, 12 predicted proteins | sample SalMarSW160130MG_FD_203081 | JGI IMG/M metagenome (GOLD analysis project Ga0315533, IMG submission 203081) | Salt marsh sediment microbial communities from the Plum Island Ecosystem LTER, Massachusetts, United States - Salt Marsh Sediment SW1601-30 ...
ATTTTATCCTCCTCCAAAATACGGTAAAATCATAGAACCATTTTGCGGTACCGCTCGTTATGCTTTGAGATATTTTGACCGAGATATTTTAATAGTTGATAAGTATGATGTAATTATAAAAATCTGGAAATGGTTGCAATTATGTTCTCCTGGAGATATTGATAAATTACCCCGGCTTACTGTCGGTCAATCATTGCATGATTTTACTTTTGATTGCGAAGAAGCAAAATTACTTACAAGTTTCACAATAGGATTTATGTCATGCACTCCACGTTGGACTGCAACTATACGAGTGGAACAGAGGCCAAACCATGCAAATCACATGCTTAAAAATATATCATCTCAACTATGGAAAATAAAACACTGGAAAATAATGGAGGGATCTTATGAAGATGTGCCCAATCAGGAAGCTACTTGGTTTATAGATCCCCCTTATTCAATTAATGGAGGTAATCATTATAAACATCATAAAATTGATTACGGTACCCTTAGAAATTATATTAAAGAAAGAGAAGGTCAAGTTATAGTTTGTGAATCAGGGGAAGCATCATGGCTTCCGTTTGTGCCATTGGTTCGACAAAAAACAAAAGGAGGATGGCAGAATGAATTAATATGGTCAAATGAAAAAATTGCTTCAGATAACTTACAACAAAAACTTGATTTATGAAACTAGGGCAGTTCCATAGCAAAGAGTACATCAACATGATGTTCAACCCTGAGAAGATACCTGAAGGGACATCGGTGACACAATTCTACAAGGAGCTTGGTAAGATAAGAGAGTTCAGGGCAAGCGCAGGGGAGGGCATTGACAACAACAAGGTACATCTCTACATACTTTTGATGTACGATAAGCATAGCCCATATAGAAGAAAGTTTTCCGATGTGCTTAAAAGAAAGATTGAGGTAGCTCATGATGTGGGGTTTGAAGTTGTAGAGGGAGGGGTGTTTGAGAGCCCTATTGAGGACATCCTGAAAGGGAAGAATGTCATTGTCAACAAAAAGGTAGTGCAGTATGTCAGGATGCATCGTAATTACAAATACAGTTACCAGGTGAGCATTGAGGCTGCTTATAGTAATCTCATGTTGGAGATACAGTCAGGGGAATCGAAGAGCATCACTAAACTTGCAGAACTAAGAGATGAGTTGGAAGACAACCTGATGGAGATATTGAACGAAGACAACAACCCCTATCTGAAAGATGAGATACTACGATACATGGAGAACGAGAGACTGGCACTCAGGCCGGAGGACTTCGCAAAGAAAGCAAGGGAGGAGACACCTAAAAAAGAAACAGCATGATCGGGATATATAAAATAACATCACCATCCGGGAAACACTATATTGGGCAAAGTGTTGATATTGGTCGCAGGTGGAAACACTATGAAAATCTTTGCGAAAGGCATGGGCAACCCGTTTTGTTTAATTCTTTTAAAAAATATGGGGTTAAATCACACACATTTGAAATATTAGAGATACTTGATATAAAATTAAATAATGATGAAATTATTGAATGGCTAAACAGTAAAGAACTCTATTATAGTCTTCAATTTAATAGTTTATCCCCTAATGGACTTAATTTACGCATCGGGAATGGAAGAGGACATTTATCTAAAGAAGCCAATGAAAAAAACAGGATGTCTCATTTAGGTGCTAAAAATCACATGTATGGTAAAAAGACATCAGAGGAAATAAAAAGAAAAATACAAAGTAAATTACAGGGGGAAGGATGTTATTGGTATGGGAAGCAACTTTCAGAAGAAACTAAGAATAAAATAAGTAAATTTAGAAAAAACCGCAAAGCCACTAAAAAAACCAGACTTAAAATTAGTAAAGCAAATAAAGGGAGTGGTAATGGAATGTTTGGTAGGCATCATACAGAAGAGACAAAAAAGGCATTAAGTGAGATGTTTTCTGGGAGAAAGACTCCAGAATCAGTAAAACAAAAAATATCAGATAAATTAAAAGGCAGGAAAATAACAGCATTGGAACGCAGCCATCGTATTGGAGGGCAGAGAGTGTCGCTCAGGAACCCAGTAGATCAGTTTTCATTAGATGGTAAATTTATAAAAACACATCAGGGTATCGAAATCGCAGCAAAAGAAGTAGGTTGTGGCCGAGTAAATATCTCCCACACCTGCACAGGAAGGCAGAAAACAGCATTTGGGTTTATTTGGAAATACCATAATAAGCAAACAATATGAGAATAAAGGGTTTTTATCATTGTTATCTTATCAACGCTTGGCATTCAATAGTGTCGGATCATTTAAGAATACTGCTTACCTCTGGATTATACGATGCGTGCGAGGAGATTAATGTCAGCCTTATTGGATTTCCTGAACACAGGGAACTTTTTAAGAAATATTTTTCAAATGTCTATCCCAAGTTACTCATCAGGATTGAGTCAGAAAACCCCATAGATTATGAATTTAAAGCTCTTGGCATGATAGAGAATGATATATCAAAATATGTTGGATTTTATTTTCATACAAAAGGAGTTACAAGGCCATTTGAACCCGCTATCAGTAATTGGAATGCATGGTTGTCAGAAAGCATCCTTAATCGCTGGCGAGAGCATTATGACCGTGTATCAACAGGATATGACGTGTCATCAGTGAATGAGATGAAGTCACCGGACCATTTCTCAGGTAACTTCTGGTGGTTCAGAAGGGATTATATCTACCGATTACCAAAGATTGACTCCCTGAATAAAAATGACCGGTTCGCAGCAGAGCAGTGGATATGCATGTGTAAAGACAGGCATACCTATGCGAAAGAGTTTGTAGAACCTGGACGAGATGTTTTTTTAATGCAATACAAAAAATGAAGAAAGTATTATTTTACCCCGACCCTCCGGTGCAACTACCCGGACATTCTCTAAGTAAGACAATCGCAAGTTTTATCCTTATGGGATATGAATTGACAAACGACATAGATAGTGATTGGGATATTGCGGTGCATTGGAACATACAGGATGTGAACAAAACGCCCGATAAATTATTAAAAGACGAGAGAAGGGTTATAAACAGGCATCTCAATGATGTCACAAAATCAAATGTAGATAGGGTATTTACTGAGGTCTTTAAGTACAGCAGCCTGATTGATGATACTTCGCGATTTGGCTATTGTGTGCGTAAGAGCGATAAACAGTCAGCACATGATGGTATGTTCGTCAGGATGCCATGCGTAAAAGAAGAGGGTTATGTTTATCAGTTATTGCTTGATAACCGTATATCAATAAACGAGATATGTGACATACGAATCCCATATTTCTTCGGTAAAATACCATTATTGTTTCTAAAGAGCCGCACCATTGCAGGAACATTTGAAGTCACCTTGTCAAAAACTAAAAAGTATTGGATTACCCAAGTCTCTGACTATTTGCATATTTCGGAGGTTAAAAAAGTAAACCTATTCTGTGAGAAGATAGGACTGGACGTAGGAGAGATAGATACTATAAGAGATAACAGCACCGGAAGGCTTTATTTAATTGATGTAAACAATATTCCTGGAGGACATGTTTTTGATTACATTCAGGACGGGGAAACCATAAAAAGGAATTTAGCAGCTTTCTTTAAAGACCAGATAGAATGAGAATACAACAGGCAAGGATTAGTGAAGGTGTCAGCACGTTCAAGGCAGAATATCTCAGGAAGTTTGATCTGGTAGAAGTTTTTGACATACACCTACCTGTTGTCTTCTTCGGGATGTATGATCTATCTGATTATGAGGCATTAAAAGTATTTATAAATAAGATAGTTATTGTTTGGTGTGGCACTGATAGTCTGATGATAGACACCGATAAAGCTAATCTCTTAAAAAAGGTCAATGCAACTCATATTGTAAAGAGTAAGTTCATGAGGGATGACCTTAAAAAATGGGACATACCACATGAGATACTCCCTGTATCGTGGCAGGACTTTAACATCAACCCCGTGCCGTTAGGTGATAATATATTTCATTATGGCAAAGGGGATTTCTATGGTGAAAACTACTTAGATGCAATAGAAAAGGCTACCGGATTATATATCATCAGAACCACAAAAAACACCTATTCAAAAGAGGCATTACTAAAAGTCTATGAATCATGCTTTATTAATCTCAGGCTGACAACACATGATGGGTTGCCTAACACCGTACTTGAAATGGGCATGATGGGAAGAAGAAGTATTTATAATGGGGGTATCCCTACCTCAATAAAATGGAGTAGTTTAGAGGGGATAATACACCGCATAAGAGAGGAGTATGAGAATGTAGGTAATGTGAGTGAGGTGTCAAAATCAATAAAAGAATACATAAATATTGGAGATAATTGGTTAAACGTATGAAGATTTGTCTTATATCAAGGGATGCCACGTATGGAAACGGAGCAGCATTAGCAGAGGGGTTAAAAAACTTTGCTGATGTTGAGACTATATTTTATCTCCTTGACACAAAAGGATTATACCAACAGACTAATTGCAAAATCACAAACAGGATTCCGCAAGCAGATCACTACATAATAATGGGAGCAATATCATTAGAATCATTCCCTGAGAATCTTTACAGCAAAGGGGTAACTATTGTCCTGTGTGGAACGGCTTATAGAAATAATCCAACAAAATATAATAAGATCATAACCGAAAATAAGTGGAATCTTTGGGCCATGCCAGACCTTGCACCAACGGCAGGGACTAATAATGTTTATTACCAGCCATTCATAATACCTGATGTAGATAAAACAAAAAGGAAAGCGGTGTGCCACAGCCCTTCCCATCCATCGAAACTAAAAGAGAAAGGGACGAAATTGATAGGGAGGGTGTGTTTGATGAATAATATTCCTATCACAATAATTATGGGTAAGACATGGATGGAGACAATAGAAATAAAGGCGAAGCATCATATTGTAATAGACCAGATAGGAGCAGGGTTAGGGAAGTCCGGTTTAGAGGCAATGCTATTGGGCTGTGTAGTTTTATCCGGCATTAAGCCTGTGGGGGATAATATACCTCCTATCAGGTGGACAGACAGGGAACATCTTGAAGCAGACCTGATTAATGTATGGACTGATTCATTATTAAGAAATCAGATCATTGAGGAACAATATGAATGGGCAAACTTTAATCTCAATCCGATTAATGTGGCACAAAAAATCATAAATTCAATAACATGAAAATACTCGTAGCTCTTTGTGTGTATAATGAACTGCCATACCTGCCAGTATTAATTGACTATTACACCAACCAAGGATGTGAGATGTTATTTGTTGATAACATGTCAACGGATGGCACTTATGAATACCTTGTTGAAAGAGGCATGAAGGTAAGTCGTCTGGATACGAATGAATCATGGAATCTCATTCCCCTGATAGCAGCACTTGACGGTGCCATAAAAAAAGAACAACCGGATTGGGTAGTGCATACGGGAGCTGACCTGTATTACTCTTTTGACAACACCATAAAAGAAGAGATAATGGTTGCGGAGAGTGAAGGATATGATCAACTGGCAGTAAGGAGCTATTACATGCATAACACAGGAGAGGTGTTTAGGACACCTTTGCAGAACAACTACCTATGGGGTATGTACCGTCAGGAGTTCATAATGATTGGTAAGTTCAAGGAAGGGTTCTCGCTCAGGGCAGACAACATAACTTTTGCACACCCAAGGATAAAGCCAATGAACGGGTGGATATTTAACTACGGAGGATGTAAGCCTGCTGAGGAGCAGGAGGTGAAGCTACAGAGGAGACAGAAAGCATGGGATGAAGGATTGCCGATAGCAGTGGGATGGCATCACTTGGAAGGGAAGAGAAGGAATTGGATATGGGATAAAAAAGACCTGATTTACATCCCTGACTATCCCGAAGTATGGAATTACCTTAAAAAAATTATAGTGAGATGATAGGCATTTGTGCAATTATAAAAGACTGTATTCCTCGCTATTTAATTGAATGGATTGAATGGCATCAGCTTATTGGTGTTGACTATTTTTTTATTTATGATGATAAATCTACTATTCCTATTGCAGAGACATTAAAATCTTTTAAAGGAGTTACAGTTCAATTAGTTCATACAGAAGAAAACAACAGGCAGCTCTATGCTTATAATGATTATCTAAGCAAACAAAAGGACTTACCTAAATGCGATTGGGTTGCATTTATTGATGATGATGAATTTATTGTAATAGAATCAGGCAGCATTAAAGCATTTTTGTCGGATAAAAAAAGCTCAGGGATTGGATTGAACTGGATTACATTTGGTGCGGATGAAAAAAATAAGCATCTATCACAAATCGAAAGATTCAAAAAACATACCCCTGTGAATCATAAGATAAATAAGCATGTAAAATCTATTATTCAGCCTTCTTTAGTGAGTGAGTTTATAAACCCACATTCCCCCTCATATATAGAGGGATGTAGTTACGGGGTGAGAGGAAATTTGATTGACGGGCCATTCACAACAGATCCCGTACATGAGGTAGCATGGATTAATCATTATTATTGCAAATCGAGAGATGAGTTTATGACAAAAATAAACAGAGGGAGAGTTAATAATACTGAAAAATGTAAAATGGAATATTTTAATGAAATAAACAACGCAGCCAGTTATACATCTGCTAGAATTATAGATATAAAAAAGAATTTATCATGAAAATCACCAAATGTCCAATAACAGGGAGCAATAAGTCCGTTCCATATCTCGATCTGGGAAACGTCCCTCTTGTCAATAACCTCTGTGAGACGAAAGAAGAGTCCCTGTCAGTAGAGAAGTTCCCCCTAGCCATACAATTCTTCCCCGAAAGTAAGTTAACATGCCTGACGGATGTTGTTAATAAAGACGATTTGTTTCTTAATTACCTGTACCGATCAGGTGTTAATAAGCCATTCCTGGATCACTGTGCAGGGATGTATGATTATCTATCCCGGATAATGATACTTGGCAACAACGACATAATAGCTGACATAGGAGGGAATGACGGTAGTTTGCTTGTCGAGTTTCGAAAAGAGAACAGAAACCCTCATTACATAAACGTGGATTGTTCAAAGAGCTTCATTGAAGATAACGAGAAACTTGGGATTGAGTATGTCAATGAATATTTTGATAAGGACACACAACTGCCATATAAGGCAAGGCTGATCACTTCAACTAACGTGTTTCAACACACAGAGCCAATACGGTCATTCGTAAAGGGAATTGAACGAAACCTCACTAACGAAGGGATATGGTGTCTCGAGTTCCCATATATTCTGACAACGCTTGCAAACGACAATTATGACCAGATATACCATGAACATGTGTATTATTATTGCCTGCAAAACATCATTGATCTACTTGATCAGGAAGGGCTGAGGGTGGTTAATGTGTCTTATCACGACATGCATGCAGGGACACTAAGGGTTCTCAGTGCAAAAAAATCATCTATACGACAGCCCGACAGCACCATACAGTCTTTTCTTAATCTTGAAAAAACACTTACTGAGGAATATTGCGTTAAGTGGGGAAAGAGGGCAAAAGAGAAGATACAGGAGTTCCAGTACTTTATACATAAGATATTAAGTCAGGGAAAGAGTATAGTCGGGTTCGGTGCGGCAGCCAAGGGGTGTGTCTTTCTCAATAGCTGTGAGATTGATTTTAATATGATACCATTCATCATTGACGACACCCCGTTTAAGCAGTGTAAATATATTCCCGGCACAGGGATACAGGTAGTGAGCAGGGACATCTTAAAAGACATGCAGCCTGATTATATCCTTATACTGGCGCATAACTTCAAAGACTACATCATCGAATCATTGAAAGACCAGTATTCCGGTAAATTTATTGTGATGTTTCCCGATATTAAGATATTATGACACTTACAGAGCTAAACAAAAGAGAGATTGATGGGTTCTTCCTTACGGACAAGGGATGGACACATAATTACTTGCCTGCCTATGAAAAGTTGTTTCTTCCATTCAAAGAGGCCAAGATAAACATTTTTGAGGTAGGCTATCAGCACGGAGGTAGTGCGCTGTTATGGGAGAAATATTTTCCGAATGCTAAGATAAGGACTATAGATATAGATCATTGTGTTCCCTTCCCCCCTGTGGGCAGGATCACCCTTGAACTCAAGGACATAAGGAAAACGACATCAAAATATTTTGATGACTTCCCCCCAACAATAGCCATAGATGACGGGACACATCTTCTGGAAGATCAGATTCACTTCATCAGAACAGTCTATCCGGTGCTTAAACCGGGAGGATTGCTTATTGTTGAGGACATACAGAACATAGAGATGCAGAAGGTAGTCTTTGAAAGTCTAGGCATACCATTTGAAGTATTTGATTTAAGGCATATAGCCAATAGATATGATGATGTATTTATACTTTATAGAAAATGAAAAAATTAGTTATTGCTTATCACGGGTACATGTACGGCTCACATTACATGGGAATGATGAGGGATCAGTTTCGTAAAATACTTCTTGCCAAGCACCTTCCAGATGGAGGTCTCGAAGCAAACCTCTTTACGCATTGTTCAAAGATGTATATTGGCATGGTGGATCATCCCGACAAGCAGCCTCCTCACGGACAGGAATGGCTGCGGAAATTCTGGAGCTTTTCTTCAAGCAAGGTAAAAGACAAGATGGACGATAAGGTAGAGATAGTATTCTATCCCGATAATCAGGAGTTAAGGTGCACCCTGCGATGGATAAGAGACTATGCGAGAGATAACCCTGATGATTACATATTGTTTTTTCATTCAAAAGGGATAACACACGACAATCCAGCCCTCACTGATTGGAGGGATTACATGGAATATTTTGTACTGGAGAAATGGAAGGACTGCATCCAGAAACTTGACGAGGGATATGACTGTTGTGGTGTGCTATGGAACACCGATACTCCCATAGGCATACATCCACATTTTTCCGGTGCTTTCTATTGGGCGAAAGCCAGCTATATAAACACCCTGGATCATAGCTTTATTGATTCGGAATGGAGATATAATATGGAGTTCTGGATTGGGTCCAACCCCAATGTTAAGGTGTTCGAGTTTCACAACTCCCGCATGAATGATAAGGAAAGCCTGATAGCAAAGAGAGGACATTACGATGTTCGTTACCCCAGAAAAAATTATACCAATGAATAAGCCCACCCTGCATGTCATAGTAACAGTCTTTGGGAGGGCTATCCACCTGAGAAGGCTTGTTGATTGTTTCTATCTCCAGACAAACACTAATTGGAGGCTTCACGTCATCCATGATGGTCCCGCAGCAGCAGATGTGATAGCAGTGATGTCAACATATAGAGATGAGAGGATATTTTTTGAGTGTACCCCGAAGGTGAACGGCTATTGGGGACACCCTAACAGGGATATCATATTGAGGAAATTAGTGCTTAACCATAGTGATTATGTGCTTATAACGAATGATGATAACATATATGTCCCTACCTTTGTAGAGAGTTTTTTAAAAAAGTGTAAAAATCCACGTGTCGGGTTTGTGTATTGCGACACATTGCATTCTTACCTTGGTTATGATGTTATGAAAACAGAACTGAAAGAAAATCATATTGACATGGGATCATTCATAGTAAAGCTGGATGTAGCAAGAAAGGTAGGGTTTAAACATAGGCATTTCTCCGCAGATGGCACGTATGCCGTGGAGTGTGTTAAATATTGCAGGCAGCACAGGCTTTCCGTATTGTATATCCCGAAGGCACTCTTTATACACTGCTAAAATGAATCACCTTGCTCTTTTAAAACGATACCACAAAGAAGTTGATCCCCAGATATTATCACAATACGAGGATGCTCAAAAGAGCGTATGGGTGAACACTGACGACAAAGACCTTATCCCGATAGAGATAATCCTTCCCACACCTCCCGATCCACATCAGATAGATAATTTTGGACTGCCTGCCCGGGAACAGAAATGGCATCCCCCGAAGCTACCCAAAAGGATAAAAGAGCTACATGCAAGGTACGAGACCCTTGATGAGATATGGGAGGCTCTTGAGGCACATCAGGACATCTACGAAGAAGAGATAGCTTTTATCGAGACGCAATGGGACAGGAGACTCAACGGATACTGGTTTTATAACAATGGTGTCCCTACATATATTGATGGATGGCATTATTTCTATTGCGGGTGGTGGCATATTGACGTAGGACTACCAAAGTACAGGGACAGGGACAGGCGGTTCTTTCTCTTCGCGCGAAAAATATTTACCGAGACTATTGCCCCACGATGCAACCAGAAGGGCATGGCTGTCAAGAACGCGAATGGCGAGTATGAATTTATTGATTTTGCCCGAAGGGTGTTCTTTGGCTTCAATTACCCCAAACATAGAAGGGAGGGTGCTACATACAAGGCTGAGTGTATCAATTACGAGATCATAAGCAGGACAATGGGTGCTTTTGGTGGTATTCAGTCCATGAACGACACACAGTCCCGCAAATGCTTCCTGAGGCACCTTGTAGCACCGTGGAAGAAACTACCGTTCTTCTTTAAACCTAACTATGAAGGGTCAACATCTCCCAAGACAGAGCTATCATTCTCCCCTCCGGCAAAAAGGCTTTCTTCAAAAGGCTCATTGTCATCATCTGAGCTAGGTCTTGAATCTGGCATTAACTATGAGATAGCAGACCCCTCTGCTTATGATGGTGACAAGCTGTACTTCCACCATGACGATGAGGTAGGGAAATTGAAAAAAGGACTCTCTTGTTGGGACAGGCACACCGTAGTAAAGGAATGTCTCGTTATGGGAGGTGACATCGTAGGTTATACTATCAAAACATCCACGGTAGGGGAGATGGAGAAAGGAGGAGGACGTGCCTTCAAGCATCAGTGTAAGATGAGTGATTATTACGAGCGTAACCCTAATGGACAGACACGATCAGGATTAGCGGTGCTTTTCATCCCTGCCTATGATGGATTGCAGGGTTTTATTGATGAATATGGGATGAGTGTCATCAATACCCCGACAGAACAGCAGGCTAAATACATAAAAAGAGACATAGGGGCAAGGGAATTTCTTCTTAACACCCGAAAAGGATATATTGACGCAGAAGATCAAGAGGCATTATCAGAGAACATAAGGCTTTATCCTATCCGGTTTACAGAGTGTTTTCGCACAGC
>Ga0315533_1003135_pt1 | contig 11097 bp, 10 predicted proteins | sample SalMarSW160130MG_FD_203081 | JGI IMG/M metagenome (GOLD analysis project Ga0315533, IMG submission 203081) | Salt marsh sediment microbial communities from the Plum Island Ecosystem LTER, Massachusetts, United States - Salt Marsh Sediment SW1601-30 ...
CTAACCGCTGAAATTGCCTCGCTCAAATCGGAAGTTAAGCAGTTACAGGGCAATCTCAGCAACGCTGAAAGGGAAAAGGCGGCTCTGCTTCAGAAAGTCAATAGCTGGGCAAGCATAGTGGAGGATTTCTCCCGAACCAACGATGAGCAGGGCCAGCTATTAAGAAATACCCTCGAGGAGCTGAACAAGATTCAGGCCGAGCAAATCAGGCAGGGGAAAGAGCTCGATGAGACTACGGCAGCTCTTGTTGAGAAGATGGCGATAATAGATACACTGGAGGCGGAAAGGAAACGACTGCTTGAAGAGAAGACTGAATTGCAAAGCAGGCTCGACGGGTTTTTACGGCCGGCCGGTAAGGTTACTGTAAGTGCGGTACCGGTCACGCCGAGAAGAGACATAGCTCGACCGGCTATGCCTGCTGCTGGGGATATTGCTTTGAAGGGATTGATAGCCGATGTAGATTTGAAAAACTCTATGGCTGAAATATCCATCGGCGCCGCAGACGGCGTAAAGGAAGGTATGAAATTCTACGTTACTCGTGGCGATGAGTTTATTTGTGAGATTCTGATTATAGACGCCGTAGATGCCGAAAGGGCCGTCGGTGTCTTGGAGCTTGTGCAGCAACAGCCAAGAGTGGGTGATAATGTATCTACTAATTTGTAGCGTTTGGTGTAGAACTTCTTTACGGTATCCACTATCTTTTGTATGCTGTTTTCTGTGAGGTTGATATATGAGTCCTGATGGACAAACTCGTGGTGAAACGCCAAGCAACATTTATACGATTATTCTCGCCCTGGCCTTTTGTGTAGTGCTGGCTGCGGCGGTGTTGGTCGCCTGTAAGTGCTACTTTCAGTACGGGACAATATTCAAGATACCGTAGCTGATTATCTACTGAAGAAGGCCCCAGCCGCATTTTATTGCACCTGGGGACACGGCTAATACTTGAGAAGGGAATCGACGTGCTGCTGGACACAATTTTAGGCTGGTTCAGTATGGATATGGGTATCGACCTCGGTACCTGCACCACCCTGGTCTGTGTCCGGGATAGGGGTATTGTCCTAAATGAACCCTCCGTAGTTGCCGTTCGAAAAGGAACCAACATTGTTCTGAATAACGGCGAGGCAGTTGGTTTGGTTGCACGCGAGATGCTCGGCAAAACCCCCGGCTCAATTACCGCGATAAGACCCTTGAAAGACGGCGTAATCAGCGACTTCGAGATTACCGAGGCGATGCTGGGCTATTTTATCAGGAAGGTGCACGGCAGAGGCAATCTCGTCAGGCCCCGCGTGGTGATTGCTGTGCCGAGCGGAATAACGGCGGTCGAGCGCCGCGCCGTCATCGACAGTGCCGAACGTGCAGGTGCCAGAAAGGTCTATCTGGTTGATGAGCCAATGGCGGCGGGAATCGGGTCGGGACTTCCAATTACAGAACCTACCGCCTCGATGATTGTCGATGTCGGCGGGGGAACCACGGAAGTGGCCATAATGAGTCTGGCCGATATCGCCACCTGTGAATCGATCCGCGTCGGCGGAGACGATATGGATGAGGCGGTCATTAATCATCTAAAAAAGACCTACAACCTGCTTGTCGGCGAGGCAAGGGCTGAAAAGGTCAAGATACAAATCGGCTCTGCTACTCCGCTGGAAGAGGAGCTGACAATGGAGGTGGCCGGCAGAGACACCATTTCAGGTTTGCCGAGAAAGATTGTTATAACAAGCGAAGAAATCCGTGAAGCACTGCGCGAGCCCATCGCTGCAATCATAGATACGGTTACGGCGACGCTGGAGAAGGCCGAGCCGGAACTGTCGGCCGATTTAATCGATAACGGCGTGCACATTTGCGGCGGCGGCTCGCTTCTGCGAGGTATGGATGCGGTGCTGGCAAATGCGACCGGCTTGAAGGTCGAAAGGGTTGAAGACCCACTCAGCGCCGTAGCTCAAGGTACCAGCGTATACCTGCAAAATCTGGAGCTCTGGAAGGACACAATGGACCATAGCGAGTATGGATGGGAATAAATTAGCGCACAGCAGCAGCGGATAGGAAAAACCATACGCTAAACGCTGCACGCTGAACGCTATTTTTATCATGGCAAGGAAGCAGGTTAAAGTCTCCAGACGAATGTTATTCACCTGGTTTATGTTGGCCGGGTTTATTTTCCTCTTTGCACCACAAAATCTGACGAGCAAGTTCCAGTTGGCCTTCGCTCATATCTTTCGCTGGCCTTTAAGTATCGGCAGGGGCTTTAGACTTTCGGCATATACCCGCCAGCCGCTTACAGATGCCGTCAGCCGAAGGCAATACAACCAGCTGCAAAATTATCTTGTAAACCTTACGGAGGAGTTGAACCAGCAGCGGCAAAAGGTTAACAAGCTGTCGGGGCTGCGAATAAACAGGCGACCCCTGGAAGGCGCAAAACTGGTGCTTGCCGATGTCATAGCCGCCTCTATTGATGATTTACACGGCGAATTTATCATCAACCGCGGCGACGGCGACGGGCTGGGTAAGGGCCAATTCGTGCTGGGTGATAATAGTATAATAGGGACCGTATCCGAAGTTTCCGCTCGCACGGCCAGGGTCAGGTTAATTACCGACCCGGCATCCAAAATAGCGGTGAGGATAGCGGAATTAGATGTCAGTAGAGTTATGCAGGGCGCCGGCAATAATTCAGCCGGCATCCGGCTGATAAGGCATAAGGCCAAGGCCGGCGACGTCGTTTATGCCGACAAAAAACCGGGATTTTTGGATGTCCCTATAATCGCCGGTAGGGTGGTTGAATGCGGCAGAGACGATGAAAACCCTTTGCTTTGGGACATAACGGTCACGCCTGCCTGTGAAATAGAAAGACTAAGTGACGTAGCCGTGATTATAATGAATCCACAACAGTAGTCCGGAGCGCAATTCTATAGGTTATAGGTGTATAACCGGCAGATGGCTTTGTGCTCTTGTGTGCTGAAGGTAACTTAGGGTATGAAATGCGATGGGTTAGATTTGCGGTTTTTATCTGTGTAGTTACCGTCCTGCAGGCCAGCATCGTTGATGTAATTGCTGTTACGGGTATCAAGCCGGACCTGTTGTTAATCCTTTTGGTATTTTTTGCTGTTTACTGCAGCAGCTCCGAGGCGATAATAATCTCTTTCGTGATAGGTTTCGCCGCTGATATTATTGGCTCTTCGATGGGCCCTCGAATAATCAGCTTTGGTCTTTTCGGCACGGCCCTGGCATATCTGCATCAGGTTGTGGCCATTAGAAAGATGCCCTATCAGGCCGCTGCAATATTTGTTACCGGCCTTTTGGCCGGCACCGTAACTCATCTCTTGACCCTTCTGCAGGGCTCCCCGCCCGCCTCCGGCGTATTCGTCGTGCTGTTCTGGATACCTTTATACTCGGCCGTGGTGGGGCCGTTTTTATTCTTGCCTTCCGCCTGGTGGATGCGTATAAAAACAGAGCGTTTCAGCCGCCGATAAATTCGTGGTTCGTGGGTGGTGAATCGTGATGCGAACCAGCAATAGCAAACCGTGAGATACGAGAAATGTACAGTAAACGAATCAAGATTTTTGTAATCCTAAGCGCCGCCTTGCTGCTTATCTGCGTATTGCGCCTGGCGCAAATGCAGTTGCTGAGTGACTCATTGCTTCAGGAGAGAATCGCCGAGCTAAAGCTTCAGAGAGGCCGCTACCGGCAGCTTAAGACCGTAAGAGGCAAAATACTCGACAGAAAGGCCGCGGTGTTAGCCATGGATGAACCGCGGTTTTATCTGTGCATTAGTTACGAGCTTGGCTGTCTTGCCGACGAGCGTGTCAGCCGGTATGGATTATCAGGACAAATATACGATACGCAACCTGAGGATTTGGATAGAATAATTGAAAAGTGCGCTCAGCTCGGAGGACTCGCAGCTTCGGATATAAGAAACGAGATACAGAAAATAAACAATTTTATCTGGCAACGGCGTGCATTTCAGGCGTGGCGAAACAATTTCCCGAATTCCGAGGTCATTGAAAAATATGACAGCATAATTGGTATTCCGCTTTCTGAAGCGGTGGCTGATTTTGAAAGAAAACAGCCCGATGCCGCAAGACGACTTGAGCTTGTGAACAAGGTTGATATCGTCGAGATGCACAAAAGCTGGCCCTTGCTGGAGCTTAAAACCGATGACGATATATTTACAGCTCAGCTGGAGTTTATGGACATTGACGGCATTGTGATTTTGCCGAAGGCGCACAGGGTTTACCCGTACGGCCCGGTTGCCGCTCAAACGATAGGATGGGTCGGCCCGGCGAGCAGGCAGGCGGATAGACGGCTCTTTGCAGACGATAGATTATTATGCTATTTGGACGATGAGGTTTGCGGGCGGGAAGACGGCGTCGAGTACGTATGTGAAACCGTTCTTCGCGGCAGACGCGGTGAAGAGATTTACGATATAGACCGCCGGTTGGTGAGCCGAACAGACAGCCGCTTTGGAAAAGATGTCACCCTGACGCTGGACATTGAGCTTCAAAAAAAGATAGAAGAATATCTCACCGACTGTGCTGTTAATGCAAATTGCAAAGCACCTATGGCGGTTGTTGTTATTGATGTTGCAAGTGGGGATATTCTCTCGCTTGTTTCAATGCCCACTTTCGACTTAAACACCATCAGGCAAACTTACACCGCCGTCGCCGCCGACCCCAATGAGCCGCTGCGAAACCGGGCGATAAATAAACAATATCCGCCCGGCTCGGTTGTAAAGCCGCTGATTCTTGTCGCCGGTCTCGAATCCGGCAAAATCACCCCTCGAGAAGTAATCGGCTGCCCGCCGCAAAAGGCGCCCCCTGGCTGGCCGAGCTGCTGGATATACAATAGATACCGGCTCGGCCATGACAACAACTGGCCGAACTACGCACGCAACGCCGTTAAAGGAAGCTGCAACATCTATTTTTCCCGTCTCGCTGACAGAATCGAACCGCGCCAGCTCCAGCAGTGGCTGTTCGATTTCGGCTACGGCCATAAAATTCCGCTCGCCGCCGCCCTTCATGCAACGAGCAACGAGCAACGAGCAACGAGCATCAAGCATCGAGATTTAAGACAGGCACAGGGACAGATATCGAATGTTTTGCCGGAAGATATGATTTCAGATTTCAACCAGGCACCGCCCCTCGACAGAGTTGAGAGAAGGTATTTCGGAATAGGTCAGGGCAATCTAAGGGCCACGCCTCTGCAGGTAGCAAACGCTATGGTCGCTATTGCCCGCGGCGGTGTCCTTAAACAGCCCCGCCTGTTCAAGGAAATTCAAAATTCAAAAGGTACATCCCTCGGAATCTCGGCGGAGACCCTAAAAGTCGTTTATGACGGGATGAGTGCCGTCGTCAGTGAGCCGGGCGGGACGGCTTATAAGGAGTTTGCCTACGCAGGCCTCGCTGGGCAGGGCGTGGAGGTCTATGGCAAGACCGGCTCAACCGAAAGACCGGGCAACGCCTGGTTCGCAGGTTTTGCAGAAGACAGCGCAAGCCGTGGTATCGCTATTGCCGTTGTGGTCGAAGGCGGCCAGCACGGCTCAAGTGACGCCTCGCCGTTGGCCCGTGACATCATCCAGTTCTGCATCGAAGCCGGATATTTAGGAGACAGGGATTAGTGAATGGTGTTTAGTGAATAGATTCCCGCTTATACGGGAATGATGAGCGCTTGACTGCTTAACGGTTAAATTCGAGGTAGTTTAGGGTCTTTTCGAGTATCGCAGCAGCTACTGGGGCCGCTACTGTTCCGCCGGTATAGCCCTTGCCGAGACTTATGTTCGGCCTGCAAATTGATACCAGAACCACCACCGCCGGCTCTTCAGCCGGCCCACCCGCCACAAAAGAGGCAACGTAATCGCTCTCCGAATAACCCCTCTGGTCGCTTCTGGCCAATTGAGCGGTTCCCGTCTTGCCGAACACCTGCCATTTCTCTAATTTGGCCTTCTTGCCGGTGCCTTCGTTGACCACACCGACCATCGCCTCGGTCACAATCCAGCGGGCAACCTCCGGCTTAACGACGAAGCCGACCGGCGGTGGCGACCGTTTTAACTTGATAATCTCCCCGTTATTGTCCACCATTGCCTTGACTAAAAACGGCCGAACTGAACGCCCGCCGTTGGCAAGTATGCAGAAGGCCCGGACCACCTGAATCGCAGTTGCAGAGATTTCCTGGCCGAATGGTATGCGGGTTACGCTGTATCCCGTCCATTTCTCCGCCGGCCGAAGCAGCCCCTCCACCTCGCCAGGCAAATCAAGCCCTGTTTCTTTACCGAAGCCGAAGAGTTTTAGCCCCTTATAGAGCTTGTCCTTGCCGAGCTTCTGGCCAATTTTGGCCATCCCTATATTGCTTGAGTGGACCAGAATTTCCCGAACCGAAAGAGACCCGAATCTGTGATTTCCGTATTCGCCGATTCTCCCGAAGCCCTTGCCGCGATAGTCGCCGTTTTCACAAAATATCTTTTCATCCGGTGTTATGACACCGGCGTCGATTGCAATCGCAGCAACTATCGGCTTTAAGATGCTGCCCGGCTCGAAGTGGTCGGTTATCGCCCTGTTGCGTAAGCTGTTCGGCTCGGCTGACCCCAATCGTGAGGCCGCAGGGTCGAAATCGGGCAGCGAAACCATCGCTAAAATCGCCCCTGTCTGTGGCTCAGCCACGATTGCCACCGCCGACTCTGGCTCGTAGTTTTCATATTGGCTTAGGAGCTCGGCCCGCGCAAACTGCTGAATGGCGGCATCGAGCGTCAAAATGATTCCCACGCCGTCGGTTAGAACGCCGCTTTGCTGTTTTAGACGGATAGGCCGCCGATAAGGATATGCGTCAGCGAGGAATATGTTCGCCCCTGCCGAGCCGGCCAGTTGTTTATCGTATTGCAGCTCAATACCGCCTAAGCCGCGATTGTCAACGCTTGTAAAACCGGCGGTATGCGCCGCCAGCCGTCCCATTGGATAATATCTCTTCCAGCCGGTTTGAACGCCGATACCGTGGATTTTGCCCGCGGCGCTGCATCGGTCGGCCTCGGCATCTGCCTTGATTTTGACGAACCCGGGATTTTTGCTTTCCGTGATAAGTTTGCAGATGTTGTGTGCGCCCATATCCAGGATTGCGGCGAGTCTGGTGGACGTAGCTTTCGGCTCCGTTATAACTCGCGGCTCGGCGAAAATGGTTTGAAATTGATTGCTTGCGGCCAGTACCCTGCCTCGACAGTCAAGAATAACACCGCGTTGGGGCCTTTGAGATACTCGTTTCTGCTGCTGCCTGATGCAAACAGCGATATAATGGTCGCTCTTGAGAAGCTGCAGATAAAGGCACCGTCCTGTCAATGACAGAAACGCCGCAACCAAAAGAAGCAAAAATAAAATGACGGTACGGGTGTTTTTCAATCTTTAGCCGCTAATGTTTGGTTCTTATTATTTACTCAAACCAACCGATTTATTGCCAGGAACGGATATAAACCATTATGTCATACATAACTATGCAAAACAAAGCCGTAATGAACAACGAACAACAAGCAACGAGCAACGAGCAACGAATAATGAAAATAGCCATCCCGCCCAGCGCTGGGCGGGATTCCACAGTTTTGCATTTTTAACTTTGATTTTTGCATTTTCAAACTGACCGACGGTCAGTTTGAGTTATTGGTTACTGCTCGTCGAGCCGTTGTGAGATGGCAGCCGGGTTTATTAAATTTTCCAGCCGAAGCTGCTTGCTGCCGAGCTGCTGTTTTAACCGGTTTTGCCTCGTGCTGATAGTGTACAGCTTATGGAAGATACGATTGTTGGCGCTACGCAGATAAACGGTGAGAATTAAGACGGCTGTAAGATAAAAAACAATAAAAACAAGGCGAAATCGGGACCTCATAATTCAATCGGCTTATAGCGTTCGGTTTTTTGCTGTGTTCACCGTTGTTATCGAGCCGGCAGCTTCAATCGCATTCCAAGGACGAGATTATCCTCATCGTCTATAATGTCAGCGTTCAGTTTGGCTATTTCGTTGTAACGGCTGCCGTCTCCGAGCTGCTCGGCGGCGATGCGCCATAGGCTGTCGCCTTGGCGAACTACATACCGTATGCTTCGTTTTGTCCTGTGGCTGTCGGTTGCAAGGTGTCTTTTGCCGATGGATTCGACCTTCTCCAGCATCGGACTGGCTAATATGCTGCTGGTTTTACTTGCCTTTGAGGCCGACCCCGTCAATAGCGGAATGGTGAGTCTTTGACCTTCGTAAATCTCGTCGGCCGAGTTCAAGCGACTGCGATTGGCGTTAAATATCGCTGTGATGTTTATGGTATTTTCGCTGCCGTAGAACTTTTTGGCTATAACAGCCAGATTGTCGCCCGCACGGACGACGTAGATTTTCGGCAAAGTCGGTCTGCTCGGTTTGACCTTGCGTATCTGTTCGACCGCAGGCGAAGGCGGGGCGGCAATAGCTAACTTGGCCCGGTCGGTCTCTTTAGCTGCTGAAATGCTCGTCGGCAACGGTGCTGTAAAACGAACATTGTGGCTGTCCATTGGTGGGTTCTGAACTTTGACAGGGGGTCGTTTTTTAACCGGCCTTATCCGGTTGATTACCTGTTGGGCCTTGCGCTCCCTGGCAGCGATGCCCGGCGGGCTGTTTTGCAAATTGACCATATTGGTAGTCAGTTCGTTGTTGTTTGTGTCTTCGCGAAGACTCGGCAGGCCGTTAATTATAAATGCAATTATAAATATGAAGGCCAGACCTAACAGCAATCCAATCTTGGCGTCGGAAGTCATAGACGAAACTCCATTTTCCTCTGTTTTCTATCTATTGTTTTTCTGCGATTCTTAGCTTTGCGCTTCTTGCTCTCGGGTTACCGGCGATTTCCGCCCCTGTCGGCACAATGGGCTTTTTGGTGATGATTCTGTAAATGCCCTGATGTTCATTTTGCCTGAAATCGTTCTTAACCAGCCGGTCTTCTAAGCTGTGAAAGCTGATAACGGCTATACGGCCGTTCTTGTTCAGCAGCTCCGGCGCCGCAGCAAGAAGTCTTTCCAGGTTCTCCAGTTCGTTGTTGACCGCAATTCTCAACGCCTGAAAGGTTCTGGTTGCCGGGTGTATCCTTGGTCTTCGCCTTCTGCCCGGCCGGCCCAGTGCCTTGCAGACTATTGCCGATAATTGGCCGGTTGTGGTTATCGGCCGGCTCTGGCGATGCTGCACGATAAATCGGGCAATCCGACGAGACGCCCTGTCCTCGCCGAACCTGTAAATCAAATCCGCTAACGTTTTTTCGTCTGCTTTATTGACTATATCGGCAGCACTGGCCTTTAATCTTTTGTCGATTCTCATATCAAGGGGCATATTCGTATTGAAACTCAGCCCCATCCTGACGTCAGCCAACTGTGCCGAGCAGACGCCCAAATCCGCCAATATGAAATCAACACCTTCTATATCCTGATTGCTGACCTGCTCGGTGATTTGAGAAAAATTCGAGTGTATCAAAGCGACCTTGCACGCAAGGCCGTTTAATTTCAAATGGGCCCTTCGGATTGATTCACTATCAGCATCGAGGCCAAGGATCATTCCCTCAGGGCCCAGAGTTTGGCCAAACAGCAAGCTATGACCTCCCTGTCCAACGGTCGCATCGACCATCACCGCATCCGACGGTAAGTTTATCTGTTTGGCTAACGTCTTTGCGAGAACCGGTATATGTTCTACCGCCGAGCTATTCACTTCCAAATCAACACACGGCCACAGCGTTTTTCCGGGCCTTAAGTCTCTTAACACCGGACGAAAACGCAATCTCGGAAAAACTCTTGTCGAGCTTTTTCAGCCGTTCCAGTCGTTCAGTAAGAATCGCCAGCGAGGCAAATGTTTGCTCGTCAACCGCTCTTTCGCCGGCGATGCTCTCTCTTACAATCTGACAATGGTTAGAATCCGTTCCTATCATTTTGCCTCCTAAAGTTCTTCGGTCTGCTTTTGCAGGACAATCTGTCGTGCCTGCGACATTTGTTTTTGGTATTGGGCCATATGGTCGCCAAGATATTGTTCCCAGTTTTTGCTGTTCCACAGTTCGATATGGTCTCTGACGCCGACGAGCGTAATCTGCTCTTTCAGCCCCGCCCTTTTTCTCAGTCTTTCATTCAGAAGCAATCGTCCCTGGTTGTCTAACTCTACCTTGCTGGCCAGAGCAAAGCTTATGCGCTCGAATGCCACCGCCTCGTCCGGTGCAGTGCTCTCCGGCGCAACCGCAAGGACTATTTGCTCGAAATATTTTTCAGGGTACAGGCAAAGTATCCCGTTTGCGCCGAGGACGAGATAGAAATTGCTGCCGTGTTCATCGGTGTCGATTTGGCCTCTCAGCTTGTTTGAGATGAGAACTCTGCTTTTTGAATCGACTATGTGCTGATATTCGCCTGTTAATAAAAGCATGGCATTCGTCCCACTTGACTTATCATTAGTGGGAAATTATACCACTTCTTCCCACCACGTCAACAAACAAAAACATTTTTCTCAAAATTTTTGAAAAATTTTATTATAGGACCCTGGCTAAAACCGGCTAATTAGAGTAAATAAAAGTAGTTACGGAGATGAAATGCTTTTGACTACCCAACTATTTTTTATGCCGCTCGAATCATTTTTCACAGATGCCTGTGAAATCTTTGAAACCAATCCCCAGTCAGAAGGTCCTGCAAAAATTGTGTAACCAAAGCGGGTGAAGGGAATCGAACCCTCATGACCAGCTTGGAAGGCTGGAGCTTTACCATTAAGCTACACCCGCAAAATTCGCTCTATTATTGTCAAAACTGACTGATTTAATATACGCAACTTGTTTAATTGCTTATCATATAAGAACTTCAATCATTTGCCGACGCAGTCGGCTTCAACGCACGAGATACGAAATACGAGCGACGCCCCTCCGAGGAGCGGGACGAGCAGCGCTCAAGCTGACCGACGGTCAGTTTGAGTATATATTATATATCGCCAAAAAACCTCGTTTGTCAACACAAAACGAGCTTCAATCCGGCCAACTTGCCGCTTGGCTAATAAAGCTGAAATCTGTAAAATAACTGACTCGTTCAAAGATTATTTTATCTTCGTTAAGGGAATAAAAACAGAATGGCTAAGTTAAGTGCATTTGCCGATGAGGTA